>Ga0228711_1000350_pt1 | contig 52839 bp, 16 predicted proteins | sample MedpolnodulmetaG_2_FD_177996 | JGI IMG/M metagenome (GOLD analysis project Ga0228711, IMG submission 177996) | Root nodule microbial communities from Medicago polymorpha collected in Santa Monica, California, United States - brown nodules | ecosystem: Host-associated > Plants > Roots > Nodule... | reverse complement strand
GTGCAGAGAAAAAGGTTTCACCAAATCGATTTCTTCTTCCTCATACTTGGTACTTCTTCTTCTTCCTCGTACTTGTCTTTTTTTTTTTTTTTTTTTTTTTTTTTTTTTTTTTTTTTTTTTTTTTTTGGATTCGGTGTTGGTCTACAAATAATATACAAATAAAAACGTATTATTAGTATCGCTTTGGTCCCTTAACTAAAAGTATAATTTAGTCCATATGTTTTGACTATTTACTAGTTTTATTTTGTATGGATCTCTATTATTTTTATTTTTTTAAGGGATCTTAATTATTTTATGGACTAGTACAAAATATAACATTTTTATTTACTAGTCCATAAATTTTGACAATTTATTATTTTTGTCATCTCTTTTAAATTTAAATATATAACATTCAAATCTCCATGCACGGATCTATTACTAGTACATAAGCACTTATGTAACAAACAATGATAGCATAAGTGCTAAATTAAGTTGTATATGTAAAGTGATGAATGATTTGTTTTATGGATTAGGAAGCTGAGATATCAAGTAGTGGAGTGTCTCAAAATAGGGTCTTAAAGGATGCAGAGAAAGATGAATACAACATTTATGATAGTCCCATTGAGCAAGTGAGGTTAACAGTTCCAATCACTGATGACCCTTCTCAGCCAGCACTAACATTCAGGACATGGATTCTAGGCTTAGCTTCATGTGTTCTCCTTGCATTTGTGAACCAGTTCTTAGGCTACAGAACCAACCCTTTGAGAATCACTTCTGTTTCAGCACAGATCATCACACTCCCACTTGGGAAGCTTATGGCTGCAACACTTCCCACAAAACCAATTCAAGTCCCTTTAACAACCTGGTCTTTTTCATTGAATCCAGGGCCATTCTCTTTGAAAGAACATGTGTTGATCACCATCTTTGCTAGCTCAGGATCTAACAGTGTATATGCAATTGGGATAGTCACAATTGTTAAGGCTTTTTATCACAAAGACATCCATCCAGTAGCGGCTTATTTGTTAGCGCTATCGACTCAAATGCTAGGGTATGGATGGGCTGGTATTTTCAGAAGATTCCTTGTTGATTCACCTTATATGTGGTGGCCTGAAAACCTTGTGCAAGTGTCTCTATTTAGGGCATTTCATGAAAAAGAAAAAAGGCCTAAAGGAGGAACTTCTAGGCTGCAATTCTTTTTTGTAGTCTTTGTAGCTAGTTTCGCGTATTACATCGTTCCTGGCTACTTTTTTCAAGCAATATCAGCCGTCTCTTTTGTTTGTTTGATTTGGAAAGACTCCATCACTGCACAACAGATTGGTTCCGGCATGAAAGGCCTCGGTATTGGTTCATTTGGCCTTGATTGGAACACTGTTGCTGGCTTCTTAGGAAGTCCTTTGGCTGTTCCTGGCTTTGCCATCATCAACATAACGGCTGGTTTTTTCTTGTATATGTATGTTTTGATACCAATTGCCTATTGGAACAATTTATATGATGCTCAAAAGTTTCCACTCATTAGCTCTCACACATTTGAATCTACCGGTGCTACTTACAACGTTACTCGAATTCTAAATACCAAAACTTTTGACATTGATATGGAAAATTACAACAATTACAGCAAGATATATTTGAGTGTCACGTTTGCTTTCCAGTATGGATTGAGCTTTGCAGCTCTTACAGCTACTATTTCACATGTTGTCCTCTTCCACGGAGAAATGATACTTCAGATGTGGAAGAAGACAACGAATTCGTTAACACATCAACTCGGAGATGTGCATACAAGAATCATGAAGAAAAACTATGAGCAGGTCCCTGACTGGTGGTTTGTCGCTATTCTGATTTTAATGGTTATGCTGGCCTTAGTAGCTTGCGAAGGCTTTGGAAAACAGCTCCAACTTCCATGGTGGGGAATCTTACTTTCTCTAGCAATTGCATTGGTATTCACCTTGCCAATTGGTGTTATTCAAGCAACAACAAACATAAGAAAAGGTCTCAATGTGATCACAGAGTTGGTAATTGGTTTCATCTATCCAGGAAAGCCACTTGCTAATGTAGCTTTCAAAACATATGGCCATATCAGCATGGTACAAGCACTAGGGTTTCTTGAAGACTTCAAATTAGGCCATTATATGAAAATTGCACCAAAATCAATGTTCATTGTGCAGCTAGTAGGCACTGTAGTTTCTTCATCTGTCCACTTTGGAACAGCATGGTGGCTTCTAACTTCTATCGAGAACATATGCGATGAAACATTATTGCCAAAAGGAAGTCCTTGGACATGTCCAGGGGATGATGTATTTTACAATGCTTCAATCATATGGGGAGTTGTAGGGCCAAAGAGAATGTTTACCAAAGACGGCGTTTATCCTGAGATGAATTGGTTTTTCCTTATTGGTCTACTTGCACCTGTTCCAGTGTGGCTTCTTTCTCTCAAATTTCCTAAACAAAAGTGGATTCAACTCATTAACATTCCTATTATCACCGCAGGTGCATCTGGCATACCACCAGTGAGATCTGTGAATTATATTACTTGGGGAATTGTTGGAATGATTTTCAATTTCTATGTTTATAGAAAGTTCAAAGCATGGTGGGCTAGACATACTTATATCCTTTCAGCTGGTTTAGATGCTGGAGTTGCCTTTATAGGTTTACTACTTTATTTTGCTCTTCAATCTTATGGTATTTATGGTCCAACTTGGTGGGGTCTTGAAGCAGATCATTGCCCTTTGGCTAGATGCCCTACAGCTCCAGGTGTACATTCAGAGGGGTGTCATGTTCCTTGACTTCCATGTAACCTTTCCGTCGCCAACAGTCCAATATTGCCACATTAGTATGACATTGGATATGTAAATATAAAAAACTTGATCTCTGTCTTTAAATTATCTTCTTTGATTTTTCAGTATTTTTATAATGCATTTGTAAGAGTCTCAAGAAAAAGGAGCCAAGTATGCCATTTCCTTTGCTATTCCAATCCTAAGTTAAAGTGTTAAATCAAAGAGTAGTGATATTTTAACAACCATTTTGGTACAACTTTTGAAACAACTTTGTTGTTCTCTCTTTTCATTGGTCAAAAACAATAGAGAAAGAGAGAAAAAAAAAAGGAAAAAAGAGAATAAAAACATAATATGAGTATGAGAGAGAAAGTTGTATAAAAGTTGTACAAAAATGGTTGTACAAATATCATTTCTCAAATTAAATGTGCTTTTTTATCCCTACAAAAACATAAGTGCTTTTACTCTCCACATAGGGCCTAAGATCAACTTATTTTTACGAAAGGTCAAGAACTAAAAATTGATAAATTTTATGATAGGGAACAAACTTAAAAAGTCTTTAATATTATAGAGACTAAAATAGATTTAATCTTATATTAAATGCAGCTTCATTTGATTGAGTATTGTCTACTCTGAAAATAGACATGACTTATGGGTAAATATATTTGGTAGTTGGCTGACCAATTTAGCTCACCTTACACACACTGGCTTGTAGCTTTTGTTTGAAACCCTACCATATAGTAAATTCTCCTATTTTATTACATTTATCACCCATCATCGATAAGTCCGTGTCTTTTGAGAGTATAAATGAAACTCTCTTTTTTTTTTTAGTAGTTTAGTAGTTAAAAATTCATGTTTAAAATGGACAAGTGAGATATCCGGTTTGAACTATGATCCCCGCATATCTTACCCAAAAACTATTTTGGTTTAATAATACTTTTTTGAAGGGTATTAAAACACTCTTTCTTTTTAAGGAAATTAAGACACTCTCTTTAACATTAACTCTTTTATTGAGTAAAATCCAAGTGAATCGTATACTTTGTGAATGAATCCATTCGAGCTTTAATAGTATTTGCATGTATTTGATATCGCGGTAAGTATAACATCACGATGATCCATCATGATTTTTTAAAACTATATTTTATAACTTCAATAAAATCATGATGGATCATCATGATTCTGATGTATCTATCGGGATACTAAAGATACATTTAACTTAGTCAAAAAAAAAAAAAAAAAATATTGGAGGGGATGAAAAAGTAAATTTACTTAATTTGCTTAAAGTGGCAATTACAAAGTTGGATTCATGGGTTTAGTGCTACGGCCTACTGCTAACTGCATTTCTCTAACGTTCACTGGCAACTCCTTCCTCTCTCTCTCTCTCTCTCTCTCTCTCTCTGCTGTGTAGCAGTGACGGATTGCAATGGAGAGTAAGAAGAAAGCATCATCCCCTCTCTCTTTGGACCAATTCATCTCTATCACAACCCCTCTTCTCGACTTGGAAAAGGTACTTTACCTTCTTGCATTCGCCATTCAAAAACTCCGATTAAAGTTTCCAACTTTCACATACCCTTTATCTCATTTTACGTTCTTAATCCTATTTTTTTGCCATCTAGTTGCAATTGTGAATTGGGTTGTTTTTAGTTTATTACAGAAGGGCAAAAGTTTCAAACTTTAAAAAAATGGTTAATGGGGTTTTGTTTCAGAAAAGATGATGAATCATGGTTCTTGTTTTTAGTTTTATGATCCTTTTTTTTTTGCTTCAGGATGCTGAGATATCGAGCTCAATTGCCACTGGCGCGTCGAGGAATTTGGATACTGCTCAAAAGAGAGGATCAACAATCCTCAATTTGAAGTGTGTGGATGTTCAGGTTACCTCATTTTCACTTCTTCTTGTTTTCGCAATATCTTTTTCAAATTTATCTGGGAAAAAGTATTTTGTTTGTGTGTGTGTGTGTGTGTGTGTGTGTGTGTGTAATTTGATGGTTTGATAATGGAGTAACAATAAAATTGGAAGTTGAATTTGATATTTCATGTAATTTGATGATTATGATTTATGAAGAAAAAGGAGCTAGGTTTATAGTTGATTTACAGCCTGTTTGGATTGATTTATTTGAGCTTAGCTACTGGCATGAGTTTTCTGAGATTGTTTGGGAGAACTTATTAAAACATCTTATGACATTGTTCATAAGCTATTTTCAGCTTATTTTCATAACTTCTCCAAGATAGCTTATGAAAATAGTTTATAAGTAATTTAACTTTATTTTATCTTGCTACAGAAGCACTTATCATGATAGGCGCTTGTGTTATAAGCTGCAAATAAGTTGTTTATCCAAACAGAGCCTTTTCATGTTTTCCTATGCATTTAAGTAGTCAGTGGAGCTTTAATTCATAAGGTATTCTTACATTGTGCCTCCCTTTGTTGTTTATTCTGAAAATAGACGGGGCTTATGGGAAAGTCTCTGATCGAGTTACAATCCACAAAAGCAGATGTGCTTCCTGCTCACAAGGTAAATGAGTGGCTTTCTTTTCTCTGTGTCTTCTGTTCAATATCAATCTGGCTACTTGCTTCAAGACTCAAGTACACTTGAGACTGGTAAGATAGAAAAAAAAATGTCATAAAGGAAAAATATCTTGTGGCCCTGATAAGGATTAAGACCATTTTCAATGCATTAAATCAATGTCGTATTACTTTCAGGAGTTAATGAGATTTTTCGTTGTTGCAGTTTGGCACTCATGATGTTGTTGTTTTGAAACTCAACAAGGCTGATTTAGGTTCTCCTGCTCTTGGGCAAGGTGTAGTTTACAGATTAAAGGTATCTGATTGATTCACTTTGTGAAAAGAAAATAATTGCCCATGCTGTTGGCTGTGGACAGACTCACCTTTGGATATTAATTTAACTTGCTGGTTTGATACAATTGCTAACAGGACTCATCAATTACTGTTGCTTTTGATGATATACCAGAAGATGGTTTAAACAGTCCCCTAAGGCTGGAAAAAGTTGCAAATGAGGTATGCTGATAAGTTCCTGATCTTAGGCACCTTTTGTTTCTTCTTGTATAGAATAGTTTTATGGTTTGATTATAAATAATTCAATTACTACAATGACATTTGGTGAGTTTTGATATATATAATTTTATATTTTCATGAAATATATGTATTGCACTAAAAAGAACTTAATGTGAAGGTTTGATTCTTGCTTTTGGTTAATTACTTCACTGTTTTCTATTTGTTTGTGTAAACATACATGTTAGCATCTTGATATTTTATCCATTTTTTAAAATCAATTACTTGCCCCTGGGTTCTTATATACGGGATATATTTTTTGCTCATCCAGGTGACATATCACAGGATGAAAGATGCATTAATACAGTTGAGTAAAGGAGTGCATAAGGGTCCTGCTTCTGATCTAATTCCTGTCTTGTTTGGGGAGAGGCAACCAACAGTGTCCAAGAAGGATGTAGCCTTCACTTCCATTAATAAAAATCTTGATCACTCTCAGGTGTGTTATATAGTTTCTTTCTTGGTTTGCATTTTGAAATCATGATTTTCTGAAGATATCATATAATAATTGTTTTGCTTTTTCACACTGCTCTAGTGCTCTTGATTTGTAAATACTTTATTATAATTAAGGCCTCAACTGGATTAGTTTTAAACTTATGATAATGATCTCAAGGAATAATACAGGGGTTTATTTATTATCTAAGCATAAGTAAAAAGATACTCCCTCCGTTTCTAAATACATGTCGGAGTCAACCACTTCGCACATGCCAATACACAACTTTGACCATTGATATCTTTTTTATCTATGATAAAAAAATTGTAAGAATTTGATATTTTCAAAACATTCATCGAGACAAATTGAACAATATCTTATATACTAACATTTGTATTTATATATTGATTAAAAAATATGATTAAAGTAAGTTGTGTGAATAGTACACATTGTTAAATTGCGACATGTATTTAGGAACGGAGGGAGTACAATTTACCTAGATTAGATTAATTATATCAATTACTGATATATAATATTACTAAGCTAGAACATTGAACATGCTCTGCATATTAGTTGGTTGGAAATAAGTGGACCTATTAATCAGCTAAGAATTTTGATATAATCGTTAGTTGATTATTAAAACACTGAAAATTACGGATACAATAATGATTTATCACTTTATCCACCTGAGCAGTAACTTGTTCCTCCCCGTCTATTACTCTGTAGTTAGGGGACTGAATATACACTGTTCTTTGGAAAAATCTTGTTAATTACACTAAATCTTGTTAGGATATCAATTAAACAATACTGTAGATCCCTATTATCACAATAATGGTGTTTCTGCACGAGTATTTCATCATTTTTCTTTGCACATCTGGCCTGTGTTTGCAAAATCATTTATTTACATTTTTGTCTCCAAAGAAAGATGCAATTTCCAAAGCCCTATCGTCGAAGAATGTTTTCTTGCTACATGGACCTCCTGGAACGGGAAAAACTACAACAGTGGTGGAAATTATATTACAAGAAGTGAAACGTGGATCTAAGATTCTTGCTTGTGCTGCCTCAAATATTGCTGTTGACAACATCGTTGAGCGGCTAGTTCCACACAGGTATAACTATTTTACCATCTCTTTGCTGCTATGATAATTGGCTGGTTTACCTCATTGGCATATTTTACTTTCAACAGCACATTCGTTTTTTAAAAAAAAAAACATCTGACTCCACGGATAAACAATGTCTACCCTCCTGTGGAAAATTGTTCACAGAATTGGCAATATTAAAATGAAATGAATATGCTTTTTCCTACTCTTTAAGTTTGTCAGAGCCAAAGTCAGTAAGTGCCGGGTTCTGGATCATGCAGAAAAGAAGCTTAAAATGTGGTTTGTGCACTCTAGAAGAAAATTATACGGAAACATAAGTAAAATTGCAGCTTTATGATTAGACAGTAATGTAGTAGTTATTTAATTATGTAATAGGACAATCATATGTGGGATAGTTATGTGGCAAATATGTAACTGTAAGCAGCGGTGTGGAAGGTTTTGTTACAGTTTCTTCTGTGCATTCTGCTTTTCTTTTGTGTAAAGTAGAGAACCATTTTCTCACATTTGAGACTTGGCTCTAAGGCTGGTAGCAAGGTTTATCTACTAGATTGGTAAAGAACCAACACGAAAATAAATTAAGTGTAGAAGAGATGAGGATGTTGCGTTGGATGTGTGGTAAGACTAAGCGGGATAGAATTAGAAAGGACAACATTAGAGAGAGAGTTGGGGTAGCACCTATAGTAGAAAAGATGGTAGAAACTAGACTTAGGTGGTTTGGGCATGTAGAGAGAAGGCTTGTGGATTCTGTAGTATGGAGAGTAGATCAGATACCTCGAGTCAAATCACTAGAGGTAGGGGAGACATAGAAAAAACATAAGCGAAGCTATCAAGAAGGATCTAGAGATAAATGAATTGGAGAAAGACATGGTTTTTGATAGAACGCTAGGTTTATTTTTTGAACCCTGTCAAAGTTCTTCCTCTTGACAAAATATTGATGATGTACAAATTTTATAATTTGCAAACCTTTTATAATGATTCTATTTATTTTTTTTGTTATTTTCCTCATTCTCTGGTGAGACATGTTCACACTTGGTTTAGTTTCACCAAGTGTGTACTTAATACTGTCCAACATTTTCATTAGAGTTAAGCTGGTGAGGATTGGTCATCCTGCACGTTTATTGCCTCAAGTGGTGGACAGTGCACTGGATGCCCAGGTACACACTTGTTATACTTGTCATGGATCATACTTGTTTTCACCCTTCCATATTGAATTTCTCTGAATTTACAATTTAGGTACTTCGAGGAGATAATAGTGGTCTCGCAAATGACATTCGGAAAGAAATGAAGGTAAGGTTTTAAAATAAAAGTCACAGAACAAAATCTCAATTCTCAAGTATGAATTGATCATCATTTACCAATATTATTAGTATCGCCTAGCTGATGTTCTGTTGCTTCATATGTTAGTTATCATTGATGATTTATGTCAGCATTAACTTCATGTTAGTGTAATGTTTAGCTACATTACCTTTCAGTTTTCACAGCGCATAACATTTTTTTATTTTTTTTCAGGTATTGAATGGAAAGCTGCTAAAAACCAAAGAAAAAAATACAAGGAGGGAGATACAGAAGGAACTTAGGACTCTGTCCAGAGAAGAGCGGAAAAGGCAGCAGCTTGCTGTTACAGATGTGATTAAAACTTCAGATGTAATATTAACTACTCTGATTGGGGCTTCCTCTAAGAAACTTGGCAACACTTCATTTGATTTAGTGATTATTGACGAAGCTGCTCAAGCACTTGAGGTTGCATGCTGGATACCTCTGCTGAAGGTAATGTCGATGCCTACACACTACACTCAATGATATTCATTAGGCTATTGCATTCAGACTTTCTTTTTATCTTCTCTTGATTGCATGCCTTTGTCGGTTTATGTTTTATTGCAGTCTTCTTCTCTTACTACAACTACGACCACTAATAATAATATCCAACAATATAGTTCATTCCTCCAATAGGTGTCCTGGAATTGATGCAACATGATATATCAAATATCATACTTAACTGAATTGGATGTTTTATAAGTGAATTTGAATATCGAAAGATGCTTACAAAAACGAAGTTGCTTTGAGCTGGAAAAACTAAAAGACTAATACTAAACTGTGCTTGATTCAACATTAATTTAAAATACATAGCTTTCTAATCGTTAGTTGCCAAATGTCTCTTTGATTATAATGAATTAAATGGAGGTCCTTGTTTTAGGGTACAAGATGTATACTTGCAGGAGACCATCTTCAACTTCCTCCAACGATTCAAAGTGTTGAAGCTGAGAAGAAAGGCTTAGGAAGAACCCTCTTTGAAAGACTTGCAGAACTGTATGGAGATGAAGTCACATCTATGCTTACTGTCCAGTACCGTATGCATCAACTTATCATGGATTGGTCTTCTAAAGAGCTTTACAACAGTAAGGTGCTCCTAATTTTAAAAGCACTTGCCTTGATATTGCATTGCTACAAAACATATCTTTTTTTTTTCCTCCAAAAAAACTACTAAAGAGCAAATTTATCAATTCTGAACTGAATAGTCAAATTATATTGGGGAGATAAACATTTTGTTGGATCTTCATGCATGGCACTATGTGATAACAGGTCAAGGCTCATGCATGTGTTGCTGCACATATGCTATATGATCTTGAGGGCGTGAAGAAGACATCTTCAACTGAACCAACCCTTCTTCTCATAGACACAGCTGGGTATGTTGGATGATGCTATTTCATTCGCTGAAATATCTATATTTTTCAGAGCTGCTTGACTAGTCTGGGCATGTGGAATAATGATGTGACATTCTCTTCTTAATGAAAGTTGCTGTGCCATCATATTGTATATAATGATTTGGCATTTTGAGTAATCAATATCAAGTGATCCGTATAAGAGTTTTAACAAACAACTGAACTGATATGTGGAAGCCGGAGAGAGAAAGTCATTATATTTCATTTGAAGCAAATATAGGCTGTTAAATATGAAAGTGAAGCAAATCTAACTGCTTAAATTGATTGTGTCAGATGTGATATGGAAGAAAAGAAAGATGAAGAAGATAGCACTCTTAATGAAGGTGAATCTGAAGTTGCTATGGCTCATGCAAAGCGATTGGTGCAAAGCGGGGTGCTTCCTTCTGATATTGGAATTATTACCCCATATGCTGCACAGGTATAGAATTGTTCTGTAGGTGTGGGAACATTTACTATGAATGTTGTGGGCACAAACTTCACGTTTTAGTAGTTTTACGAAGGATGACAAGATGGTAAATGTTGTTTTTGGCAGGTTGTTTTACTGAAGATGTTAAAAAACAAGGAGAACTCGCTGAAGGATATTGAAATCTCAACAGTTGATGGTTTCCAGGGAAGAGAGAAGGAAGCCATTATTATATCAATGGTTCGATCAAATTCAAAAAAGGAGGTATTTCAAACAAGTCTGCTAGTTTTTTAATTTGCTTCATATAGGGCTTATGTGACAAATTTGTTAGCATGGCATGAAGAATAAAAGAAGAGACTTGAATATATGTTTCAGGTGGGCTTTCTGAGTGATCGCCGGCGAATGAATGTGGCCGTGACACGTGCAAGAAGACAATGCTGTATTGTCTGTGACACTGAGACAGTCAGTAGTGATGGATTTCTAAAGCGGTTGATTGAATATTTTGAAGAGCATGGCGAATATCAGAGTGCATCCGAGTACCAGAATGAATAGGCGAAATTCCCAAAGGTTGTTAAGGTTGCTGTTATAGCTCTCATGTGATCAATTTGTCGATTTTGGTGATGTAGATCTGTGAAGGTTTCTAAAATCCTTCTTTTGCTATTTAGAATTGAAGGAAGTTGAAGTAGTATTATAGAAGAAAGTAGACAAGACCATTTTATTTAGAAGAGAGAGTTTCCTGATCTCCATATTATTACTTTTAAAATCACTTGGAATTAGAATTTTTAGTCTCTTCTTGTTATGAATCTTTTTTATACTTAATATATGATGCTTATAAACATCATTTTTAATTGAAAGTTCTTCTGTTAAAAATATACTGTCAAAATCTTAAATTTGGTAAATTATTGCGTGAGTGTGACATGGTCTTTGCTACTACTGCTACTACTAAAACAAGCTCCCTCCTAGCTATTTTCCTACTCTTACATTGCTGTCAATAGATTGAAATTCGTCACACAAAAGACAAACAACAATTGAGTACTAGCAGAACCAAAACCATCTGATCTATAGCTTAGGCATAGTTACTACTAAGTAGTACTCCCTCCGATCTTAACTATAAGCAAAAAAGTATGTGTATTTAGTCCAAATTTAGATCAAAGACATGTAATTTTTTGCTTATATTTAAGGCTAGAGGGAATATCATATCTAATTCTAACTAGATTTCAACTCCATAAAAGCTAGCTAAGGTGGTTCCTCTTTTCTTGACAAATCAGCTAAGTTTCTTAAAAGTCCCAAATGGAAGTTGAGAAATTAAGGTGGTCGTTCGGGTCATATGCTTCAAGATGGGTGGCTTCTGATTCCTCAATACCCGCAAATTCATGCATCTCGATCAATGCCTCCCAATTAACACTCATGTCTGAAAATATTCCTAATTGATCATTATCATCTCTTGGCAAAACTTCATGCACTGTTGAACTTCCTGAACTCTCAGTTTGCTCAGAGTGTGATCCTTCTTTCAGTATTCCCAGCTGTTGAAGAAACTCATTTAGGTCTATCTGTGGTTTCTCCTCCTGAAGATCTCCGAGCATCTTATTTGCCGATGTTTGAACATCTTTTTCCTTTGGCAAAGGATCTTCTGTATGACTCTTCTTGCTGTCTACTTTCTGAATTTCTTCTGCTATTGGTTCATTAGAAGAACTAGTAAGTGATGATTGACTTGCAACAACTGCATTCTGCTTAAACTCTTGTAACCTCTGATGGATCAAATGAACGCTAGGTTGAGCGTTTACATTGAGTAATCCACAAGAAGGAAACATTGAAATGAAATTTTTTGAAGGCAGCCACTTGAACTTTCCAGTTTTCATAGTTGAATTGGAGTGTGTTTGCATGTGTGGGAGATTAAGGTATGCATCTGGTCCATATAGTCTCCTTGCAGCCTCATCATAAGCCATGGCAGCTTCTTCCGCTGTGGCGAAAGAACCAAGCCAGAGTCTAGTTCTCTTCTTTGGCTCTCTTATCTCGGCAACCCATTTCCCCCACGTTCTTTGACGAACGCCTCGATACTCACATGAAGCATTTTGAGGGCCACCTTTTCCTCTAGTTGGCCCTTTCTTCCATGGTTTCAAGGGGGATTTCTTGGAATTATCCATCATGTATATTGAAGATATAGTAAAGGACAAGTGAAAGTGGTAGTGGTGTGTGTATATTATCAGTGGTGAGTGATACTTGGAACTGCATGTTATAGGAGCGGGGATATGTAGAAGCAAAGAGTGGAGGTTGGTGTAAATGTTTTCACGTTTGCAGAAGTAGCTAAATCCATGTGACCGTTACTCAGTACATACATTCTTCAAAATCCTGTTTTTCTTTTCTTCATTTTCATTCTTTTATCTTTCTTACCATAAAATTCTTACTAATAATTTTTTTAATAATTATTTTTTGGCTTTTCTGTTTTTAGTTTTATTTTGAATAGCCTTGCCTCAGTGCTGCCAGGATAAATGTGCATGACTGAAAGAGTACAAGTGTGCATTGCATGGAGCATGGTGTTACATGACGCATAGTTATATACATATATTTTTATTTATTATTTATTTACTACACATACAAGATAATCATTTCAAAAAAAAAAATTAGAAATGAAGAGATAAATATAATCGTAGCCTCAAATATCTAAGGTTGAATGCTAAAATATCCACATTGATTTACTTTTGAGTTTTGAGTCAAATTCATTTTAAAGAAAACTTTTTACAAAATTAAAGATACCTTTTAGATCTCTACGTCGATTTAAGGGAGAGTCAGCATATTTACATTCCATTGATTATTTTGTTTGATCATTTCATTTTACATATTCTTTATTGTTTGTGGTGTTCACGGGTCACACAGTTTCTTGGAGCTCCAATTTGCATGGTCAGTTAACAGTTGGTCACGATGATTCATTGAATATAATTTATCTTTTAATTAAGACTATAAAATAAAATACATTCATATTTAGGATAAACGATGTATACAAACCTCAAGCTTAATCATCCCATGCTTTTGGATTGAATGGTTTCTGGGATCACATTAAAGGAGTAAATCAACATTTTGGCAGCCACAATTATAAACATTGAGCAGTTTAATCCCTTAAATTTGGCGACAGACAATTTAGTCTCTTATATTAAAGATCATCAATCAATTTAGTTTCTCAGCCAAAATATATTTTTAGCATAAAATGTAATGAAAAATTCAATGGGAGTTGAGTCTAACGAAAAAGACTAAACTTTTACAATATGACAAATCAATGTTCGAGTCCTGGTTAGAAAAAATACATATATATAGTGTCCAACGGAGTAAGATTAACTCAAGGGAGACTTTGAAAAGAAAAAGAAACTAATGAATACCTTTTATATTTTTCTGGATAGTTTTTTTTAAAGTTTTTTTATTAGCTTTTTTGCCACAAACAAAAATAGGTCTTTAAAATTGCGGTGCTAATTCGAAAGAAAAAAAAAAGGATTAATTTAGCAGATATTCTTTAATTTAAGCAATAAGATTGATTATCGTGTTACAAATTCAAGGAATTAATTGTTTTACAAGTAAGAAAATTTTGTGGTGTATAGTCTCAACTTGATGTTGACAATGCAACGCCAGTATAACATTCTTTTTTTTTTAACTCCGGTTCTCATCAGGTGTGAGAGGGGACTCTGGTAGTACAGAATATGATTGATAAAAAAGTAAATTTTAGCGAGAAAATGTTTCATTCGTAAGCCAAACTCGGATTTTGTCAAACAATTTATACTTTGTTGGAGCTCATTAACATCCAATCACTTGGTTGTCAATATAACATTTTACTTAAACCTTAATCTTGATTTTATGGGTTTATATTGATATTGAATGGTGGGTTGAGATTGTGAGTAGAATATTTGCAAATGAAGACTTTTTGAAAGTGATGCAGTGATTGTCTTGAATGAACACTGACACTCATCCTTGGATTCTATTTTGATTTGTCCTCGAGGAGGATCTTAGTCATTAGATAAGAGTAAGAACCACCTCAACAATTTTCTACTAAATCACAACCTATATTTCACATGTTGTCCTGCAATACACATCCTGATTCTCGAGACTTCACTTCACCTTTATCCCATGTAATTGCTCTCTCTATGTATGCATCTCTTCGTGAATCACATTCTTGCCCGTTATGGTTGTACATCATACATGCTCAATATATGAGCATGCTGTTGAGCTTATATCAAGGAATAAATATTAGACAATTAGACAGTGTTATATTGACCCGTTTGTTTCAGATTTTTTTCAAAAAAAATCTATTTTTTCCATAAAAAAATCACTTTTTATTTTTATTTTTAAGTGTTTGTTTAGGATTTTTTAAAAAAAATCTATTTTGATCCTAAAATGAAAAACTATTAGGATTAACTTTTTTCAAAATCAATTTTTTTCAACAACAAGGAGATAACACATGTGCATGTTAGAACTCATTTTTTTTTTCTAAAAAAATAAATTATTTTGACACAAAATCTACTTTTTTTAAAGCTGAAACAAACGCACCCCATATTTCACTATTTTAAGTTTGAAAGTTGTAGTCTAAGAGGCAACTCTATTCATTCAATAATATTTTAGAGATTTTTTCAATTTCTAGTGGATTCCGGAACCTATTTTCACAAATTTATCGCTTACAAACTTGTTTCTTTTCAATCTAAATTTAACGTTGACTAGCCTACACTTCCGACTATCTCAATATGTCTAGTATTTCAGCATTTTATGATGGCAGAATATCATCACTCTTCCTAGTCAAAAATATCACCGCTCTTAAACGTGTTTATATTATAATAACAAGATGATAAATATAATCGTGAATACATTTGTGCAAATATGTCGGTAAAAAATTATTAAATGTTTTTTCATTTCATGACTTCAACCGAAGGTTCATGATATATTTGAGTCTAGACAATTCAATGTTTTAGTTGAATCCCTTCATTAATTCAGATTTTATTTTTATTTGGAAAGAGTAAAAAAAATATTCATTCTTAAACTTTGTTGAACTGTTTTTATAAATTTTTAAAGTTTCGGGACACATATATGTATGATTTTTGCTAGATACTTCCCATAAACTCAAAATACTCTCAATGTAAATGTATTAGAACTGAATTTACTTGAACTAAGTTTACGGAAGCGTGCTTGGATTTACTTAATGTACTTATTGGAACTAAGTTTGAGTAAGATCTAGAAACCTATTATATACAAGTTGCATGTGAACTGACGTAAACGTACTTGAATTAATTAAGTTTGTGTAAACGTTATCGAACTGAATTCTCAGAAGATCTAGAAATTCAGAATCTACATGTGGTACGAGAACTAGATTTATGTAAACATACTTGAACTGGGTTTACATAAACACACTTCAATTGACTTTGCATAAACGTACTTGAATTGAGTTTGTGTGAGCTTCTTGTATTGATTTTTTCGTAAATGTATGAGTTTGTGTAAACATATTTAAAATTCCACATAAAAATTAAGAATTTGGAATTTCTCATCACCCTATAATATGTAAATTCATTTTGTGTATACATGAATCAAATTAACGTAAACCTACAACATGATCACGATTCATGTATATCCATGCAACATGAAACATGAAAATTGCTCAAACCAAAAATTTATTCTTTCCTAATTCAAATGAAACAGATAATCAACTAAGTGAAGAATAAAACTGCATAAACAGAACTCAAAATCGCTAAAAAAAAAAAATTGCATGAATGTCAATAAGGATTTATGGATATTTTTTTACTTTTGAAATGGGAGAAGGGTTGTTGTACATAGATTGGGCGAAGTGGCTGCAAAAATGGGTTTGAAAATGAACCGATATGTCTGCGAAATTAGAAAAGAAGGAAAAATATGAAGCAAGTGCAATGGAAGAGAAGATTATATGCTTTTAGGAGAGAATGTAATGTAAAAAAATTTAGAGACATTTTAGTCATTTCAGGGTGTAATTAAACGATAATGTTGCTTCTCACGAAATAAGGGAGGGGGATGAGCTCATGTTCGTACCCTTTTTTAATAGGGAGTTACAATCATCTCAATTTTTCAAAAGAAATAAGATTTCATTTGAAATACACGAGTTTTAAATGAAAAAAAAAATGTTAATGCATCATCTTTTCTTTGTGTATTTCTTTCAATGAGTAGTGTCGATTTATCTTAACAAATGTAGAGAATATAATATAATGCCAATGACCTGCCTTACATTTTGTAATCTATTGCTAGCGTCAGAGAGAAAGAGACAAAATTAAAATCTGACCTAGAAATAATTGAAAAATTCATGTCTTCTTCCAATCAAAGGGTCTTGAGTGTTTCAATGGTAGTTGTTCAAGAATTTTAAATAAATAAACTTATGAAAAATGTAAAGTATTTCAGCTTCCAAGCAAATTTTTCTATAGAAACTTGCTATATTATATCCTTGAGCAATATTCATAGGACACTCTTGAGCATTTTTTTTCAATTAAATTAGGAACACCTCAACTTATGAACAAGATATCTCATTTGACTTCAATGAAATTATAACAAGTGATTTGATATAGACCTTGGTCCATAACAGCAAGTAATGTCACGTCTTCCCTATCCACGAATTTTATATTTATAGGACTAAAACATTGTAGCAATCGTAATCAAGCTGATCATATATTTGTATTTGTTATGCAATTGCAAGTATTTTTGCTCAATTCGTTTAACTAGTATTAGTAATACTAATAAGTACTAGCAGTTAGAATCAGAATGATAGTTGAGTTGGGAAATTATCAACAATATCTTGTTCCACAAATGTCACCATCCAACAAAGAATGAGTCACATAGAAAGACCAACCACCAATCAAACCCATTGTAACAAGAAGATATTAGATCCACTCCCCCTAACTATATAGATATTTTCCCAACTGGGAAGTTGTTATCACATAAAATAGAAAGAAATATGAAATATCTACAAGGCCATTTCTCTTCTTCAAAGAGTTCAATCCATATACAATGTAAAAAAACTTAAATTGTCCATCAATCATAATCGTCTCATGATTAATAATTACATTTGAATTTATTCATAATTGTTTTTAAAGTAATACATGTAATCGGTTGTGATTTGATGACAATGTAAACAACTATATGATCTATTGTTGGGTCATAAGGGGTTTGAGGATCGTCACATTGGAGTTTGAGCAATCACACCGAGGAATATGGATCCCCTCACAATTTTCCTAATCTCCACTTTTTTGCCTCTTTGTTGTAAAAAGCTAAGTACGACTTTGACAATTCTATTGGATCTCATCCCAATACTCTGTAATTGTATTTCACAATCCAATATCAAAATAATTCTTCAAGAATACAACACCCGTAAAAAGAAGAAAAAGTTTCTGATTCCTTTGCCACAAGAAAAAAAACATAGATACATTCTTCAAAGACAACATTAACCAAAACAAAAAACGAGATTACACAAGTTAAGGATTCTTATTCATGGATCAATAATAACGATATCATGACAATAGTAACATATATAGTAATAGTAATTAATTACAACAACCTCGTACATCCCATCTCAAAAGAAGAGGATCTACATGCATATACTAGCTTAATTACCTACCAAGTTATGTGAAGGATTGAATTGAAGATGCGAGAAAGAGCGAGTCTGATGCGAGGAAAAGCTCGAACGGAGAAGAGAGTGTAATCTCTTAGGAAGAGTTGGAGGGTGCCAACAAAGAGATTGAAGCTTCGTATTGGTGGAATGTACAAAGTGAGAGGAACAGCAGAAAAAGCCACAGCAAACATAAGTTGCAGCATTATTTTGATATTTTCTTTTGTTTGTATGTGTTTTTTGTGTCGTTATGAGGTGAGAGAGGAGAGATTATGGTTAAGAACTTAAGATTGGATTATGAATGAATTTATTATGATAGTGATCAAAGAGACAAAATTGAGGGTCTGGTTGGATCGATCACTTCTCTCTCAATCCTTGTCTCGTGGGAAAGGGAAGACCGGGCAATTTATTCGTCAAATGCAAGGAAAATTTATAATAAATATTTAGGACATTGCCAATCAAACTAATTAGGTAAATTAAAAGGGAGTTAGATTCTTGACAAAAAAAAAAAAAAAAAGAAGAGTTAAATTAGTTTGAAAGTGGAACATTGTGGTACTCTAGAGTTTATTGGGTAAGTAGACGGCCTAGTGTCATGTTATTTATAATATTTAATTATTCTAAATTTTAAATTTTAAATTAATTTTTCCTACGAAATATCGGTATCGACAAATGCTAAATAATTCTTTCTTTTTTTTACGATATGATTCGTTTGGATAATGATAGTAATATATTTACTTTGTTACGCATAATAATATTTTACTTTTGTCATATTAAAGTATAATGTTATTTGTATCTGTCAAAATATGGAATTAATTTACGTCAAAATATTTCGTCAAAAAAATTTACTTTAAATAAGTTAGGATTTATTTAGACAAATTTTTAGTGATGCGGCTGTATATGTCCAGTTACGTCTTCAAATGTGTCGGTGTTTGGAGCTTTTATGTGCCGTATATCTTAGACCATGTTACGCCTAAGATGGAAACATCTATATATTGTATGAGCACATTGAGCAGTATGTTACAGCATCTAAGATGGTTAGTAAGTATCTATTCGTTATCATTGTCTCTTGTACCAATTTCCAATGAGTGAATTTCTTTGTTTCTCCTCCGCTCGTAAATACAAATTGATTCTCCTAATTAAATTATTTCTACTTTCAACTTTTATGTCCTAATCAAGAGTTTGGTAGAAGCACGACGTGAATCCATCATCCAGATTTTCAATTAGAAAAAATGATCTGGCAAGCAAATGTAAGTGCAACTAAGTTGGTAGATCATAATAACAGAATCTGATGGATCATAACATTGACGCAAGTCTAAGCAAAATCTTAACATCATCATATCGGGAGAGGGAAGAGTCGATAACATTTCTTGTCAATTATGTCTTGTAGTACAAATAATTTTTTTTTCTATAAAAGACCTAGACTCTGGATCGGTTCCTATACAGTGTACCGTTTGGATTCAATATAATTTCCCTTTCTATCAGTCTTCTATCTGTACCAAAAAAAAAGAATTTAAAACCCTTACATACATTAACATGGTATTAACAGCTATTCTATAATTGTATACAACATGACGGTAGAAATCTACTTGTGAGTCTGTCAATGATTTTCAAGAAGGCAAAGAAACCAATGTCAAAAAGCTATTTTATCTGCGTAGAAAAAAGTGAACTATGTACACTATACAAATAAATAGATAGAAGATATAGCACAACTACAATATCAACAAAAAAAAGTTGTTGCTCATGGAGAAGATATGCATGCTAGCAACTTGCGACATAGCTGTTGTAACTCAAGTGAAGGATCTGACGAAGATACAGTTGACAGTACAGACCTAGCTTCTAATAGTCCAACTGATATGTTTTCCAAAATCACATCTTCGCTGGCCATAAGAGATGCTATAAGTTTCGCACCAGCCATCCTTTCCTGTTGAATATAAATAATAAACCAGTACATTAAATGCATTTTTCAAGAGAAATTATATGGCTTATGCTCAACAAATCATCCTCTATTGTCTTTTTCCCAACTTCCATTTTTTTAGTTTACATTTCTTAACCGAGAAACATTTCTATAGTTTACCTTCTTTTAATTTAGAGACATTATTTAGTCTCCATGAAATATCTCTCTATATATAGAAATAACAGAATCTTCTGATTGACATCTATTAGGAATACTCAAGTACTACATTGAATTACAGATAAGGCCTAAAATGAGTTTATAAAGTGTGACACCCCTCACCCAACAAACCAATTTTATAAGGATGAGTTAGGTCCGATACAAAATTCTAATAATATCCGGTGCAGCTTATTTGCGCCTATACAAGAGTATGGCAGTCTCGTGAAATTACGAGTGGGACACAGTTTGCCTATGAAGGCTTCCATAAATAGCAGCAACAACAACAAACAAAGCCTTCCATTTCTAGAAAAAGGAGCGGACTATAGGGATCCTAAAACAGAAGAGAGGTATATAATAAAACGATAACATTTGTTCTGATAATGTTTATGTTTGAAAAAATTCTTATCTAAAATAACTTAGATATTTACTACATCGAACCAGAAAGACTTTCCTAAAAAGGTTCATGTGAACAAAATTTAACGTATATGGTGTTACTGTAGAAAAGATAAATTTACCTTCTCTGACTTCTTTCTCAGGGATTTTAGTGAGGTTTTGAGAAGGTCAGATGCATAAGGAAGAACTGCAGATCGTAGATGATAGACAGCTGAAAATAGGACCTGGATGCATGCTGCTCTGATCTCCGGCTTTTTTTCAAACTGTTGACAGAGTATTAATCTCATAACCCAACAATAGTGATGGTAAAGTTTCAAGAACTATTAACTCTAATAAAATCATACTATCGGGCAATCATGAACTAAATTTGCAGCGGTACCTTAAGAGAATGAAGGAGAAAAGGAAGAACTTGGGCTGCAAAAAGCTTCTTGCAAGATTCTGAAATCTTTTGGCAAGTACTTATGAGAACATTACCCATGCACAAATGGAAAGAGAGGGGAACTGCAGCCACAGATTCACAGTTGTCTTCACCAAACTCAGGAGTTGAAGTCAGTTCCTCCTTATCATTTAAGAACTGATTCATCACATATGTGACAACAGAATTCCCTGCAGCTGCAGACTCAACATGTTTACGATGAAGCCACATTCAACTAACGATTAGCATTTCTATACTTAAAATCATCATTTCATATCATATCATTCAACTCAATAATACCTTTCTTTCCAATAACCGCAACTCTATCTGGCATGGAGTCGGTGATAGATTCCTCAGCTTGTAGCTCAACAGATATCATGAGAGCTAGACAATCAATGCATCCATGTTGTACTTTAGAAACTGACAAAAAGTTGTGCCTATTAGTTTTAGTTCATAAAAAGTTGAAAGGAATTAAGAAACTAAATAGTTTCAGAGTTTAGACCTGAATCAGCATTCAGACAAGGCCATAACAGCACTGTTTCGATTATCCTTTTAATTGAATGCATCAAAGGATGAGAAAGTGACTCCCAGCCTCTGACCTATAGAACCAAAAAAGCTACTTCACTGCAAGCTAAATTGATAAAGATGATACGAGACACTGAAACAGACCTTCAAGAAGCAGAACATGACACACTAAATATTGACGGAACAATGTAATTACCACAAGGGATGTGCAGATTGAAAATAAACAGGCCTTTATCTCCAGTACATTCTTCAAATCAACAGCCAGGTCTAATTTGGAGCAAATAACTGGGAATAAGACCTAAAAATCAGCAGCATGGGAAGATTAAAGTAATCTCTAAAAACCGCCAATCAAGTAATAGAGGTTTTCTAGTAAAAAAAAGCAATAAAGGTTTTCTGCAATGCCAAAACATAATGTGATAAAAAATAAATATCTGTCAAAAAGCGAACATAATGCAATCTACGGATTTCTACATTTTAAGCTGTAAAAGTAATCACAACCGATTATCTAAACTGACAGAAATAAGAACTCCATTGAAGCGAAAATTTATCTCAGCATGCATAATGAATTGCTTACTAAGTTTTCAATCATGTTGTACGCAGAGCATTGTCGAAAATTCTCTCAAACTAAAATGTAACTAGAACAAAGGCTCTACTATGAGTAAAATACTTATGACATCCTAAAAAATTCAAACTTAAATTAAATAATTCATTACTTGTGGATGAATGCGTCCACACAACTCAGCAGAAAGCTTGCGAACATCTTCAAATTCAAACTCACGAAGTGCCCTGAAACAGATTATTAGTGCGGCATATGCACCTGAATCCTTTACAATGTTGGAAGAAGATAAAGGCTATGATCATTGACCAAGTACCAACCTGTTAAGAAGGAAAGCAGCAATACACTCGTAATCAAGCTCTGGGCTCCTGCTTACTGAACCTACCACACAAGAAGATTATGATGTATTAAAAGAAAAAAGAAGAAACTTCCAGGCCAAATTACAGTAGTTTAACCATGACACTAAAGAACCTGGGGTTGACTGATAGGATTGAAGTCCAAAGTGATTAATTTGTATAAATGAACCTTAAGTGTGAAATGTTAAAGCATCATGATTTCTATGTGACCCTTTCAATATCTACTAAATAAAAATTCACACTCTCATAGTTTTGAGCACCTTAATCAGATATATTGGTGAACTTTGAGAAGAGAAAGTAACTATTTCAGTGATTATGCTCTCCCTGTGGGAGTAAATACCAATTTGGTCGCTGAAATTGTTGGACCGTATCAACCTAGTCCTCCACATTGTCAACACTCCAACATTGATCTTTGCAAAATGTTAATCAAGTCCGTTCATTTGTCTTGATCTATTATGAAGTGTATCCCTGACATTATTGACTTGGTTTCAAATGCATCATCAACATTACAATTTAATGTCATTTTAGTCCCTACAAATACCAACAGATGGACAAATCTTATTAACCTTTTGTTACTTTAGGGATCATTTTGGAATATTGATAATGAAGGACTAGGTTAATAGAGTTCTCCAATATCAATGATCAAATTGAGTATCTAATCTCTTTTTTACAACTACATGGCTATCAAGTCTAGGTCCACTTGGAGACATATTTAAACAAATTAGTGGAACATCCAATGAAGAGTAAAAACTGAATCAATGATTCAGATTTCAGAATGTGAGACAATTATTAGAAGTATAGGATGGTAGAAAAGACAAGTAGGCAAATCAAAAGGGAGATACACAAGGCATGAATATATACCGTGCGTTTTATTTTGACTGAGTTGTCCATACATAACAGATGAATTGAGGTTATCAAAAGTTTTCATGGGAAGCATCTTAATAATGAGCAGCGGGCAAAGATGCTCAAACAGAGTTCGCTGCATTTCTTCATACTCATCACTAGAATAGCTTCTACACTCCCATCTCGCTAAGAAACTTTCATCAATCCTGTTACAGAATTGGGAATGCATCAAACGAGAAACCGCTTAAATGACAAAATGAATTACCAAGAAATCCTAGTTAACAAAAGACAGATAAACTAAAACAGCAGCTACAATCAGGTAATATTCTGTTACTTTGCTTTTCAAGCATGCAAAGCTTAGCTAATAAGATCAGACACATTTTCTATATCACTTAAGCTTTAATGTTTTATAACAGGTTATAGTACATATTTATAATATTCCTCCTGACCGTTTCTCTGCATCATAGATAGAGACTTGGGTATCATGGGGTGCCCAAGTTCCACATCGAGTAGTATGCCATGCTTCTTCCCCTTAATACATAGATTTTAAGAGAGGGTTCTCTTGAGTGCTTGGATACTATTGAAGTTGTTTGGAGTCCTAAATTGCTCAGGTTCCCCGGCTGTTGGATGTGTTTGGGCACTCTCATCCATTGAGCTAGCTTTTGGGATGAGATTCAAGCCCTTTTAACATGGTACCAGACCACGATTAAGGATTGCAATGTGGGAATTGGATGTATAAATGTGTTTGGGCACCCTCATCCTTTGAGCTAGCTTTTGGGATGAGATCCAAGCCCATTTAAAAGGTACTTATCAAATTGTACCAGAGCTGGTTGACGGTGGCTTGGAAAGAGCTACATACGGAGGGGATGACCGGAGAATCCAGGTGAGGTGTTGTATTGTACAGCGATCGGGACATTGACTCTTAGGGATGGTAATATGATAGGGACTTGAGTATTATGCGATACTCGGTGGAATGTTTAAGTGGCTTGGTTCTTACCCCTTAATAACTATCTTTTAATGGAGGGTCTCCCAAGTGCTTGGATACTTATCATCGTACAGATGCATATAACAGGTTTTCTAATAAAGTCAAATTTCTATCTTTGAACTCAAACAACTCATGCAACAGGTTTCTATATTAGGGTTGGCTTTACAAGTGCAAATCTAACTGTCTTATTATGTGCCTGATCACCTATATTTAGTATAAAAAGATACAGCTCTTTGGTGTTACAGAAGCTCTCCAAGACAGAACTATAGAGGAAAAGGGAATATACTACAGCTAAACAGTTCCATTAAAAGGTTTAGACTTTAGAGTAACAACACCGATAATTAAAATAGTAGTTTGAAGCAGTGTTACTATAAAAAAATAAAAAATAAAAATGTAACACAAACTCACTCCTTTTGTTCTCTAACATGCAACAGAACATGATCCAATACAAGATCAACAACATTTGCCAGGTCTTCACTTATATAACTGAAGAATTTGACAATAACTGGATTTGATGGATCTGCAAACATCTTGTCAATCAGCGGTCCAGTTAAGTTGTTCCAGTCTTGAACCTGTAACGCATCAGAATTAACAAATTAGAACGTTCTTGGTAATCTAAATCACCTGTATCTAAAGGAACATTTATTGGAACAATTTATGAACATATCAGAAGATAGAAAATAACATCCATGTGTACAGCAATCATTTACATCATTTCATTGCATAGAACCAACAAAACATAGACAAAATGAAAATGTACATGGTCATGCCATGTTCCTATTGATGGGGAAATAGATAGATATATCAAAAAGTAGCTAACAGCTTCAAACCTAAATGAGTGTCAAACCTTAACTCTTCAACTATTGAGTTTTATTAGATACAAAATAAAGCATTTAGGGCATATACTATACCAACAGCTTAAGCTTTGGCTTAACTTGATTATTAAAATGAATAAGAGCAACTTATATCAAAGAGTTGAGTTGGTTGTAGACTGTGGTAATCCTAACTCTTCATAACCAAATTAAAACTTAACCAGCTTAAGAGGACTAGTGTTATGTCATTGTCCATGCCTGCCTGGACTGCAAAGTGCTTCCATGTAAGTGTACAGATTAGAGAAAAAGAAATATTCTTATGTGTACACGAAAGAACACAAACTTTCTGGATTATATGGTTCTTGACAATATTCAAGGACTCCGGTAACATACAAATTTAGAATTGGCAAAATAATCTATTTGCATTCACAGCTATGATATCTTAGTAGTCTACAATTTTTCTTAGCCAAACAAATATGTTTATCTTTTACTTATGCTAATCAACTATTTGAATATTTTTTAATCAGATTCAATATTAAGAGACAAAAAATCATGGATACTACATAACTATATTTAAAGTTAAATAATCAATCTTACACTTTTAGACCATTCTGGAACCAGTTTTAGTACTCGGGCAATATCCAACTTTGACTCTGTCACCAAAGAAAAAAGCATAAGAACATTATGGGTCCACATTTTTAACCAACATGGAATGGAAATAACTTGTTAGACTTCAAGGTTGTCAAACTCAAGATTCTAGGTAAACCTGTTTTTACCTCAAGGGCTAAATTCAGATCACAGACTCACACGAGTTTATCTAGTATTAAGAAAATTCTTATACATAATACATGACATTACGACAGCAAAAACTCAAACTCTGATTAAAAAAGAGTAGCAAATCTACAAAATAAAGCAAAGTACTAGATAAGATCGAATTGCGTAAGGGATCTAATCATGCATAATTTCCACACAAAATATATATATATATATATATATATATATATATATATATATATATATATATATATATATATATATATATATTTATATATATGTATGTATGTATATATTGGTTCATAAAGGTTAAAACATTTTTTTTTTTAAAAAAAGGTGAATTTCTTCAAATGACTAATCCTTCCATGACATCAACTCCATCTTCAAATTAAGCCCCGGATGATAGAGAATCTTAAACATTAGTATCAAAGACCAAATTATCTGAAGGTTGCTCCACATTGGCGGGTTGATCTTGCTCCCCGTTAGCTTCAACAATATATGCCAGATTATTTATCATATTTGCCACACAAATGTATAACCCATTTTTCACCCCAATATCATGAACTCCAAAAATAGCTTCAAAATGGTACTATTGAGGATTTAGATAACATGTACATGCATGCAAGGGCCTAATGACTAGGTTATCCCACCACTCAATAATAATGTTAGAAAATAGAAACACAAACATAAATCAAGACAAAGTTAAAAAAGTTTACAAATTTTCAACATTCCTGAAGTTGCTTCTAATATTTTTCCTTGCAACAGTCCATCCCTCGTATATGAAACCTCATGGCCGATTTTGCATCAAATCCACCAATTGAAACACTTCGATGAATGGAACAGCGGTTTTTACGCATACAACGACATTCTTCTAAAATCAATTGTCCATCACAGTCTATGCCAATGTTCCGCAAATCGAGTATTAACTCTCCGAGTTTACCGAGTTTACGTTTTTAGGTACCAAAATCGTGTTAACTCGGAGGTAAACTCGGTTTCTGGTAAAATCGGAAGGTTCGACGAGCTTGACCGAGTTAACACGCAGTAAATTCTGGTAAACTCGACCGAGTTGGTCGAGTTTAGAGTTTACGGTCGAGTTTACCGAGTTTACATCTAACAAAAAAAATCGATCCTTTTTTTGGGGCCATTTTTTTTAAAACTCAATTCCTTTTCTACAAGCCCAAAGACTGAAACGTTTACTGAATAGTTATCTTTACAGTAACACGTTGTTCGTGAGATGAAACGTTTCTTTTTCTTTCTTCTTTAAGTTCTCAAACCATGAACAGGGGAGCACATACCAGTTAGGGTTGCGATTCTGACGGTAGAAATTCAGATTTCGACGCCGGTTAGGGTTGCGGTGGTGGTGTTTGTTGACCTTTTGAAAAAATTAACTAGTTTATTTTTTAGATAGTTTTATTAACAATTTTAGGAACTTGTGAAACTTTCTTTTTTCGATGGTTTTATGGATGACTTAAACTTAGAGACTTATGAAACTTATGATTTTGTGCATTAATTTTTGTATTTTGATGCTAAGTTGAGTATACCGTTTTATTATGGTAGTTTGATATAATTTGTCTTTATAATTAAGTCATATTTTGCACTATTGAAATATTTACAATATTATATTAGCTTATATATGTCATGCATATAATAAATTCTACATAATTTTAATTTTAGGTAAACTCGTACGAGCTCTCAAGTCGAGTTTTCGAGTCGAGTTTACCTAGACAAAACGAGTTGAGGTAAACTCTCGAGTTGTAAAACCTCGGTCCGTGCCACTTTTTCCTCTTAGAGAATTGTAAACCTACTACACATCCACTCATTTGAGCAAATCATACTACTCCTTAACAACACTAGTTGGCTCATTGGGACCTAGTAAATTTGCTCAAATGAGTGGACATCTGGTAGGTTTGCAATTGCACAAGATGGAAAACGTGGCAAGGGTTGTGATGGATAGTCGATTTTCAAAGGATGTAGTTGTATGCCTTAAGAAGACTGTTGTTCATCTCACGGAAGTGCTTTGATTGGTGGATTCTAATGTGAAACCCGCCAGGGGTTTTATATGAGGGGATGGATCACAGCAAGATTAGAAAGATTGGAAGAAACTTCATGAAAGTTTAGAAGTTGTTGTTGACATGTTGTCTCGTTTGAAATTGACTTATATTTGTGTTACATTTTTTACTATAGAATATTTGACATTTGTAGCTATCTTAACCTGTGTAGAAAATTATTGATGAGCAGTGGAATAACCAACTTCATAGACCCTTGCATGCATCAGCATATTATCTTAATCCCCATTACCATTTTGAAGTTAATTTTAGAGTTGATGATATTGAGGTGAAACATGGGTTATACAGTTATGTGACAAGGTTGATAAATGATTCAGCACATAGGCCCAAGATTAATAGAAAACTTGTTGACAGTTATTTTTCGTAACGGGTCTCTCTTTAAATCAAAGTATGCAAAGAAAGCTAGGATGACTACATATCTTGCGGAGTGATGGGAGATGCTTGGGGATTATACCCTTGAATTGAAGAGGTTGCTATTCCTGTCAGTGCTTTAGTTGCAACTGTTCTGATTGCGAGCGTAATTGAGATGCATTTAAATGGTAATTGAAGTTATGACTTTGGTTATAGTTATTAAGTTTCTTTTTTTGTATTAGGTAATCTTATTCTTAAAACTTGATTATATACTATTGTCTTAGGTTCATAAAAAGAAAAGGAATCGTTTGCATCAGAAAAAGATGATTGATTTAGTTTATGCAATGTACAACTTGAAGCTAAAAAGTCAAGAAAAAATGAAGGAATGAAGTGGTTACATTAGATGAAATTGATTCTTATGATAAATGGGTTACTGAAGAGGGAAGTTGGTGAAGCTGATGTGGAGCAAGAACAACCTACCAAAGTGGAGCAACCTTTCGATAATGTTGATAATTTGGCCTTTGATTCTAACGTTGAAGATCCTTTATCATCAGGGGAAAAACTTGATGAAGATGACAGAGATTTAGTACTTTGTTTTAATTAAATTAAGGATCTTCAACATCCTCTCCTTAATTTAGTACTTTGCTTTATTTTGTTGATTTGTTATTTTTTATTTATGGGGTTAAAATATTGTGTTTTTGATTTGTTGTCTAACTAGTATTATACTACCTCCATCCCTATATATATGACCTTTTTAGCCAAAACACAAAGAAAAGTAGTTGCCACGTTAAATTTGTCAAAAATATACATTCTCTTTCCAAAACTATCCTTCAATTATTCAGAAAGAGAATTTATTTTATTTTTTTACCTTTATCTCCAGCTGACTGTGGAAGATCCAGGCTCTGGCTGATATTGCTGCAAAGATAAGCAGACCAACTTTTAGTCAAACAGTTGTATCATAATTTTTTAACTCTAGATGTAGAAGTTGAAGTTTACAGCTTTTATGCTTTTCTAAGTTCTGCTCTACAACTTTAAAGTCCCAGTAGAAAGAGTGGAAAGAGCAGTGAGGAAAAGAAAACATACTTAAGACAGTCGACAAGCAAGAATATGGTTTCAATATTCTGGTTGTGTTGTTTGAGGACCCCAATGATAGCATCACTAGCAGATGACTGGTTCTCATCAGGGGAGTATACAAGACGAACCAATGCAGGCAAGTACAATGAAGGGTCTGCAAGAATAAGTGAATCAGCAATGAGAACGTACCATCATACAAATAGTAATAAAATTACAAAAGGGCATATGTTTGAGTGATGACCACCAAATATTTGTAGGATAAGCAATGGGTGTCACAGACATCCATATATGCCAGATAACATATTTTTGGAACATTTAATGGACCGCTTTAATGTGATATAGGATTAAAAGTAAAAAAGTAATGCTTATATAGATATAGATATAGATATAACATACAAGTTGAAGTAAAATAAATGGTACAAAGGACAAAAACTAATAATGGCAAATCATGAAGCAGTTGGACAAGGAAATAAAGCAAGTGAAAAGCAAGAAGTGAAAGAAGGAAAATGCAAAACAATGAACCTAAAAACTTAAGAAAGATTTTCAGTTTTCTCCTTTAAGTAAAAGAATGACAGTATGCCACATGTACTTCTCACTTTGTTTCTTGTTTTCAAAGGTTTGTATTCACTGTTTTCTATACAAATCTTTGAAAATAGAAAACAGAATGGTAGTGTTGTAATTAAAATTTAAACATGAAGACAAAATGAAAATTTTCTGAAATCAAACAAGCCATATCAGGTGCGAACTCAGATATTGCGTTTGACTACATCTCAAACACAGTCCTCGACGTGAAAACCCATGAAAAAAGAACATGCCCACCAATACCTTGTACTTGAAATTTAATTTAGAGACAACATTGAGAGGATCAAATTACACACTTCAAACATTTGGACAAAAGATGCTCCAATATCTTGTTAAGAAACAATCATCCTAAAAGCTTCAGCCAATACCAGAAGGCCCAATAATAATTTTAAATTCACATCATAGGATGTATATATTAAAAAGTACACCTAGAAGGCCCGATAATAGTTTTAAATTATAAATCATATAGGAAATATTAAGAATGTCTTATTTTTCATGTACTAATGCTAACCTATCATTGGAAGCAACTTAGAGGCCTGCTCACGGATTCTAATATCTTTATCTCCAAGCCGCTCAAGCAATGCGTTGGCAGTTTCTTGCCTAAAATCGACATGTCAATAATCAAATATACAAACAATAAAAAAAAATTGGTATAACTATATGAACAATCATACCAAGCAGAATAAGGCAATGGTTGTTTCTCTGATGATATATGCAAGATCTCCAATATAACATCCATGGCATTTCTTCTCTGTGAAACGTTTTCAGAAGCAAGGCGTTTCAGAACTTCCACAAGGCACATATCATCTTTGCTTCTGGTGGATCATCATAAGAAAGCTCTAAATTAGAAAAGGAAAGATTTTGGACTTAAAAAAGTAAGTTTAATTATTCTGAAGGTCTCTGAAGTATTTAAGAATTTTTAAATAGGTCCCTGAACTAAAAGAATTTGTAGTTGAGTCCCTGGATTTGTCAAAAAAAAAATAATTACATCCCTGAACCAAAAAAAATTAATTGAGTCCCTGAACTTTTAAATAATTTATAATTATCTCCTAAAATTTAAGTTATTTAAGTCTCAAAACTTGTAAATCATATTGTATATTGATCTACTACAAATCATTAAAAGTTTAGGGACCAAATAAAAAACAATTTAGTTTAAGGACCTAATTACTAACGAATTCAAAAATCCAATTACAAACTTTTTTAGTTTAGGGACTGCTTAAAAATCCCCAAATAGTTCAAGGACTTACAGAGTAATTAGACCTAAAAAGTATTCCTACTTGGTATCATATAGAAAGAATAGACTGATTACATTGAGCAGTATTCTGCAATTAGCATAACAACAGCTCGAGATGTACCATCATGCTCATCTAGAAGATGAAGTAGAAACGGTATTACAATATTTGCCTGCCTACTATTGACAAGTGCATCTTCCTGTGAGTGATTTGGCTTCAAAATGATAGCCTTGAATATTGAAACAACCCCTACTACCACATCTTCATCGGTGCAATTAAGCTGCAGACAAGAGGGAAAAGTAAATCAGATATTAAGTTCCACTATCACTGAGAGAATCAATATTCAAATTACTTGATAGGCCCGCGTAATGGAGAGGAACTGTTAGGAGAGGAGGCATAACAACACAGTAGGACAGGCGGCATTTGTTGAGTGGATAGATGGACAGGCAGGCAAGACTTGGGTAGATGATAAGGCTTTGGTCTTGGTGGGAAAGGTTTCGTTCTAGAACAGTTTGAGACTGGGTATCTTTTTCACTTTTATATAATTCCATTTTCTGTAAGGAGCCTACTACTCCACTGTTTTCACCATTAATATCATGTATAAATTATATCTGTTCTATTCATGAGCTTCATTTCTGGTTAATTAGATTTCCAGTACATATCATTACTGAATCACGGTATGATCAGATTAATGCATCATAGATGATAGCTCAAAATCTTTACCAATATGCAGTATATTCATAAAGACTTTAATGCTCATAAGAAGTGACTGTGTATGTATCATCTATTAAGGAAAGACTTTGATGTTCATAAGAAGTGACTGTGTATGTATCATCTATTAAGGAAAACCAGAGGTCCTATTGAACCTAGACAAGTTCCAAGGAAGTACTGGCATAATAAATCTAAATGATTTTTCCCCTAAATCATAAATGAAAGCATAGTAAGTTTTGACAAATAAGTAACATGTATTTCTTTAACATCATGTATGATGGTCAATATTTCGAGATAAAAAAAAGACCAAGAAAACTATAGGCCAAACCATCGAGAGAGACTGCATAAATGGTCTACCTTTGAACGAAATACATGGTTGTACTTGATAGCGAGACAGATCCATGAGCCAACCCACTTGATAGGGAAAGGCTTGGCTGTTGCCAGTTTTGCATATCAGAGAAAGATGTTGCAAGAGAATGTGTCTTTCTCTCTCTCTCTTTTTACTATATGAGACTTCTAAGGTAACGATGAAAAGAATCAGCTCTTGCCGATATGGAAGTGGAACAAGAAAATAGAACTTCAATTTATTTATTTTCTTCCTTTTCCTTTTTAAACTAATATATCTTATCTATTTAGCTACTTGCAGCTACCATGGTCTCCATCACTTGCAACTTCTATTACACACATGCACCTCCACCAACACTAGACTGTCTCATTCCTTTTTGTGTAATTTTTAGTAATAGAAGAGAATGATCAACAACAACAAAAACAAAGCCTTATCCTACCAAGTGGGAACGGCTCCATGGATCAAACGATGCCATAATACTGTATCATAAACCATATTTCTATCCATCTCATTAACAACAACAACCAAATCTTATCCCACTAAGTGGGATCGACTATCTCAAAGAAGAGAATGGTCATTTCATGTTTTTTACAATATCGTAACTCATATAGCTAGTTGGATCCCAAAATACGGGAAAAACGTGATTATCATGCCGGAAGATCTTCACCAACTACATGAACTTGTATTTTTCGAATGTCATTAAGTTCTATAGTTAGAAAAATCAGGTGATAGTAATCTTCTTTGACAGTACATCATAGGGTAAAAAACAATGCTAATTAAACTATGGAAGGTTTTGACAAAATATCAGCATATACTGCCAGTTAGTTACACTGCCCAAAATTAGAGCATTGATCTTTCTTAACTGCCAGGGGCATTATTACTGCATTCAGAGCATTGCCAACACTATGTCGTACAAGGTCAGAAATCAAATGTTTTTTTAGTAATTTTCAGCTCTAGCAAAAATAGTAACAAAAGATGTCTTTATTTTAAGTTACTAACAACAATAATTGAGTAGTGAGTACTAGACAAAATGCATGGGAAAGTATAGTATGTAATATATTAAAGCAGAATATAACATTCATTAGCAGGCATTGTTTACAAATATATCTACAACGTATTTCCTCAAGATCTTGGGTGGGGTACCTGTGGTACTAGAATGCGAGAGATTTTCATCCCAATTTCTGACATTGTGCTTTCAAATCTCTTGCTGTCAAGACGACCCAGCAGTAGGCATAAACAATTCAAGAAAAACTTTGTAGTCTCCAATCCACTGTCCTTATTGTCAGCCGATCCACTGGCGTGATTATCCAAATAATACTGTAATTTTCATGGATATCAGCAACCAAACAATTCCATCACACATAATCAAATAAATCCATGAAGAATTGAGTTAACATGTCATTGTCTCATATATTTAACTAATTAAAGTAGATGAGGCCATGGTAGTCAAAATCGAGACTTAACTTAGATTGAGAAGGGGAGTCAAGATTGTAAATTGTAGGATTGTACCACAAATCATGTGTTCTGTAAATATAAATGCATACATATGCATATAAAATAGCATAACTAGGAAGAGAAGAACCTTTAAATCACTAAAACTACTTAACTAAACTTGACAAATTAACAAATTAAGTTGGAGTATTAAAAAGCACAACTTAACAACTCTAACTAGGAACATACAAAGCACCAAGTGTTTAACAAATGCCGAGACATTAACACCAAAATTAGGTAGTCAAATACTAGATACCTAAACTAGAAGTTTAAATCACCAATATCATCAATCCCACATTCCCACCAAAATACTTGCCAATCCCGTCAATCTTACGAGTAAATAGATCAATGATCCACTCAATCCTATCTGATAACAGTTCTGTATGTGATCCACGCTAGTCGTCAAATACTTTAGGATTGTGTAGATCGCGATTTTGATTACCTTGGATGAGGCCATAGTGAAATGGGGACAGTAGATGAGGACATGATGTATTTGGGACTGGAGAAGATACCAAACTGCATGTGGGGCTGGAGATGAAGCCAGATTGCATCTGGGTCTAAAGATGAAGACTAGATTGCATATGGGATTAGAGATGAGGGCCAAAATTGCATCTAAGACTAAGCCATTCTATGAAAAACAAGGTGAAAATTGGATCCTACGCAACTTACAAAATCAGTTTAGCTAAGCTGAATTCTGAAACTTTTATAGAACCAACTGACTAACTTCTAACCTCAAACAAGCTATTAATGGTTAACCATAATGGAAACAGAAGCACACTATGGGTCACTAATTCACACATGCAAATAGTACAGTGGTAATCACAAGGGAATACAATCAGAGACACTACGCATAAACACATTCCTTTGCATATATACAGCAAAATCATCAAACCCTTAATTTTTTTTGCAAACAAGACAAATAAGTAAGAAATAATTTATTTTTGTTACAAAAAATCAAACAGTAATACGATGTTATCTGACACATATTGGGACACAAGGTGAATGCTGAAATCATTACAAAATATTATTGCGGTTAATCTCTACTAAAAACCTGGATTCCAGACAAATATTGGTCCATCAGTTCCTTGTAATGCTGAGAAAACTTCTGATCTTCCAAGTGTAATAGCAAGTAATAATGCTTCCAGCAAGAAGAGAGTAGTAAATCCCCAGTCTTGAAAGCATTAGAATCTGTGTTAAATGTAGCAGACAAAAAAATATGGTTCATAGAGTTCTATGAGAATGAACTAAATATGAAGTGGCCACTAAAAAATGCAATGATTCCAGAACCTGCCTCAGGTTGAAAAGACCCATAGTGATCCTTTATCTCCACCAGCCATTTAAGAACTTGTTCTAAGCCTTTGGCGTGTAAAAAACGACTCTTTTTGCTCCACTGTCATGCAAGTTAAATAATTGAATAAGTTTGGTGAAAATTTAACAGAAGGGAAAATGTTCCTCCTTGAACCATCAAACATGTTATTTACATTCTAATTTCATATGTGCATTCATGTTATAAATTTGGATGAAAACAATTGAATCAATTTCTGGCACATATGGTGTTTAAAATTCAGTTTCAATTTCAATATCGATAATATCTTTGTGGAAACAGATAAATGCCCATCACAAAAACCAAGGTAGTTTTATATCAGTAGCTTAACTCTGACTCTCTGAGGAAGAATGTGGAAAAAGGACTTTGTAGTTTCTCTTTTCATTCCATTTATTCAGTATGCAAATCTTTCTGATATTAAGTATGAAATAACAGTGCTAAACATAAATCATGAACCTAAAATAAGAACAGACTTTTGTTCCAAAGTCAATTTGACAGAAATGCTCCACAATTGAGTCACTGACCTTCTAAAAGTCTTGCTCATGAACTGTGTAGTTATATAATGCCATCAATTTCTATTTTCACTTATTTGATAAAACTATCCTAATTGGATACCATTTTTTCATAACATAAATATATGTGTATGAATATGACACCTTGTCTAAAACATAATCATTGAGAGAGAAAAAATTTGGTGTCTAACTTACAGAAAGGAGTCTTTGCACCAAACAAATAAGGTCGTCTAAATGATGCCATAGAGTATAGTCCCTTTCGAACTTTGACATCAACAAAGATTTTGAATCCGATTTCAGCTTCTTGTCAATGGTAGGACTTTGTACATAAGCGATTGCCTGATCTTTTGCTTTTGTATTAGATTTTGACTTCTTATCTTGAAGCTTGGCCGCTTTTGTTAATGCTCCCGAAATGGTCAAAAAGCAATCAGCGGCAGACACTCCTAGACGAGATGGCAACTCAAAACCATCCTGCAATGTGCTGAAGTGCAAGAGATCAGGTAACAAAACTTGATGGAACAATATGAGAATAAATAAATATATAAAAATAAAAATAAAAAAAATTATAGACACACTACGAATTTAAAGGGGCAAGAGGAACAGATAGATTTGACACCATTAGAAACATAAATTGATAACATGTTGCAACAACAAAAGACAAACATGAAACAGCATATTTATGATGATGAACAAATCTATACTGTTGAGATTATTATTACACCCGATCAACAATCAGTCAAATTGTTCTAGCCAACAAAATGCTATCTTCTCACACCATACTGTAAAGTGTAAAGTGTAAACATTGTCTAAAGCGCAACAATGTAGGTCGACAAACATGCAGTAGGTTTGGCCATCACTTAACTAAAATAATGATACCAGAAGTAAGTCGGAGAGGTGGTAAAAGGAATAAGTAAATGGTACAATTTTGATGAATGTTAAGGGCCTCAGGTTTATGAACTATATCGACTAGCATGAAGGACTTGTGTGGATAGACAGCTTATTTTTCAGCTTGTTGCATACGCTCTGTTTGGATAAACAGCTTATTTTTCAGCTTGTTGCATAAGCTATTATCGCATACGCGCTAATGAATAAGCTTTTTCTATAACACACGATAAAATAAAGTCAAAATTTTCTCGTAGAATCTATAAGTTGTTTTCATAAGTTATCATGAAGAGCTTATGGAAATATGTTGAAAACACCTTATGAATATGTCATAAGATGTTCTCATAATAAGTTCTTCCAAATAGTGTCACAAGTGCTTATGTCAGTAGAGAAGCTTTAATAAGTCAACTAAAACGGGCCCAAGTTGAAGGTAACTAAATACACAGACACACACAACATTCTCTTCAGCCACAACCATCGCATATAAGCAAAATCAAACACTAAATAAAACAACATTAACTTTCATTTACATTGTTCTTTAAAATGCAAAAAAGATTCATCACTAACGAGAATACCTTTCTTTACTCATGATTTCTGCCAAATCATGAAGACAAGTCGAGAGTATCTTCAATAAATCACTATATCTGTCTCTTATTCCTGCCAAAAACAATCAAATTACACCAAAAAGAACGGGCAAATTAGCACACAGACTAATTTAACAGTTGAATTGAGCACGGCGAAAAAATGCAAACTCACCGCTAAGCAACGATTGATGAACAGAACTTTCATAATCTACAATACTCCTAAGAAGTAAACACCAACCAAACAACAAGTAACGATCATGATTTCTAGTAATAATACTAGCAAGAGCTTCAGCAACCGGTACGAAAAGAAGCTCATCTTGAAAAAGCCAGTTCAACAGAATAATCGCTTGTCCACTGTGCTTTGAGTCCTTATACTTCAACCACTACGAATGCAATCAAACAAACACAGTATTACAAAAAATGAAAATTGATTGAAAAAAAAAAGTGGAGGAGATTGTGATTGAGATTGAATTACGGTGTGGATGATTGGAAGAAGGAGTTGATCAAATGAACGGTTGTGATTAACGGCGTCGGTGACGTAGGTGTGGAAGAAGCGTAGAGAATCGTGGAGAGAAGCGGTTGGAGAAGGTGAATGTGATGATGAGAGACGAGAAATAGAGTCGTGGAGTTTGTTAGGGCGAGCGGTGAGAAGAGAAGTGACGGCGCGTGAGAGTGTGACGGAGACGATTGATTCGGGTTGGGGCTCCGTTTTCCATAGTAACAACTCGTTTTCTCCACTGGATACTTTTTCCATTTCTCCCTTGCTTGCTTTGTGCTTCTTCTTTTCTAGAAAAACACCTAGCAGGACATAGGTGCATTCGGGGTCGTGTTGCTTTCCATCTTCTACGATCTATTATATAAACGTGGGAAATGCTAACAAGTCTAAAAAAATAAAATTGTCACAACTTCCCATCAAAATTCAGCAATCAAATTAAACTTTTTTTTTTTTTTGAAGGAAATCATATTCTTACTTATTTGTTGGAATATACTCTTCATTATGTTTTACATGTGCGTTGCAATTGCTTTATCTATTTTCTATTACAATGACACTGAATTCTTCTAATTTGATTTTCATTCTCATGCAGGTCTTGATACAGAGAAACATCATGTGTTTTTCAATGAAGCAAACGTTTCGTAATGAAATATCTAAGTCATGAAGTTGCTCTAATGATGTGAGTTTGGTCCTAGAGTAGCTAGTTGTGGTTTCTATGTGTGTACGTCTTGCTAATTAATTAATTATTTTTTTTAAGAATTGCTAATTTAAATTTTAATCTCATTTGTTTTACAAAATAGTCATGAACTTAATGAAAAATTCACAAGGATATATCAATCTTTTACCAAGGGCTGCATTGGTTCAATCTTCAAGCTATTTTTTTATTGAATTTTTCACTTACAACCATCATGTATGCGTTTATCATCGTTGAAGGAACCATTATTTTATCATGATTTTTTTCAATGTAGATTTCCCTAACAAAATTTGTTGAAGATACTTTATCAAGAATGAATTTTGCAAGGTGTAACAAAATTTGTTGAAGATACTTTATCATGATTTTTTTCAACATTGATCACTTTAACATTTGTTATTTTATTGAATGAAATGATTACGAGTTTCGCACAACATTCAAACATAAAGACATAGTAACAAATGGTCGATTCTCAGCATCAACTTGGACTTCCCCAACAACCTTTATACAGAAACATATGCAACACTCTTCTCTCTCTAACATACTCTCGCTCCCTCCCCAAAGGTCTTCAACTCCACGCTCACATCTTCAAATTAGGGTTACAGACAATTCCTCTTCTTTCTCATCACCTCATCAACTTCTACTCCAAAACCCATCTCCCTTATTCCTCCCTTCAAATCTTCCACGATTCTCCTCACAAATCCGCCACTACTTGGAGCTCTGTCATTTCTTCCTTTGCTCAAAATGACCTCCCTTTACTCTCTCTTAACTACTTCCGCCTCATGCTCCGTCAAGGTGTTCCTCCTGATGACCACATTTTTCCTAGTGCTACTAAATCATGTGGGGTTCTATCGTCTCTCCCTGTTGCTCAAATGCTGCATTGTTTTGCTTTGAAGACGGCTTACCATGTTGATGTTTTTGTGGGGAGTTCTATTATTGATATGTATGCTAAATGTGGTGATATTGGTTATGCGCGTAACGTGTTTGATGAAATGCCGTATAGAAATGTTGTTTCTTGGAGTGGGTTGATTTATGGGTATGTTCAATTGGGCGAGGATGATGAAGCATTGAGGCTTTTTAAACGGTTTCTTGTTGAAGAAGAAAACGAGGGTGTTAATGATTTTACTTTGTCTAGTGTTTTAAGGGTTTGTGGTGGTTCGACTTTGCTTCAAATGGGGAAGTTAATACATGGGTTGAGTTTTAAGACGAGTTTTGATTCGTCTTGTTTTGTTGCGAGTTCTTTGATTTCGTTGTATTCAAAATGTGGGGTTGTTGAAGAAGCTTATGATGTTTTTGAGGAGGTTACCGTTAGGAATCTTGGTATGTGGAATGCGATGTTGATTGCTTGTGCTCAGCATGCACATACGGATAAAACGTTTGAGTTGTTTGATAAGATGAAGAGTGTTGGTGGCATGAAGGCTAATTTTATTACCTTTTTGTGTGTGCTATATGCTTGCAGCCATGCGGGGTTGGTAGAGAAGGGTAAGTATTACTTTGAGTTGATGAAGGATTATGGTATTGAACCTGGGACACAACATTATTCAACCATGGTGGATTTGCTTGGTCGTGCAGGGAAGTTAAATGATGCGGTTAAATTGATCGAGGAAATGCCTATGGAACCTACTGAATCTGTTTGGGGAGCTTTGTTAACTGGGTGTAGATTACATGGGAATACCGAACTGGCATCTTATGTTGCTGATAGAGTTTCTGAGTTGGGTTATGTCAGTTCTGGACTTCATGTTATGCTTTCTAATGCTTATGCTGCCGCTGGGAGATGGGAGGAAGCGGCGAAAGCAAGGAAGATGATGAGGGACAGCGGAATAAAGAAGGAAACTGGATTGAGTTGGGTGGAGGAAGGAAATAGAGTTCACACATTTGCTGCTGGTGATAGGTCTCATGCGAAGTCCCTGGAAATTTATGATAAGTTAGATGAGTTGGGTGAAGAAATGAACAAAGCTGGTTATGTTGCCGATACTTCTTTTGTGTTAAAAGAAGTGGATGGGGAAGAGAAGAGTAGAAGTATTAGGTATCATAGTGAGAGATTAGCTATTGCATTTGGACTTATTACATTCCCTCATGGACAACCAATTAGAGTAATGAAGAATTTACGGGTTTGTGGTGATTGTCACACTGCTGTCAAGTTTATTAGTAAGTGTACTGGAAGGGTCATCATTGTGAGGGACAATAATCGGTTCCATCGATTTGAGGATGGAAAATGTACTTGTGGAGATTATTGGTGATCATACATTAGGGGTATTAGAAAAATTATTTACTGGGAACAAAAGTAGCATCAGCTTGCGGGTATAACATTACATCATTCACAAAACTATCTTGTTTTATTTTTCTTTCTCACCATGTGCAATATTGCAGTAATTTTTAAATTTTTTATTTTTTGTATATTGCTGCTAATAAGTTATGGAGAAAAAGAAAGGCTATTTAGTATTGTACTCATTGAAGAGCCCAAAAAACACTGATTCCTTACTAGTTACTGCTTACTACAGGTTCGGTTATAAAACCATGTTTGTTATGGCCATCCTAATTTTAGTTTGTTTTGTTGATTGATGGAAACAACATTCAGAAACACTAAAATAAAAACAGCATTCGAACATAAAGATATAAATTGACAAAAAAATTAACTAGTAGGTCTGTTCATTTCTCATTACTCATTTTACTCCTTGTATCCTTGTATTCATTTATAGTATATTACTAGCTACATGATTCCCTTGTACAAGACTATAATACTAATGCATATTGAATATTGATTTTAAAGCAAATTTTTATAATGCAAATCCGACGTAAATCATTACATACAATGTCTACATTGTCAAAGATAGGGGTTTTAAACCACCACAAATAGCACTAAATGGGTTATAGCGATACAACATAGATAAGGAAGTTCACTAACACAAGAATTAGAAGTTACCTTACCACCATATAAGCTTTTGTTGGCAAAATTAATCATTCATTCACACACTCAAATACCCAATGAAGTTGACCATATTCTCTTGAGAGGAACCTATCTACTTGTGCTTCCCCATCAACAATCTAAAAATCAACAGAATTAGCTAAGTGAACCTAAAAGGAAGTTTAAAAATGTTGTCGCCTATACCACAAACCCGATGAGTACATAATGCTCAGGTCTGGTTCTCCAAAATGAATGAGACCACTCTCCCTTCCATGAAACTATACCACCAAAAGCAGGAATAACAAAAGCAACGATTCCTCGAAAAATGCTTCGTGCTACACTAGGATGATACTTGTTTTTATGGAATCCAAACCAGACACACAGAACGTGTATACAATGTTTTATGACTTGGATTCACAAGATTTACTTCCATACTTTCTAGCTTAATAATGAATTTTATTTCGGAAAGTGACTACGATTCCATTGGAGTTTTTGATTGGTAAACTTGTCAACATAAACACAACCTCAAACATAAGGATCACAGGTTTCTTTCTTTGTCTCTAAACTCCTTTAACATAGACATCATGACTTCATAAACAAGTTTTTCCAAGCTTGGAATCATGTTAATAGTGACTTCAAGTTCTCCCACAATTTCATGAGCTCTTATGTAAAGTCCGGCCAAAGTAACTTACCTATCAAATATTACATTTTTATGACTGAGAAGCCGGCTGAATACAGTTTTGTAGGCTTGCTTACTGTTCTTTGTGATGATGGAATATGTAATGAAGCTGCTAACATAGTAACACGTCAAAGTTGGCGGACGATAGTAAAATATTTGTCATTATGATGAATATAAGTTTGAAGTGTAAGTTTCATATCTTTTGGCCTTCAATTTTAACCCTGAATCTCACATTTTGTTAGTTGTTTTAGATGATTTACAAGATATGAACCTAACAAGATATGAGCCTAACAATTTTTAAACAACAAGCAAAGTTAGTTTCCATTATGAGCATGAAATAGGAGCCAACAAATTTTAAGCTAGCTAATTCTATCGCTATTGTGACATTAAAAGGCTTCTCATCTCATTACATTTATGTTCAACTAACAAATTTTTCTTATATAAGGTTTTGTGTGTGCGCGAATATGTATATTGAGGCTTGTTTTTTAGATAGACCAACGACTATTTTGGGGTCTGTTTCTGGTGTAGACTGAGGGAGTTTTGCAGTGATAGTATGCATTCTGACTAGCATGGAGTGGGAGTTTTATTTGGATGGTCAGGCACGAAGGATAGACAAATGCTGGACGTGATCTGGAGTAAATGCAGTGTTGTAAACTGTCATGTGATGCAAGCAGTGACTAGTGTGAGTAAAGGGCTAAATATATCATTTGGTGCCATGATTGAGTTATTGGGAAATTGAAATTGGCATGATATCCAGCATGGTTTAAGGAGTATATATGAGGTACAAATGAAAGGCACTTGATATTAGTTGTTATTGATGTAAAAGGAAGATTTGAATAAGAGGTCATAGCTTTTGGGTGAAGACGAGGTGTATGCAGCGGTAAAAGTCTGAGACCTATGAAAGGATTTAATTGCCAAAGTATTAAATAGTGAGCCTTCTGCCTTGGTTTTGAATGATTATATATGCAATCAGTTCTAATGGTGTGCAAAAAATGTAGCAGGTTAACAGCAAAGCTGGTGTGTTATTTAATGTCATTAGACTTCAATCATGTGAAGATAAAGGGTGTTGCAGCTTACTTTAAACTGATAGCTATTGTGTAACAGGGTCTACCATGTTGGAGGATTGTGATTAACATGATGCACACTATAGTCAATTACTAGTGTTTTGTTTTTTTTCTTGCCTGATTGTAGTTCAATGACATCTAGCTCTTGATTGCTTGCTTGTGGTGGTGTATAAGCAAACTAGGTACTAAATTGGTGTGTAGTTGATGTTGTATGAGCTTTGTACTCTCATCTTTGTTTTTGTCAAGTCGAGAACATGCCCTATGCAACTCTTCGTAGAAGGTGACCTTGTATAAGATGATGCTGTAAGTAGATGTTATCAATAAATAAATCTTATTGAAAAGAAATAAAAACTAGAAAATCATGCAAAATCCATAACTATTTTTTTGACAAGTGATTTTAAAATATTTTAGCTCTACTGAGTATGATTCTTCAAGGAATGTTGGCAATTTACATCACCAGTGCCTACCCCCTCAAAGAAGAAAAAACGTCATTAACGCCTATATCAACTTCTATAATATTTTCTTATAACTTATTCTGAAAAAATTATACAAAATCTAACTAAAAAAATGCTATAAGGTCTTACCTCTCTGCTCAAGAAGATTTTAGCATTTTGAAAGAGATTTTTGCATTCTCGTGTCTCTTGATCATCTTCCTCTTTTTGTTAATTCAGTACAATGAATCTGGTGTTGACATTAACATGTCTTGAAAATAAAATTGACCAAACAGAAACCTCAAATCTCTTCAGCAATTCAAGTTACTAAAGTTTGATATAAGTCTAGAAAACGGTACCCGCTGCCACTGCCAAAGCTGCCAAGTGAGGATCAAGTCAACTATAGAGAGATACTTTAAATATATGGTACGATAGAGTTTGAAATTAGCATATTCAAGAAGGGGTTTCCACAAAGAAATTAGTTGAGCATACCAAATTTGAACCTAGGTTAAGGTGTAAACCTAGCAATGTCGACTTCAGTGGAAAAAACATTCAAGCACAAATATATTATCATTTATTTATAGTACTAGACTTCTGCCCCGTGCTATCACACATTATAAATGAATATCATTATATTTTCTTACAACCAATCATGAATTCGTTATTGACATATGAATCTAAAGGTATAAAGCATAATTTTGCATGTTAAATCTATAGATAGATTTATTATGAACTGGTAGTATAAGATGAGCAATGTATCACCAAATTTCAATGTTTCCTAAAGAATAATTCAGAAAAATTAAAATAATATTCGACTGTAATTGAATAATGTCAAATATGTTTCTTCAGTCAACATGAATTATTATGAACTGGTAGTATAAGATGAGCAATGTAAGTAGGGAATGGTACAAAATAGATTCGATAAAAAGAAGTGTATAGCAACAGTAGGATAAAAAAAGATGCTTTAGTTTAAGAATACATAAACAAAAACAAATTTAAAATCAAGAAACCTTTCAAGTAAATTAGCACATCAGCAAAATCTCGATCCTTTGCAAATATAACAAAGTTCTCTAAACTCGACATCTTGATCTTTATGTTACAAAGCTTGAAAACAAAATGATTGTTATCTTACTATCAAAGCACATGCATTAAAAGAAACTTCTTGCAAATTTTGTTCATTTAAATAGCAAGAGAATAGAAGTGATCTGCTTAATGAAGTAGTTGATAGTTGGGCCTAAGTCTTGGTTAACGAGTTCTTGAATAACTACATATATTACACATATCGTTTATAGAAAACATTTATTCATTGAGTGACTCAAGACCAATGAAAAATGTGTGAGTGGGCCAGAGTTTGAGTGGTTCAAGACTAATGCAGGAAAACAACAAATTGGAGGGAAATGACTTGATATTCAAGGATAAATTTGTCATTTTGGATGTTAGGGCTGCAATTAGGGTTAGTTATTTGGAGTAATCAAACCACCTTTAATTTATCTTAAGTAAGATTAGTAGGGGTGTTCATGGTTTGGTCAACCCAAAAAAACCGTCAAATCCACCCATAAAAACCCAAAAAAGTGGGTTGGGTTGGGTGATTGGGTGAATATGGTTTTAAAAAATGATAAACCCACAAAAAATTACGGGTTTTGGGTAAAATCAGACCCCAGACCCAATAAACCCACTTATCCAATAATGTTCATATTTTTATTTTCATTTTCATAGGGAGGAAGGAGAATAACAAAGGTTTTTGTTATAATCTTTCTTTAAAAAAAAATTGGTTATAAATCAAGTCTAATTTCAAAAATTGACATAACAAATCCTCTATATTGAAAATTATTTGTCCATAAAGATTGTCACTTTTGATTTCTAATGTAAGTTTAATTATTTTTTTCAATGTATCATCTAATTAATAGTACAATTTACACAATTCCCAAGTTTTTTTTTTTTTTGACAAAACATAATTCCCAAGTTATTAATCTACAATTTACATTTAGTGTAATAAGAATACACCAATACCCGTGAATTAGTAAAATCACCGTTCCATTTCTTTTATTCCCTCCATATTTTGTTTTAAGTCGTTTTGAGATTTTCACACATATTAAGAAATGTAGTTAATTTTGTATTATAAAGAAAAATTAAGAGTGATTTTACAAAATTATTCCTTATTAATAACATGAGAAAAATATATTAAAAGAATATGAATAACAAAGATTAATAATTGATAAATGATGTGATAGAAAAAAATTTATTAACGATGCATTGGTAATGTAAAGTGTCTTATAATAAAACCAAAATAGTCTTTTTTCCAAAATGATGTATAATAAAATATGGAGGAAGTACTTACTAGAGCTAGCATATTTCAAAATCACTTATAAAAAAGAGAGTTATACTCCCGCCGTCCCAATATCCAAGCACCCATTTGATTTTATTTTAGTTCCTAAATGTAAACTCCTTTTCAAATTACTAGATGTATTTATTTTATTTTTTTCCTAAACATACCCTTAATAAATACTACTAACTTATCTTGAAATATGAAAATTCAAATTTAATACACATACAAACAAAGGATAATTTGATAATATTAACACATAAAATAGACACATTAATTACACCAGTAACTTTTCTTAAGAAATGTGAAAAAAGCAAAAGGGAGAGAGTATTTACTATCATCTTTTCTCAATTTTTGTGAAATAGTCAAGTGCAAAAAAAAAAATTGTGGGACGTCTAAGGGTATAGTAAAGAAACATGCATATGTCCTCGCGAGCTTAGCTTAGTTGGTATGGACAATACATAATACATGCAAGGTCCGGGGTTCAAACCTCGGCCACCACAAAAAAAAAAAAGGCTAAAATATACTTTTGGCCCCGCAAGTTTTCAAAACTTGCAATTTTAACCCCTCAAGTTTGAAAATAGCACTTTTGGGGGAAAGATGAAGAAGAAGAAACATGAGCAAGTTTTGAAAACTTGAGGGATCAAAAGTGCATTTTTAGCCACAAAGAAACATGTATATGGCACCAAAAAATTCAAAATCATAGTAGGAGCACGTGCCGACACTATTAATAGATAAATTTTATATCATGCATAAGCTAGTTTTCATCATTAAATTAAATGACATATAATACTTGTTTATAGTGGAAAGTTAACTTACTCGTGCCCATTATACAAAATTATTATTATGAAATATTTGCATATATGCAGTGATATTTATGACCATACTTTTTTTTTTTGGGTTAATTGCATGTTTGATCCCTTATACTTATTTTAGGTTTTAAGTTGGTCCTTAGTGTTATAAAAGTCGGTTTTCTAAATAAGTTAAATTTCATCACCTTTATTGTCAACTAAATCTTTAAATGGTCAACTTACAGAAGGGACTAACTTATTGCAACGTGAGTAACATTTTGGACCAACTTGAAACCTTCAAAAGGTAAGGGACCAACTTGAAACTTTCAAAACATAAGGGATCAACTTGAAACCTAAAATAAACACGAGGGACCAAACATGCAATTAAGCCTTTTCTTTTAAATTATGATTTTGATGTTACACGATTATAAGTATTGCATCAATAAGTATTTGAAATTTCGGTATCCAGTAACAGATGTCGAACACGATGTCACAACAAGCGAAATGTCACGAAAGATGTCAAGACATTGTAACAACAGAAATAACAAACTTAAAGTAAAGTGCAGGAAGGAAATAACACAGGGTATTTGTTGACCCAATTCGGTGCAACTTCACCTACATCTTGGGGCTACCAAGCCAGGAATGATATACACTAAAATAGTATCAATTCAAAGTACTATGTAAACCACCCCCGATTCACATGTGAACAACCTAGTTCATTGCCTTGTCACTTAATCACTACCCGTGTAATTTCTATATAAAACTCTCACTAGTCCTAGATATGAGAGATCCCTTCCCACTTCCTCTTAGTCACAGATCCAGTGACGGTCCTTAAAGTAACATAAATGGAGACACTCTCTTTGAAAAAGAATCAACTCTTGCTTACAAGCTTTGAGAGATTCACTGATTCAGAGTTTACAACTCAATTACAATCCAACTCTTTGCATCAACATGATACAAGAGTGGCTCACATCAAGGACTCAAATACCCTAATAATATTCTTTTATCAATCGATGGTTTTGATCCAATACAACTCGACTACCGCAAACCAACTATGTGCTTTTGATATTCAATTGTAGCAACCAGAGAGGTATACAATAAAGCACAAGACTTGACAAAGATTTGAAACCCTAAAAGACTATTTCTTTAATATGACGGCTTCAATAATTCACAGGGGTTTGAGTCTTCATGTATCAAGGTGAAGTAGACATCATCAATTTGTTTTGATAAACTAATTTTTAATATTATAATTTAATCTAGTCCTAATGATGCATATTTATTTTAACTTGTTTAGAGCTAATTGAAAATTCTCATAAAAGAGATACCAGATGAATTACTTAATCAATAACATTAATGTTTGTAAAATAAAAAAATAAAAAAAACATTATGATGTTGCCACTTTCTCAAATTAGGTCATTAATAAATTTGTGCTGTTTTTTCCTGTCAAAAAAAAAAAATTGTGCTGTTTTTTAGGATAACATACATGCGAGAAAAATATTTGCTTTGTTTTAAATTTTGTTGTTACTAAATTTGTGCTACTTTTTTTTTCAAAATTTACCACTTTCTGTTAATAAATTTGTGTAACAAATCAATTAAGAATATTACGTAACAACCTAATGTTCCCTTAATTTTGGGTTGCTAATTTTTTTTAACAAATCCGACTGTTCGTTTTTATGAGGATATCAAAATTTCAATTTGATTGTATGGTCCTGGATAACTACTCATTTTGAATATGATATAAATTTATAAAATCTATTTGATTTGGAAAAGAAAAAAAATAATATGAGACAGTATGTATATTTTTATACCACTCGAATATGCTTTTGAAGTAGCAAAATAAGTGAATATCTTCAAGAATATTTTGAAAGGTTAGTCATATTTGTAATTGAACAAATAGTGGTTCTTGATTAAAATGGTGAAATGTCACATTGAACGTCATTCCCAAAAGTGAATGACTTATACTATTTGTTTTATATAACCAATATTGTGATTATGGTAATTAATTTAGTAGAGATTACTATTGATATAATACATGTCAAGGTCCTAGAATTCCATTAGTGTAAACTTATATCAGTTGGGAAATTGGTGTTTGATCAAAGATTTTCTTAATAAGATCATGTTTCTATTATATGGATTGAATCTTGCAAGATTGTTTCCTTATTCTATGATCAAAGTTTGGTTGTGATTTTCTTTCTTATTGCATAAGACTTCTAGAAGGCTTGAATTACAAGGTAAGCACAAACTCTTCTCTACATAATTCTTGAAAATTCCTTCATGATTATTATCTCATAAATATTTTACTGCGAAATAAATTTATTTTATCTTCATCTCACATATAATTTATTGTAAACTAGAAGAATGTTGTTGTTCATTATTGTTCCAAATGAACTAGAATAAATGAAACATGTATTATTGTAAACTAGAAGTTTACAAATCATGTTTTAAATGCGAATTCTTGAGTTAACTAAAAAAACAAAAGGATTGCTCAAATAATGATTTTTCTTAATCACTTGTGATAAAGTTTTCGAAGAACTACAAGATTATTGAAGACTCCTGGAGAGTTAATGTATTGTTACATGGAGGAACAAAGTTACACATTAATTTTGTATTCTCATAAAATTTTAATGTTAAATATCTCTATATTATGAGATATACTCTCAAGAAAATAAGTGTAGCGAAAAAATTATTTTGTCTCTTATTTGTAATACACTTATATTAGTGTAATGGAAGCACATATTATATAAATTTATCGTTGGCAAGACCGGTTAGGTTATCCTGGATCTATGATGCGGAAACTAGTTGGAAAAAAATGGATATATATTGAAGAGTCAGAAGATTCTTCAATCTAGTAACTATTGCATGTTACTAGTTTCCGGAGAAAGTTGACAATTTAAAAGAATGAGTCTTTCACTTTTATAAGGTGATATTTAAATTAATACACCAATCATGTGAATCACTTGAATATTATATGATTTGAGTCGATGCATCAACTAAATGATCACATGTATATTCACAACCAGAAGTTTGTGAGATTATTATGTCAACAAATTTGACTAAGAGTTTATTTTCTAAACTTTTCATAAAGCATTTGATAAATATCATTCGTCAATTGAAATTGATATTGAACAGGTGGTAGCATATGCTCGTAAAAAGGGACTTGAAGATCCATTCTTTAGACGTCTAAAGTTGATTGTATGATTGATACTTATCAAATCATACCCTATAAACTCTAGTTTGGTTATGAGACCATGTCTTATAAACTCTATTTTAGGAATCAATAATCTTATATGTTGAGATATTGATTTGCATCAAGCCAACACATTACTATATACAAGTCCTCCCCTTAATCTATCATTGGTTTTAGGTTAACAACCTAATATTTCTCATCTAAGTGGATTTTGGATGTGTTGTGTTTATCACAATTGCTCCAATATAATGCATTAAGATAAATCTTGAAAGAATAATGGGAAGATATATTTGATATGAATCTCCATCTATCATTAATTGTAATGAGTCAACTTGTTTATAGCCCAGTAGGCTGATTATCAATTGATGGATTAGTTTTTCCAATATTAGGGGGAGATGATAAGCAGCTGAAAATGTAAACCTAAAGTTTAAATAAATTATTTCAAAGCAAATATTATTGTCTCGCCTTGATCCTTAGGATATAACTCATTTGCAAAGGTAAACAAATCAAATATCAGCCTCTAATGCTCCAAACAAAATAGATGTTTGTGTCGGATAATCTAATATTGCAAATGAGTCTTAATCGTATCTGAAGCATGATAGGTCAATCGGTTCCAAATATAAAATGTCTTGAATAAGAAAAGGAGTTTGAAGGAAAGATAACCCAAACGAGGATATAGAAACTCTAAAAGAGTTTTATGACATAATTGATTTTAAGTTCCAGAAGAACCAATCAGGTACCTGAAACTTATGAAATATTGATAAATTATGTCATGAATAAAAGATCTCAATGGAAGGAGATGGAAACGAAATGAAGTCAACGTTGACGTGTCTTTGCATATAATATAGCGCTATATGTGATAAGTAATAATGAGGATCATGAGTTAAAGTCTATTAAAGTTATTGAAAAAGGACAATTCTAGTGAAATCAAACTCGCTTCATAGAGCAAACTTTGTTTGGACTTGTAGTCCGCACACTTAAAGGTGTGAAATTAAATGGATATGAATGATTTTTCGCGCGAAAAAGGAATTAGAATGGTAAAATACATATATATAGAGTTTAATATGTTCACTGGAAGTGAATTGATAAATGTCTACCATTTAATTGTAAAAGACATATTCACCTTAAGTGAATTCAAGAACTTTTTCATACTTGATTAAATTCAGTAGCACATGAAAAGCTCAAATGATATGAAAGATGTGTTACAATTTATTTGTATGGCTCACTTGATAGTGATGGTTATATAAAACTCGCTGAAGGATTTCATCTGCGTAAGACATACAATCAAAACTATTGAAGAGATGACATCATTTGTCCATTTTAAGGATATGAAAATGAATTTCTTATAATCGATTTTATGATAATCGTATAAATATTATTAGAACTCCTAAAGAGAATCTATAATTTGTTATATAAAGGTCGATATGGACAAATCTAACTGATTATATAATAGAATGATTGTGATGTCACTTGATGTGAGTAAAGATCACGTCCTCAAGAAAATTATGAACAATTTGAATTGATCAGGTGAGGACAATAATGTATTTTGCTTATTATATAAATTGTGGTATTTTATTTTTGTCAATATTAGTAAATACATATATCTCAGCAAAGTCAAGCATACAATTTGTATTTTAGAGAAACAACAATATCATCCAATCATTTGAAAAGTTTAACACTATATCAAGAAAGTGGAGAATGCTCTTTATTAAGGATTATGATTTCACACATAAAAAACTTGTGGTTTTTTAATTTTATAAGGAGACTCTTTCTACAACTCAATATGAAGACAATATTTCAAGAACTACTAATTTGAAGAAGAGCATGGAATATATCATATCTTTCTACATAGTCACTATCAAGTTAAGATTTTGGGTAACTATCATAAAAGATTATTTGACCTTCTTCGTCTCATATATAATTGTCTTTATGAGGGAGAGACAAATGTGTTCTGCCCTCTTTTTCCCTAAACCATGGTTTTATCCCATTGGATTTTCCTAGTAAGGATTTTACGAGGCAGATTATGACACAAAAGAATGTTTTACTATTTTTCCCTTCATTAGAATTTTTTCCACTGGGTTTTTCTCTAGTAAGGTTTTAATGAGACATATCCTTGGTGAACATCCAATGGGGAGTGTTATGAATATAATAAGTGGATGTTCACAAACCCTTGTACTTATCTCTTAAGTGACAACATGTTACTTATCCTCTAAGTCACATATATTTGTACTTATCTCTTAAGTATTTAATTCTTAAGTCATATCATTGTACTTCTCTATAAATAGAGACCACATGTAACATATTGTACATCACAAGAGAATAATATAATCTTCTTTCTTCTCTCTCTGTTCTATCTTCTCCTCTACTTCTTTTATTCTTGTTCTTATTCTAATAGTTTCATAACAAAATCAAAATAATTACCATTATACTGTCAAAATAATACCCGAAAGCTCCCCGTGTTTTTAAAGGATAATTTGGATAATTTTTCTTAATGAATGGGGAAATAAGTATTTTCATCATATCAGATAACATATCTTATATTATGAAGAAAAAAAAGATAACATATCTTACATATTATCATCAATTGCAAACAAAATTGATAAACAACACATTAAAACTTTTACGGTATGTGTTACAATAAATCACAACATCGAGGAGAAATCTTTTATATTAGCAATTACTCAGAGTAAAGTTAATATATTTCAGAGTGGAGATATATTTTAGTTTCGAGAAAATCTATAAGTGCTAATTTAGTTCTTGAAAAAGTAAATACGATTTTATCCTCTAAGAAAAATAAACTGCGGCAATCAATTTCTTACTTTTATTTTTGAAAGGAGCAATCAATTTCTTACTTCATTCTTTCTTTATAAAGAACATTATTTTTTCCGATAATTCACGCAGAACTTGTGGGTAGCATTTGAGTGACATAGAATCTATTTCTCTCTCTCTAATTGTGACATTGTAATTGAATAATATCACCAATATGACTAATTCTATGTCACCCAAGTACTAACCTTTATGTTGTGGATTAGTCGAATGAAAATATTAAGCCTAATAATTTATTCATTCAATTCATGATCTAGTTGATACAGTGTACTAATTTTGTGACCCATTATCCTTTCATGTAAGATGGTGCTTTAGTGCAAAATGAATATATTAATGCATGTGCACCTAGGCGGTTGTTTATGTCTATGGTTGGATTCATATGTGTCGTGAGTTTGCCTAGGTTCATTCAACTTCGAAGTTCCAATATACATTTTAGTCCAAAAAAAAAAAAAAATCTCCCAAAA
>Ga0228711_1000349_pt1 | contig 52848 bp, 24 predicted proteins | sample MedpolnodulmetaG_2_FD_177996 | JGI IMG/M metagenome (GOLD analysis project Ga0228711, IMG submission 177996) | Root nodule microbial communities from Medicago polymorpha collected in Santa Monica, California, United States - brown nodules | ecosystem: Host-associated > Plants > Roots > Nodule... | reverse complement strand
AATAATAGAAAACAAAATAGAAAAAAGAGAATTTTATAATTAAAAGTAAAGATAATAAATAAATACAAAAGACATTCTCAAATACAACAAACACTCCTCTTAAAAAAAAAAAAAAAAAAAAAAAAACCTTAGCTCGACACTTGTTCCAAAAAAAAATTGTCAGACTACTAACTTAGAAACATCAAAGGCCAGTAGGCAGTAGCAGACCTAATATGGTGTTTGCTTTACTTGAACAATTTAACTTAAGTGTGTTTATATTACTATAAATACATTGCAATATCAAATAATTAACTTATGTCAAGTTTTTTTTTAACAATAATTAACTTATGTTTTTTTAATGGATTAATTAACTTATGTTAAGTACGTATTATTGTTCTAGTCGTATTCATTTCATTAAATTATGTTATATAGTTATGGTTTCCAAACGAAAATAACTGTGTCTACATGGCCATAGATCGATCCTCATTATGCTATGCGTTCACTCATATAATGGAAATTAATGGCTTTTCCTTGACTTTGTTATAAAGATGTTAAAGATGATGCTATGGATCCTCATTATCCATATACCAATCATCTATATATGGTTAAAGTCAAACAAGAAAAGAACAAAAGGAAATAAAAAGGAAAAGCTGGTTTTGCATGCCATTCTAACTTTAAATTAAATTCAGGCCTACGCAAGCAAAATGATGGACCATAATCATGCATGTTTTTTGTCCATCCCTGCATTGCTCTGAAGATAATCATATACATGCATTTTACCTTGTTGTTTGCGCAAGTTTTTTGTACCTTTGTCTTTTCTGCTTATGAAATTCCACTTGCTTATAATCTTCTTTTTTATATAACATGTAATCTTTGTAATCTTAAAGATTACAGATAATGATCAAATATAAGGCTAAATTACAGAAGGCATAAAAAGGTACTATTTATGAACCTAACATTCAGTGACATAGCCTTCAAGTTCATGGTTGCAAAAATGTCCAAATAACATACCTAATGCACTTCACCCACATTATGTATATAGACACCGTGCCGCCGCCGCCACTATTTGAAGGACCCGGATCTTTGGTGGTTGGATAGTAATTGATCTCGATTATTGATTTGAGATTGGTTGGTTTATATCGATCAATAAATTTTATACTGATAAATCTCGTCTTTTGATTTATATCGAATGATTAAGAGCTATAATGCATCATCTAGTTTAACAAGAATCTACTTCCCTATATTTTAATTTGCTCATTCTCGTTTTGACTAGTTTTAAAATGATTATGATAGTAAATTAATTAAAAAGTTATTATGATTATCTTGATTAGGCTGGAACTTAACCTAATTTTTATTTCAATAGTTTTCTAGATTAATTAGGCCATGCCGAAAAGAACCCTCTTTCTTTAATATTTGTTTATAAATGAATAAATCATAAAGGATTTCATTCATATATAAGATGGATGTAAAAGGTTTTTAATATCAGTTAATTATAACCATCAAAATACTAAAAATGTTTAATTTTATTATAAGTACTTTTAAAGTCACATATATGGATGTAATGATGTACTAACAATGTTAATTTCTTTAGACCGACAAGGTATAAAAATTAAGATTGTTTCTAAATTACCTTTGAAAAATTATGGAAAATTTATCCAACAAATATGGAAAATTTATCCAACAAACAAGAAAAATCAACCACAAATAATTTATAAGTGGAGTAAAAATTAGTTTGTGGTTTCCCCTTATAAATTTATATAGTTATTTTTTATTAAATGTTGGATAAATTACTCACAATTCTTAAAATACAACTTAGACCTCACCAAAAAAAAATTATAAGGTCATGTAAAATGAGGAAAAATTATAGGGAAGAACTAATACATGCCACATATTAAACAAAACAAGTGGCAATTTAACTTTTCTTGTCATACAAGGGGTGCACTTATCCTTCCATGTAGGCTTATCTCTTTCATTTAAATTTGGCTCCTTATCCATAAAACAGATATAAGCTAATGTAATTGTACCATAATTCCCTTAAATTCTAGGATGTTTTATTCCACAACTAATTAAAATTAGTCCAACGTACTTCACAATTTTTTTGTAGGATTTTATATTTGACATAATTAATAAAGTACAAGTAGCTGATTTTTATTAGTTATGATACCTTACCCATAATTTTTCAAAGGCAATGTAAATCTCACCTTTCCAATAAGTTTTTATCACAAATAACATGAAAATTTTACTTACCACTAATATAGATATCTTATCCAAATTATTAGGAGTTCGACAACGATACGTGAGAAAATTGTACGACACCGCCCAGCACTTTGTGTTTCTGAAAGAAGAAAAAAAAACTAAATAGGGTCATGCTAATGTCCAAATGAAACATCAAGATCAAGTTATGGTGTAATTATTTTTCTTTTAATTTTACTTTCGTTATATCACGTACTCTTAAACAATCAACGAATTAACATAACTTTGGGGAAACAATGATTTTTATTTTTTTTTAAGAATTGCATCAAAAGGTAACATTTTCTCTTACATATGTTTTTTATTTTCATCTGCTTCTGTTATATTAAAATAGTAGTGTATTACAAATGAATCAATTTACTCTAGTAGTGAATACTATAAACGATTAACGTTTCTAATCTCATCTTGTGGGAAGAAAAAAAAAACAAGAAATGATAAAGACTGTTTGTTTTAATTATTTTAATTATTTTTCTTCACGTTTTTGCTATGTTTGTTTGTTTGTTTGCTATCCTTCGAAAAAAAACACTTTTAATTTGCAATGTCACCTTCGAGATATTTGTCACCTTCCCGTTGAATTCGCTCCAACAATATACAACAAGTAGTTGATAACCCAAACTAATTGTGTGGCATCCTAATTTTGTTGCCTAAGAGAAGAGCTAAATTTGAGAAAATGTTGCACCAAAACAAAAGAGTCTTGATTGGTCCATATGCAGCCAACCACTTGATAAGAACAAGACATAGCGGAAAGACACTAAAATAAAATCAAGAAATCCTCACCTAAGAAGACTACTTCATGAATCACAAGACTAATAATTTTTTTATGGATTGAATATCATTCACTTGTTAAGAAATAGTGATTTTCACATAAAGTAGAGAAAATAGTGATTTAATTAAATTTATCTACTTACACAAACATTCGATTGTTTAGAAAAGTTTATGAAAATAGTTTACGAAGTGTATATAAGTTTTTTTTCATCTTATTTTCATAGGTTCTTCAAAATAGTTTATGAAAACACGTTCTTTTTTGGTATTTGTCTGGTGAATTCTTACAAAAATAGAGTACACCTTATTTGAAAATAATTTAGTTTTATGTTTTATTTGTTGTGGAAATTTCTTATTTGTTGTGATAAACTAAGAGCATGGATTTAATTTAGACGTCTCCTAGATTGGCACCTCTAAAAACCCCAAATCAAATCAAGCATACAAATAATAATAATAACAATAATAATAATAAATACAAAGAGTTTTGGGGAGGTTGTGCCATGCCCAAGGCAAACAAAATAAAAGATCAGAAAAACATAAAAAAAGAGGTAAAGGAAACGAAAATTAGGCAATTTAAGGCGATCCTTAAACAAGTCATCTCTTAAAAACCAAAGAATTTTCTCATCTCTCGAATTTTTTCAAACCAGACCATAAGTTTAGTAATATCGGGTTTGTGCATCAAACCCAAGTTCTTCCAGACAAGTTGAAATTCAGGGTTGCCAACATCCATAATATTCCAAAATAGAAACTTCATGAGTAATGTTTGAGATGTTCATCCTTATATCTAGTGTTGTATTTGTTATTTCCATTTTTGGACTTCATATTCTTACTATGACTCTTCGACACATAAGACATGAAACTAATATATTCAACATTTTCATCAGCATTTCGAGAATCTAAAACCTCTTGAAGGATTTCAAGATCTTTTTTAGCAACACTACTCAAAATATGATGTGCTGATAAAACTTCAACAGGCGTCTCCGAAACAATTTCTTGTTCATGCTCAATATCATTAAAAACATTAGCCACATGTTTCTCATGCATGTCATGCTCCGAAACAGTGGCATCAACAACCTCATCATTATGCAAAGCTACATTTGGTGATTCCCGATTCTTTTCAAATTTGTCCTCAAAAACATCAATAGCATGTCATTGTTCCCTTATATCCTTCTCAGTCTCAACTTGTTCATCATTATTGTTATGTTACTCCTTCTCCACATTAGACTGCACACAATCAACACAAACTAGGTTGTTTTTCTTTGCACCTGGGCATGTGTCATCATTTACTTCTTCAAGTCGTATTTTATTTGTTGAATCACCAATCACAATATCATCCTTATAGAAAAAAATATGTGATGCATCTTCCATTTACTACATCTTCCTCAACTGGTTCAGGCTGTCGTTGTTCAACCATTTACTACACAATTGGTTCATGCTCTGGCTCATTACACACCGGTTCTTCACGAGCTGAATGTTGTTTTGATTCATTCTCTTTATGCTTAGTCCCACTTATACCTTAAACTTTTGGACTAAATCTAATCTTAGTCTCTGGCTTCTTCCCCTTGTCTTCATGTTTCTTATGTTCATGAATTGCGGGTCGAAGATTTTTGCAGCTTTGGACGGCATGTCCAATCATCTTACAATAATGGCAATATTTATGTAATTTCTCATATTGCACCTCATCATAAAAAGCGTAGCTCTTATGCCCAATCAAAATTTCATAAAAATGCGCTTAAATAAATCCATATCAACAAGTACCCTTGCAAAGTGAACCAATAATCTATTTTTAGTGGCTTCATCAATTGACAATGGTGTTTCTACCCCAAAGAAGTTAGTCTCCATCGTTCATTTTCCTTCCATAGAATCATCAATTTGTGCTATACACATTTTCCTTCCATCGTTCATTTAAATTATTTATCCAAACATACTACATGAGTGAAAATATTGAAAAAAGGTTAGTATAATTTCCTAGAAAATTAAATTTGATTGATCTTTCTTACTAAGTCAATTTTGTTGGATAGTCATGTCGATAGGAAAATTACATGTGTATTATAAAGATAAAGATAAACAATTTTTTTTACTCAATAAAGATTATTATAAAGATAAAGATAGGAAAATCCAAAACGGGTATATTGAGAAATTGATTCGTTTACATGTTGGTAGTTGCTATAGTAAGTACATTGTGAATTGGTGGTTTGCATAAAGCCATAAGTCAATATTCTCAAGCTTATTTGAGCTTATCCCTTTATTTTCGGCATAGTGACTTTTGTAGAGCCCTTCCCGTCCTGTCATCATTATCATCCAAATCCTTTGGGGTGGCCTTATTATATCCCTATCTTTTGCACTATTTCTGAGTTATAATCCTTGCAAAATCTTACTGAAAGATCTTTCTATCTAATTTTCTCTTCTATCTTAATTGTTTCTATATAGAATTGAAAGGAAATTGGACTTATTGTTAACGTCGTAGGGACACTATTCCGTGCTTTTGTTGTTTTTTTTGGCACTTTTTCGCCTGCCCATTCTATGGTTCTTAGGTCAATTACCTTTGTGTTTTTATTTTTTTATTAGAAAAAATGATACTATTTTTACAACTATTTTGTAACAACTTTCTCTCTCATACTTATATATGTTTTTTACTTTATCTCTTTATTATTTTGATTTTCATGTCAAAATCCACTTTTTATTTTGTGAATTTATGATCGTCAAATAAATTTATTAAATGGTTATTCAAATAACAGAACTCTTTTTGTAGTTATATATTTGCACAAAAAACGAACACAAATATTAAATTGATACCCTCATTTGACACTCTACCATTGGCGCTAGTTTCGCCGATGGTTTGTACAAAAAATTGACACAAATATTACTTATTTTTTTCTCTACTTCTAATCAAACCAATGTTTATTCCTTAAAAAAAAAAAATCAAATCAATGTATATATTAGACGTACTTTATACAAATTCTTATACGACATTCAATTTTTATTCATATCATTATTATTATGAGTATGTATTCATCAAACAATTAACCTTTCAAACTTTATTAAAAAAAATAGACTTTGAAACTAGCTTTGTCTGAAATACTTAAGAGTTTGAATGTGCTATCATTTTCATCATATGACGACAATTCACAAAGAATGTGACCAAAACGATAAAAATCTTAATTTATGGATATAGTCACATATGAAAGCTCAGAACCAGTAATTAATTAATTTTTTCTAAGAATTAACTTAGACTAGATAGTAGATACCCCCATCACAAATGTGAAAGGGCATTACATTTTGCATAATTCAACTAATTTCCCATAAATCAGGGCAACAAAACAAATCAATAGCAATAAGAGCCTCCATTAGTTGAGCATTGCTTTGCTAACAACTGACTGGTAACGGTTTGCCAAATTATTCCCATACCTTTTATTTAGACGTGTAATTGAATACCATAAACCACTACAAAGCAAACCAATTGCATATGATGTAATAGGGATACTTGTCCCCTCAATGCCCCCTTTATGCATTAAGGGCTAAATGAAAGAGATAAAGACATTAAAATTCTTAAACTTTCAGTTTCCATTTTCATATATACTATGCATGAGACAAATATAAGCAAGTAAATGAGAAATGAAGCGAGGGTCTTGGCCTGCATTGTAGGCAACGTGGGTTTGCCATTGGACTCACCGCTTTTGGTATATTGAACACATTCTTAGTTCTCACCATGATTTTTACATAAAATAATGTTTTTAGGACTTGAACTTATAACATTTCAGTCAGTCACGTGACAACAACTTAACTATTGTATCAAGGCTCTCCCTTTCGTCAATGAAGGTAGAAAATTAAGACAACACTTTTGGTTGAGTTTTTGCTAATCAGTTTAGTCTATGTTAATTAATTTGATTTTTTGTTTTTTGTTTTTCAGGTTTGCAGATGAAAAACTACTTTATCAAATCCAAGTGAGAAAACATTGAACAACCCTAAATTTACTAATTAATGAATTCAATAATAAACACCAAAAAAGGTCGATACACTCCCATTGATCTAAGTATTAAATTATATTTACCTTCTCCATTAGATATCAAAACTCTCAAGTCTCACCAATTTACTTGTATAAAATGAGTTCATGTTATAAATACATATAATATAATGCATTGTTAACTGTTAATTTGATCCTGTAAAAATAATCATCATGTATTTGTTTTCATTTTGATAATGATTAATAACATGTAGTAATTCTCTACTCTTGTGTAAAAGAAATCCAAATACATTTCATTCTACCTATGAAAAGGAATCTAATTTTCCTTGTTTCTCCACAAAATAACCACATGCCATACAGTTAGGTGAAATAAGAAAAGTAAAAAAACAAAGCACAAAATTAAAAAAGCGTAGACTCGTGTCTCCAACTATAGTGATCCATCTTTTTATGTCCTTTTTGCCTCTTTGTTTATTTGTCACACAAAATGAAAGACAGAGCATAGTGACCAACCAATCATCTACAATCCCATTTTCACTGACATGTGCTTTGCTTGTATTGTGAATAACCATATGGCTTAATAAATTTTTTCAATAATCTATCATCGGTACCTCTCATAGCTGCGTGACCACATAACCTTAGTTATTGTACTACACTCTATCATATAAAAATATTTTAAAGTTTCATAATTAGTGATGATATTGAATGATTAAAGGATATAGTATTCAAACCCGTCCAAGAAAGGTAATTAAGTGTCTCAATTAGCAAAGATACTTTTTATGTATTAGTTTAATATAAAGGTTAAGATAATGACTGGGATGCATGTCAGCCGACCACCATCACAGTCACACATGATCAAATTAAAAATGAAAAATATTAACCGGTACCCCGTGACACTGATTAAGGAATTAAGAGTAGAAAAATTACTTTGGAATTTGTGTTGTCAACTCCTAAAAAAAATAAAAAGTGTTGTTTTCATTTTAAAATTTTCATTTTTAGTTTTCTTAACCCGTACCCGGAGGAACTGATTAACATGACCCATTAAATATTACAAGAGGAATTTACATTATTCATATAGTTCATGTATAATATATAGTAGTATATAAAATTAAAAAAAACTTGAGAGACAATTTCGTTTCAAGAATAGACATAAAAAGTTAGAAAAATAAATGTTTTTTTTTCCTCCTCTTTTGTTGACTCTATAAAGACATCTAAAACCAAGAACAGAATATAATTGAGAACAGAAAGTTGTTTATGAACATGTGAAAATGTATTCTTTTTGTTTCACATGCTATCCTAGACTTTGAATGCTTATGATCCAGGTTAGGATAATAGGTGCATCATTCTCTTATTTATGACTATATTATAGAGTAATTGTTAATAGAGTCATTATATTACTATTATCCATTTGGTTCGAAATGAATAACACATTTGATCAATTCACACAAATTAAGAAAAGTATATGAAAATAAAATTAAAAAATAATATTTTACTAAGTTATCATTTATCATATATTAGTATAATCACTTTTATCATAGTGGAATATATTGACTTGAAAGTGATGAAAATAATAAGGGAAATGCTAACTAACAATGTTTCACAAATCGAGTGTTAACTCGCTGAGTTTATCGAGTTTACGTTTTTAGGTACCAAAATCGTGTCAACTCGGAGGTAAACTTGATTTCTGGTAAAATCGAAATGTTTCATGAGTTTGACTTGAGTTAACTCGGTCAAACTCGGTAAAATCGGGTAAACTTGGGTAAACTCGAGCAAAATCAGAATGTAAGTCTAATTTTTTTGATAGTTTTATTAACAACTTTACGAACTTGTAAAACTTGCCTTTTAGGATGGTTTATAATTTAGTCATATTTTATACTATTGGACTATTTGCAATATTAGGTAAACTCGTACGAGTTCTCGAGTCGAGTTTATGAGTCGAATTTACCTGAGCAAAAACGAGTTGAGGTGAGTTAAGGTAAACTCTCGAGTTGTAAAACCTTGCTAACTAGTGCCTTAGTACCCCTAGGGCAATAGTTAAGAAGATTAATATAGAAATTATGCATTGGAAATTAGTGAAAGTTAAATGTTTAACTTTATGAAAGTCAAAAAGTTGTTGTTTTAATGAAATTGTTTTATTTTTGGCATCATTAACCATTGTCCTTAGGACACTGGTTAGCAAAACCCAAATAATAATAATAATTAGAAGGTAGAATAGAAAAACAAATAATTAATATTGCAAAAATTAAAAATGTCATTCATTTTGGGACAAACTTTTTACAAAGTGTCATTGTCGAACATTGTGACTTATCATTATTTCATTTTTTAACGTCTTAACAATTGTACTAAATCCTTAAAAAAAAAAGTGTACTAAAGACATTTGAAAAAGAAAAAAAAACTTATGAACGTCTTAGCATTTCCTTATAATAATACACATAATTTGAGATATATAGTGACAATATTTTGTTTTTAGAGAAATGGTATTTACACAACTATTTTAAGACAACTTTTCTAATACTTACATCTTGTGTTCTAGCCTCTATGCCTTTATATTCATCTTTCTCTCCATTGTTTTTCAAAAAAAACAGAGAGAAAAAAGGTTCTCCCATGAATAGTATAGATATCCATCCTACAGTTATTATTGTGAGGTTGTTTTATTTAAAAAAGAGAACCTTTTCATAAACAAAAGAGAGAAAAAGGTTCTCTCATTCTCTCTAATTTATTTAAAACCGAGAGAGAGAGAGAGAGAATGATAGTTTGTTTTATTTAACACTAAAACAACAATCATCCAGTGGCATTAGATAACTCTCTTGCCAAGAAAGGCATGCAACATAGGAATGAAATTCTGATATAAGATATTTCTGGATAAGCATCACAACAACGAGTTAAGATTCTATTTACGTTCTCATAATTTCTTTTATTTGAAGATATAAAAATATAAAAAAGTTTGAAAAAAGTATTAAATAATTAATGATGGTTATACTCATTTAATAGTATGATCTACTATCTATTTTATGTATTTATCTTCCACCAAATTACATACATCATTTATTTTGTCAAATGAAGAATATTCTTATTCCACAACAAAATAGTACAAAATGCATTCAAAATACCGGATGTAATTCAATAACTACGAGATAAAAAGAAGAGAAAAATTAAATGCAAGCTTGAGTTGAGTTGCGACTTCGATCTAATAAACTAAAAGGGAACACATACTTAAAGAAAAGAAAAGAACAATTAAATGATTAAACAAAAGTGCTGGTGAGATCTAGTGTGTGTTTGGTTTAATTTTGGATAGAATTGATTATGACATAATTGATTTTGAGAGAATTGATTTATGTTTGGATACAATAATGCAGAATTGATTAAACAAACTGAATGTTGTTTGGATAGTTTTTATCAAAACTGCTTTTGAATGTATAATTACTAAAATGGACATAGCTAAATTAAAGTAAATGTGCATAGTTGAATGTATATGTAGATCAATACTAAATGTAGATATATTATTTCCTTCAAAAAAATGTAGATATATTATTTAATTTAAATAAATAAATTTTCTATATATTAATTTAAAACATAATAAATACGATCATTAAACTAATTTTTTTTACAAAATATCTGTTCATATATTTTATATTTTTTATAACTCATGAATGAGAACACGGTAAAGGAAAATTCAAAATTTGGTAACTCATGACCATAAACATTTTTCAGGGGCTAATTTGGTTCGTTAAGTTTTCTGATTAAATTTGGTTCATCAAATCAATTACAAAGCAAAAAGAAGGAGAATTGATAAAGGGCAATAAAGAAAAATAATAGGTTGTAATAATCAAAATATAAAATTTAATGTAGAATTGATTCTAGGAAAGCCAAAAGCTAGGAATTGTAGCTTTAAGGAGAATTGCTTTTGGAGGATAGAATCAATTCTAAAAAGCCAAACCAAACAACATTCAAAATTTAATTTTCACTTTTGAGGTTTGTAGAAGTGCTTCTTGTTGCAGAAAAACCAAAACAAACAGAACCCTACTCTAGTTAAAGACACGAGTTCAAATTCTAATTGAAACAATTATTAGCTATATTTTATAGGTTCTGCTTATTAGTATTTCCCATTTTTTATTTATCTTTCATTCAAATTTCAATTTTACAAATCTTAATACATCTATAATCGGAATGTTAATAAAAAAACTTAAAAAAGGAAAACTAAATGTAAGGGAAAATTGGAATTTGAGGAGCTTACCCTAATTTTCTAATGAAAGAAGCTTTGCCTTCCATTTAAGTGTCTCTCATTGGCGGCCATTGTCTTTCCTCGAGAACTATGGATCTGTTGGAGGCCCTCGCCTTTGTCATGGAAATCTTTCCTTATTCTTAGAGAAGAGAGAGCATAAAAATAAAAAATTAAGGGTCATGTTAACTAATGTTTCTGGAGCGTTAGTTACCATTTCTCATTGATAAAATGTAGGCAGTTGTACAATGCATTTTCCGCTTTCTTACTCGTCCAATGGAAGACTTATTAAGCTCTCTCTCTGGAATGTGTCGATATACAATGTGAATGCTTGAAAAACACTTCTCTAATAATTAATATATCATGCTAACTAGCATTAAAGAAACAAAAAAAAAAATTGCATCAAAAATAACATATATTACATTTTTAAAAGTTTGACTATACAATTTCAATATATTTTTACTATATTTGTGTTCCTTGAGTAATGTTCCAAGGGCATTTCTTAACTAATGTGAAGGGCATCAAGTAGGAGAATGTGAAGGGCTCCTATTACATCGTGTTTTTCCCACCTAAACTTCCATTTCGTTATGTGAAGGTTTTATGTTGGGGAATTTGTGTTAGCATGAGCATTTACACAATTTAGGAGAAGTTAATAGAGACTTAAGTTTTGTTAACAAACAATGATAAATTTGTGGAACATTGGTTGCGCTCCATCAGAGGTTCTTTGTGTTGTTGCAAAAAGAAACATGGAGACGGATTAAGGGAAGAAGAAGTCAAAGGAGAAAGAGCATAGATTGATAAAATGTAGACATATATGTGATACATTTCCCGTTTTTTCCCATCCAATGGATGACTTAGTATCTGTTTGGATGTGCGTTGAAAAGTCATGTTTCACGGCAACAAATGATGTTTCCACAAAAACTTGCTTTCCTAACTTTTTAAAATCACAATCAGTTTGCCTCGGTTATGCCGTAACTCTCAGTTTGTCTCGGTTATCCCATAAACTCATGTTTAATTTGGTAAACATAAACACACAACCAAACAAACACATATTGAACGTTCTCACATCAAAATGCGTCAGACATACAAATTTAGTTTTGAAAAGCATTTCTCTAGAACATTAATATTTAGGTCAGGGCAACAAATGTGAAGAATGTGAAGAGCTCCTCTTACATCATGATTTTCCCACCTCAATTCCTAATCATATCCAATGAGTATTGATGTTCAATACACACAATACAATCTCAAAACACAATGAAACCCTAGTTGTTACCACCGTGGTTAAAAAATGACAGCAATATTTATGACGTAAGGATGATAGTAACCAGCACTAGGACTAGTAATAGTATCATATCATATCATGGCCACTACTCTTTTTCCTCAATAGTCCCAACTCCCAACCCCACTCACTACTCTCTCTCTCTCTCTCTCTCTCTCATGTAAATTGTAATAACGTTCTATGATTCACCAAACATAGCAAAACAAAACAAAACACAATTCTCTTTCTTTCTGACTCCCGACACTGTTTCATAACCCGACAAAAGCAACCTCTGCATCCTCACTCTCTCCTAAAACCCTTCCTCTTTCTCTAACCACACACAGCACAACACAAACCTCTCTCTCTCTCTTAACAGTTCAACTTCCACACACTCACAGAACAAGCTGAAAAACCAAACTTGTTTTTTTAAGCAACACAAACACAAAACCTCTCTCAAGTACTCAACACTTCACACAGACCCATCAAGTTCCATTTCATTCTTACACATTCATCTCTTCAAAGTTCTTATCTTTTTCAAATGGAAAACATCAAAACTCTCCACAAACTTGAATCTCATGGCATAGTGTAGAAAAACTCTCTCTCTCTCTCTGAAAATATACTTTACTTTCTCTCTCTAGAACTAGTTCAGCTGGAAATGGCATGCTGGAAACTGAACTTGGATCCAAAAACAAGTGGAGGGTTGAGAACACAACAAGCAGGAAGAGGGTCATGCCGTGGTAGTTAGGATTTGGAATTCAAAAAAAGAAAAAGAAAAAAGAACTTGCTTGAAAATGCATGGTCAACAGCTTTGACTCTGACCCTTTTGTTTTTTTCTGTTCTTGAGTGATATTGTTTCATCCATTTTCTGAGAAAAAAGAATTAGGAGTGGTTTTGAGAATTTCCAAGATGGGTTTTTTGTTGAAAGAAGCTTTGAAGACTCTCTGTGGTAGGAATAATCAATGGTCTTATGCTGTTTTTTGGAAGATTGGTTGCAACAATTCTAAGTAAGTTTGAAGACTGATTCATGCTAACATTATCAAAATTAAAATGCTTTTTTTTTTTTTGTTCCTTGTTTTGTGTTTTTGCAGTTTTTTGTTTTGTTTATGAGATGGGATATTCTAATTAAATGTTTAGGGTTATTTCATTTATTTTTTTGCAGTTTTATCTTTACTTTCTTTGTTAATATGGCAAAAATGGTAAACTTGGGTGGGAGTGAAGATTTTATTAGTTCAAATTAACTTTGATGGAATGTTAATGATACATGCATCATGCATGATGCATATTTGGATTCATAGTGAATTTGACAAAATCACAATAACATTGTGATATTGTTGAGTTAAAAGTGATTCTGACTTAAAAGTCAAAATTGATTTTAGTATAGTTTGGGGTTCCTGATTAGAATTGATTCTAGGTTGATGCTAGAATTTGTAGCTTTACACTCAAATTTATTGTTCAGCTCACTTTGAGGTGAAACTCACTTTTACAAAGAATCAAATTCACAACCATTTTCAAGTGAAACATAAATCATATCAAGTGAAACTCACTTTTATCTAAAATCAAATTTAGAAAATCAATTGAAACTTTGGACAAAGTCACCTGCCAAAATCATTGATAATCCAAACATTTGATTTGATGCTTGTGTATGTGTAATAACTCATACAAAATTTTTATTCACATTGGATTCTATTTCTGGTGTTGATTTGTTTACTTGATATATGATTGACATGCCAAAGTGTTATTGATTGGTCACTGCTTTTTGGATTTGATTTATATTCTTACTGGGCTGAATATTCATTCTTCCTTTGGAATTTTGTGCTTTGTAAGCTTCTGTTTTGTCTTCCAGAATCTTGTAGTATTTATTTATTCAAAAGAAGTATATTTGACTGTTGTTGTTTTACCAGATGCACTACCAACTGAATTGATTATCTTGTGATTCTGTAAAGAATTCTGCAATTCAGAATTTGTCTTTCTTGTTTGGTTCTATTTGGCCTTATTTTCCACTTAAAAAAAATTGAGTTTTTTTTTTCTTCCAGGGTTTGATTTGTGGTCCTTCTCTGTTATTATCACCACTATTGTTGTGATGTGTCACTGCTCACATGAAGAAATATATAACTAAAAATATTCTCTATTTCCTTGCGTTGTCCTTCTTAATCTTTTACTTTTTACCGATTGAGTGCGTGTTTGGATTGACGGTGAGTTTGGCAGAATTAGGGTGTGCTGGTGTGATTTTGGAAAAAGCTAGAGCTTCAACAAAATTGCGGTTTCACCGTGTTTTTGTCAAACTCACTATGAAGTACTGAATATGTCAATTTTTTTTGCTTCTCCATTAGCTTTTCACTATATGGTGATTCATTGTTTCCAGTAAAATTAATTTCTTGGTTTGACTTAATTGAGTATGATTTGACTTGGCAGGCTATTAATTTGGGAAGAATGCTATTATGAACCCTTTTCATGTCCTTCCCCTCATGACATTGATGGGATGTCGAATTTGCCGAATCCGAACGGGGAAGGGAGTTGGTTTTCATCTGACTTTCAATCGCCTCATCTAGGAATTCAAGAGGATAAAGTCTCTTCTTTGGTTAACAAAATGACAGTAAATAATCTAGTCATTGTTGCAGGTGAAGGGTAGGTACTTTATCATGTTTTCATCCATTTTGACATATTTCTTGTTTCAATGGTACTCATGTGCTGCTTTTGGCTTTTACTCAGTATAATCGGACGCTCGGCATTTACCAACAGTCATGAGTGGATTCTCTTGAACGATTTTGCTAAAAATGCATATCCACCTGAGGTACAAAGCTATTTTTGTTGTTATAACGTAGAATGGATTCAATGTTTCTTCTGTCTAGTACGAGTGTTAGTGATGATCAAAAAGTTTCTTCTAATATTTATTTCGATTTCTAATACTAGTTAGCTCTTTTTAGGTATATGCTGAAATGCATGACCAATTTTCAGCTGGAATGCAGGTTTGTGATTTTCATTTTGCTCCACTTTTTGTTCTAGGCATTTCATTGCTGTTTCGTAATTACTGTATTGTATTGTTTTCGCAGACAGTAGCAGTTATTCCTGTGCTTCCTCATGGAGTTGTTCAAATTGGTTCTTTCTTGCCTGTAAGTCCTTTTCTCTTGTTAAAGTTTTATACTTTTATTATGTAAGTTTGGTCGGAAAAGGTACAATTCAGTTTTCTATGAAGGTAGTTCTGGTTCGGTTTGTAAACACCTAACTGGTGCACTGAACCTTTATATCTGTTTGGTTTGGGCAAACCATTTATAGTTTGGTTCGGTTTTCCTTCCTGAACCGAATCATGAATAATCCTAGATCCGAGTGATATCCTTACGTTATTACCTGATCACAATTTTTTGGTCGGTTTGTCTAGAATTGTTGTTTGTTTTGTCATTTGAGTATTATTAAAATCATGAATGTTATTCCGTTATTCCTCTCAACTAAACATCAATTTTAATGGTACAGATAATGGAGAATATGGGATTTGTGCATGAAGTAAAGAGCCTTATCTTGCAGCTCGGGTGTATTCCCAATGCCCTTCTATCCGAAGACTATTCTGCCAAACTTTCAAACGAACAACTTGATGGACCTTCTACTTCCGGTGTGCCTTCGTCTGTTGATTCAGTTGTCATTACCTCGAATTCCGCTCCTTCAGTAGTCAATGGCTCTAATCACCAGAGTTATTCATCTCATGCTGTGAAGCCTAATGTTCAAACACTCCATCCTTTAAGCGGAGAAATTTGTAATTTTCAGGGTAGAGTTGTTGAGGCTAAAATAATACCCTCAAATTTTGGTTCAAACCTGCAAAAGCATTCAGTTCCTTATAATGCAAGATCTGAATTTAACAACTTTGCTGGTTCTGCGCCGTTTGGTCAATCCGGTCAAAATTTATCTGTAGCTTGGAGTCGTGATCATGTTAAACCTTGTGTTAATGTTTCAAGTTCCTTAAATATTTCTCAACTGAAAACGGACAGAAGCCTTAACTTCGGCCATAATCTGAGTTCTAGCAGTACTTCATTACTTAGAGGAATCCCGGTACATGGTGGAATGAATAGTCTTTTGAGGGCAAATCTGATTACTAGCTCAAAATCACCGAAAGTATCGGCAGCTAATTTATCCGGAGCACAAGTTGGGAATGAACTTCAAAATAAAGATTCAACCTTTATGTTTGCTTCAACAGATCAAAAGATAAACTATGACATGCTTCAGGCTCATAGCATCCCCTCTTTTAATCCCGAGGAGTATGTGCCGAATAGTGGTCATATCCCAGGTTTTGTCCGCGATTGCTTTCAAAAAGATGGTACCATTCAATCTATGATGACAGCGAATCCTAAACATGAAGAAGCTTGTGCTCAACAACCTCCATCAGGTGGTGATGACCTGTTTGATATTTTAGGTGTGGATTTTAAAAACAAACTTCTGAAAGGACACTGGAATGAACTGTTTGCTGATGAATCAGATGGCAATGCAGAAAATAAGGTTAAAAAGGAAACATCTCAGAACAGGGAAGCTACAACTTCTGATTGTTATTACTCAGTTAATGAATCAATGTTGGACAGTGGCATTTTTTCTGGGATGTCAACAGACCACCTCTTGGATGCGGTGGTCTCAACGGCCAAACCGATTTTGAAACAGAATTCTGATGACATGTCTTGCAGAACAACATTGACGGGGAATAGTACCGCCTCTGTTCCCTCTCGTGTCTGTAAGCAGGTTATGTCTAGTAATTTTGAAGGGGGATTGTTTGATTTTTCGAAGCTTGGAAGTAAAATGGGTGCTGTAGAAACTAGTTCTCTAAGGTCTGGTTGTAGCAAGGATGATGGTGGGAAATGCTCTCAAACTACAACTGTATGTGGTTCTCAACTTAGTTCATGGTTGGAGAATGGTGGCAATGTGAAGCATGAAAATAGTGTTTCAACTGGATACTCTAAGCGCCCGGGTGAAGCTTGCAAATCTAATCGCAAAAGGCTCAAACCAGGAGAGAATCCCAGGCCTCGACCTAAAGATCGCCAAATGATTCAAGATCGTGTCAAAGAGTTACGAGAAATTGTTCCAAATGGAGCAAAAGTAATTTCCTCTCTTATATCTTATCTCATTCCAGATTTTTCAAAAGAAAATAATGATTCTCAAGTACTGACTTTTTTTCTTCTTTCGTCTATTTCTTATGATTTAACAGTGTAGCATAGATGCACTGCTGGAACGGACCATTAAGCATATGCTTTTCTTGCAAAGTGTGACAAAGCATGCCGACAAGCTGAAACAAAACGGGGAGTCTAAGGTATGAAAATATTCATCCTTGTGCCTTGTGTCTCAAAAAACTTATTTAGTGTTGTTATGGAATGTGTTTATTTTCGCAACAAGCACACATGGGCATGCACATACACATAAATTTGGTGTGCATGAACACAGACACACAAATTTGTTGAGGAATTACTAATAAGAGATAAAAATGTGTTCTTTTTTGATTTTTTCTGTAAATATGTAGATTATTAGTAAGGAAGGTGGGCTGGTTTTGAAAGACAACTTTGAGGGAGGGGCTACATGGGCATATGAGGTTGGCTCCCAATCAATGGTTTGTCCTATTATAGTTGAAGATTTGAATACTCCTCGTCAGATGCTAATCGAGGTAATGATGGTGCTTTATAGATATATAAAATTCTTTGGTTCTAACTTAATCTTTTCTTAATCATCTCTATAATCTGTTTGCTTGGTTATTCTTACAGATGCTTTGCGAGGAACGAGGTTTCTTTCTGGAAATAGCTGACTTAATAAGAGGATTAGGCTTAACCATCTTGAAGGGGGTAATGGAATCTCACAATGACAAAATCTGGGCACGTTTCATTGTTGAGGTAATACTCCATGAAAGCTATGTATTGACTAATCTTGAAGTTCGTTTTTTTTTACGGATTACAACATATTTAACCCTTAAATTATTTTATGTTATATGACTAAATTTGCTTTTATATGAAATGTATATCTTGATTTCGTTATTTTTGATGTTATTAGCATATCTAAAATACCAGCAAAAAGTTTTGTAAGCTCACAGCAAACAAAACATCATCACCCCAATGTTTTGTCTTAAACTATAAGAAGATTGCCTCTTTTGCATGTTAATCTTGATGTCATCTAAAATACTTTATGGTTTAATTTCCCAGGCAAACAGGGACGTAACGAGGATGGAAATATTTATGTCACTCATTCGTCTTTTGGAGCAAACGATGAAGGGTAATGCATCTTCATCCAATGCAATTGATACCATGTTGCGTTATAACTCGTTACCCCAGAAGGCCTAATAGTATGAAATGGATCTCTTGTTACATGGTTTCTTCTGAAGTATGGATATGTTGAGAGCAAGTCAAGTAATACTTGCCATGACCAACATCAAATCCAATCTGAGATTTCAGGCGGTCTTAACATTGTCTAACTGTTTCCGTTTACGTCTCATATATGAATTTTTCATATATGAATCCATTTTGAAGGGGAATGAATGCGTAGGTAGTGAAAACATCTCAAAGATTAAGAATATGTATTGGTATATTGTAACCGAGTGTTTATTTTTCCGGTGTTGGCCGACTTATGATGTATGATGTTGTTGGCGTAGTTATCTTCTGATGTATTACTCGACTCTCAGATGACATGCATCAAGATTTTTTAGCGCGATGGTGGCGTAGTTTTTCAGAAGTTGGTGTTGTGATTTATATCAGATGTATAGATAGATATTGAAGGGTATGGAAAGTAAAGGTTCATGTGTTTATCTTAGCAGTGCACTTTTTCTTTTGTTGCTCTTCTCTACTCATAGTTCAACCTTGGAAGTGTTACATTACATGAAATTTTCAAGAGTTGTAAATGTAAGCTCTAAGTGTGGTTTGTATGTCAGTGGAATCAATGAGGTAAAAGTAGTATTCATTTTTATATGTTTTCAGTTTTGTATTTAATTTGGATTGAAGTGATTCAGCTAAGAATTATTTGAGCTGTTGATTAGAAGAGCTAGGCTTTGCTTGGATACTTTTAATGATCCAAATCTTTTGGTTTTCATGAGAAAATTAACACCAATTTCTTTAAAATAGGCACACTTAACCGGTCAAGTTTTGATGGGATCAAGTGCATTTGTGGTGTTATGATAACACTTAAAAATTAATGCGTTTTTATTGTATGTGTGGTTTGTAGTTATAACTTATGTGCATATAATAAAGTGCTTTTTGTATGTTCTTTTTTTAACTTAAAACACTCGTTTTGTGGTTATAACTTATAACATTGACATGGTTTGAGAGAATTATAGATAGAAGAAAATCATTGGCAGTTAAGCTCAGAACCATACATAAAACACGTGTGAAAATGCATTTAAGTTTTGACCTTAAATTTTGGCATGCTATTGTGACTTATTTTTCTCTAACCTAAGCATATCTTGGGTTTGTGATTGGAAGTGCTCTAATATGTTTGAACACCGAATTTTGAAAAGAACAAGAGTTTTATAAACTCTAGAATTTGAAGATAAATGATTCTACTAACCTTAGGATGAAAGTTATATCATATAATCACTGAAGGATGCATGTATTGTATTTTGGGGGTATTGCCCCCGAAAAAAAAAAACTTGAAATGTCTAATTATATTTATTATATCTCCATAAAAAATAGGCTTTTTTTAACAAGTCCATAAAAAAAAATAGCTGTTAGCTCAAGAAAAGAAATGTACAAACTTAAGAGATTGAATAAATTTGTACTAATTTTAACTACCCATCTTTCTAATTTTCATCAATCATTTAACACTAAGCACAGACATTAGTACAAAATATTTCTTAAAAAAGAAATTAATACAAAATATTAAATATATCATATTTTAAAATGAAATCATCTTTCTACACATTATAGACTATAAGTTGGGTGATTTGTTTTTCATAATTTGTGTAATTTGTAATAGTTTCAAAACAATTTCTGTTATTAATATATTACCTTACACCAAGTGGTAAAAAAAAGTAATTAAACATAAAAATGACTAGTAATGGGTAATGACTACACCTACAAACAATGAAAAGTTTCTACAATGAATTAGTTTCTAGAATGAAAAATTTCTAAAACCACCGTTGTTAATGTAGCGCCATCTTTCACCAACTTTGGTTTACATGTATTGATGAAAATGATAAACATATGTTGATTAACATAGTAAATAGTAAAGTTAAAGGATAAAAGTTACACATTTGGGTCCAACTTGAACTTCAAACATAAGCTAAGTGGTAAAAAAAAAGTAATTAAGCATAAAAATGACCAGTGATGAGTACTACAACTTTTCTTTTTGAGAAATTATATATTGACACGCAATTTAACATCAAAATACGCAACAATTAAGATAATTAGTTAGTGAATATAACATATGTCATACCTCATTAACCTTAACTTCAACACCATTAACTACTAGTACAATTTTTCAACTGTATATTTGAGTCCAAATGCCTGAAAATCACGTATATTTGGACACAATTTCGATGATAAGTGGATATAACATGCATAATTGATCAACACCTAAAAGTAATGGTTAATGAAACTTGACTAATTGTATTCACTAGATGATTATAAGTTGTTATATTAATTAACCATTTGTTAAACGTACATATTAATCATCTAAGTTGTTGTCGATTTTTTATGTTTTATATCATAACTAAATAACACAGCTATATATATTGTCAATTTGTTAAGGGAATGTTTTTGTGCCAAATAGTATAATGGTTAAATTTATACACAATACGTGTAAAGAAGTGACAAATTCGGAGTTTAAATCCCAACCCTATAAATAATGTCTCATTTAGCTATCAATTGAGCAATACCTACAATCCCTTCAAATAATGTCTCATGTTGTAGACATCAACTGAGCTACACCTAGACTTTTGGTAGCTTCTATATCCTATGAATGACGAAAAGTTGCAACTTTATCGTTTGGCCATGCATGGTGGGGCGTCTTCCATCATACCCTAGCAACCTTTTTTTGTTCATCTCTTATAAGTTCGAACGGTGGACATTGTGTGTATGCCATAAAAGTTGTAGCACTAATTATTTAAGTACTAATCAGTGGGTTTATCACATTTAATATGATAAACAAGTTCTATTAGCCCTTTAAAATATTTGTTACTCATCAAGCCTTTGATCCCACTACACTTCTTTAAGCAATCTTGATCGCCATCACTAGTGGCTGGCTGGCTGCCAGTGGTGCCGCCGGTTCTTAGAAGGAAAAAAATATTGAAAAGCAAAGCAACTTATAAAGAATATATATGTGCTATGTGTCTTCAAACCTGGTGTCTTAGCCCTTGAGAGAAAAAGAAATAGAGATTGTGATGTGATAACGTAGTATTTGACAATGTGGAGAAAAGAGAGATAGAAAGAAAATAAGTTATTTAACAAGTGTATGAAAAATTTGACGATGTGGAGAAAAGAGATAGAGAAAAAATAAGTTATTTAACGAGTGTAAGAAAAAAAATGGGTGGTTAAATATTATTGTTGAAAAATAAAATAAAATAAGAATGTAGTGCAATTCACCAAAAAGCTCTTTAAATTTTTACATTTGTTTAATGTGAGGAATGTTTTGTATAAGCTAGATAAATATTTTATCGGAAGTGGAGAACACATTTTGTGTGTTCAATAGCTTATTCGATAAAGAAATAGTCGGTAATTTTACTTAACTATGATGAATACTTTGTATCTATAACATAATTGTTATAAAAAAAGCCAAAATTATATTTATTGTCTCTTAAGTTATTTGTTTGTATTAAATAGATACTTTAGATATCTGATACAAACATATAACTTAAAGAATTACGGATAAAATTTTGACAAATTTTTAAGTAAATTTTGTGTTTATTTGCAGACAAAATTATATTTAATCAAACGAGAGACTTTTGAAGAGACTCACCGGGAGGAAGAGAAGAAAAAAAAATAATAACCGTAAATGATGCATTTTAGAAAATAATGAATATAACTATTTCAACATTTTTATTGTTTTCGAAGATGCAAGACAATTGTTTATTTCCGGTGTCAACTTTTTTTCTTTTTCTCAGAAAGGATTTTTTCCTTCTTAATAAGTAAAACTAAGAATTTTAGAAAATAAAAATAGAAAATATTTTCATAAAGTAAGAAGACCCTAGTGTGAAGTCAGAAGTAAATTTTTTCCTAAAGTCCCTAAAGAATACTTAACATTAGGGTCGGTTTACTTTGTGAAAATATTTAGCAGCAATTTTTCCTAAAAACTGTAAGCAGAAGCTCCTTACATCACCCATTGATTAGACAATGTAAGTTCAAAAGTTGTGACAATCAAAGCTGCCACAAGAAACAGTATGAGATTTGAGTGGAGACTCCACTAGAAAAAAACAAGTAAATATAATAATAGCACAAAAAAAGAAGTCAAACTTTGTTAGAATTTATTTGACTCTTAATTCTCTTCAGCTTGTAACTAGTGTGCTCCCCTCAACTATAAATAGGATGTATGGACCCAAATACCTTCTAAAGCTATCTGCTCATCCAATTTTCAATAGAGCAGAAGCTTCAAATAATTCCAACCAAAAATATAATTAAACCAAACCCTAACAAAATTTTCTAAAACTTTTAATTGGGGTTGTGCAATTTTCCTAGCATGGTGTCTGAACCAAATTCAAGTGTGATCACAAAGTGTTGGAAATGCTTGATGAACTTGCCTAATGAATTTAGTGCTAAGATAGTAAATGTGATGTTGCAGTTGAAGGAATTGGGAAAAGAAGATCCTAGAAGGGTCATTCATTCTTTCAAAGTAGCATTTGCTATTACATTGGTTTCTACATTTTACTATCTTAAACCTCTCTATGATAGTTTTGGTTCTTCTGCAATGTGGGCTGTTATGACTGTTGTTGTTGTCTCCGAATTCTCTGTAGGCAAGTTTTGTTCCTTGTTTTTCTTGGTTTTAATCATGCATGTTTTTGGTCATTCCATTTAAATTTAGTGTCTCTTAAATTTTTCTCTAGTTTTAACTTCGGTCTTTCATATTACGTATTATTTTGCCACTTGTTGGATCAAGACCGGACCGTTCAAATATTATATAGAAAAAAATGGACGATACGATCTCGATCAAACGACTATTAATATATTGAATGTGTGAGAATTTATCTAATTGATGACTACATGCAATCCGAATTCCGAAAATGCATGTTAGCTCTCACTTATTACATGAATTTAGTATCAAACAAGTACATATAATGTGGACTTGAATTTTAACTGGTTGGTAATTAATTTGATTATGTGGCACATGCAGGAGCAACACTTGGAAAAGGTTTAAATAGAGGTTTAGCAACATTTTTGGCTGGTGTTCTTGGACTTGGATCTTATTACACGGTTCATTCAATTTCAAGAGGAAATACAATAATTGAACCTATACTTCTTGGAATCATAATATTTCTAGCAAGTAATATTTACTTCTCTAATTGTATATTTCATAATTTCACTAGTAGGAACCATCTAAAACAATACTAACCAATGCATTTTTTTTTTTTAATTATTTCAGCTGCAGGGGTTACATATATTCGATTTTTACCTCAAATGAAAGCTAGATATGATTATGGTTTGCTAGTGTTTATCTTGACATTTTGTTTGGTATCTGTATCAAGTTATAGAGACCATGATATAATTGATACTGCACAAGATAGGGTAACAACAATTCTAGTTGGTGGATTAATTTCTGTGTTGGTTAACATTTTCTTGTGCCCTGTTTGGGCTGGTGGTGATCTTCATAATCTAGCATCAAAAAACATTGAAAAACTTGGCAACTTTTTAGAAGGTGAGCAACCAAGTCAATTTTGTAAATTTTGATTATGGAATTATGTGCATGTACTAATTTTAATGTTCCATAATTGTTAAAATTGATAATTCTTGGAAAATTGTAGGTTTTGGAGATGACTATTTTGGAACATTAGAGGCTGGAGAATCAAATAAATCATTTATGCAAGGATATAAAAGTGTTCTTAATGCAAAACAAGTTGAAGATAGCTTGGTGAGGAAAAGAAACCAAAATTATTTTATTGTAAATTGTAATTCAGTCATTGAATCAAAATGTCCATAGGATATTTCTCAATATATATTGAGAAAATAACACAATTTTGAGAAAAATAAACTGAAACAACTTAGTATCTAGTTGAACATTTGACACGTCTCCAATTTAGTTCAAGTGGGGACTAAGTTGTCATAATTTATTTTTCTCAAAAACTAAAAAGATCACAAAGTGTCTTCACTCTATGACTTTTCAACATATTTAAATTTGATATCTACTGCGATTTAGATACTGCCTCCGTCCCGCAATAGACGACCGATTTGAAAATGTGCAATTTTGACATAACTTACTTTGACTATATTTTTCTACTAATATACAAAGATAAATAATATCATATGAGATGTCGTTAGATTCGCCTCGATGAGTATTTTCAAAATATCAAATTTTCATAATTTTTTCTAATATATTATTCAAGATATTTAAGCTCAAAATTATGCATTGACATGTATAATAAGATCAACTGTGTCAAGTATTATGGGACGGAGGGAGTATGAGTCTTGCTCTCACAACTTCGAATTTCTAGATCCATCTCTGACTTTTTAATTAGTTTAATGCATTTTGTAGGTCAATTTTGCAAGGTGGGAACCCTGCCATGGTCGTTTCACATTCCAATATCCTTGGCAACAATATCAAAAGATTGGAAACCTATCAAGGCAATGTGCATATCGGATTGATGCCCTTAATGGCTTCCTTAACAACTTTACTAAGGTACTAATTGACATGATATTTTTATTGTAGAGTTTAGTATTTCTTGGAGAAATTAATGACTTATATTTTAATATGTTAAACTTTTTTTATAGACACCAAAGGAAATCAAAAGCAAAATACAAGAACCATGCATTAAGATGAGCATAGAAACCGGAAAGGCTTTAAAGCAATTATCAATATCAATCCAAAAAATGGTTCCACCAACCTCAGCAGAAACTCACATTGCAACATCTAAGATTTATGCCACAAACCTAAGGTCCATGATCAAAACAAAATTGTGGGAAGACACAAATTTGTTTGAGGTTGTTCCTGTTGTAACTGTGGCTTCATTATTGCTTGATGTGGTTTCTTCCACTGAAAAACTTGCAGAGTCAATACAAGAATTATCTACCTTAGCAAAATTTAAGAACAAGGAAAGTAAAGCTGCTGCAGATGATCAAAAAGGAGTTCCACAAACATGCAGTGGACCTCAACATGTTATTATAATTAACCAGCCTTGTACAAAATTGACACATAATGGGAGTTCCTAAATGCTAACATGTTTCCAACTAATAAATTAATCAATCATTTAAATGTAAGTAAACAAAGAAATTTGTGTGAAAAATATGATTAAGATTTACGCGAAGAATTTGTAATTTTATTGTTTCATATAATGGTGTAGAATTATTTAATTTTTGTGAATAAATGTTTGTTATTAATTAAATTTGTAAGAGCTGAGTCAGCAGGAGAGTTTATTAGTGAGGTTGGAGAGCACTATGTTGAGAGAGGCATATATAAGTAACATTTTTGTTTGTATTCATTGTACTCATTCATTTCATTCTAAGTTCAATACAAATTTGACCAAAATAAAATAGGTGATAACTTCCTTACCCATCAATAAAAGATGGGTAACACAAGTTGGCACCAATCAAAGTTAATCAAAGTTATTTATTTGTTTTATATTATTTTTAATGTTATATAAATGTATGGTTTTGATTAGGCTAATTCAGCATGGATAGTGTTACCCATCTTTAATTGATTGGTAAACAAGAATTTCCCAAAAAAAATAAATGTCATAAAAATAAAGAAAGGGTCAATACACTACAAGGTAATGTCAATTTATTAATTATAATAATTTGATTTTATAACTTCAAAAGACAATTCAAATTTCACTTATTTATTGAACCAAACGAGTCGAACTATACTCAACTCAAGTTTAACTCATTTATTGAACGAGCTTAATTTTCAACTCAAGTTCGACTCATTTGGTTCATGAACCAAGTTCAACGAATCAATTATCGAATCGAGTATCGAGTTTTTTTCGAGTTGGTTCGGTTCATTGTCAGCCCTACTTATGATAGTTACTCCACTATAATGAGAGCACTTGTTTACAATAATATATTTAATTCCCTAAAAAAAATATTTAAATATGTGGAAATTTAATTTAAACTAATAAGCTTAAATTCTGAATTAATTAACAAATTTATAATCTAACCCAAAGTGAAAAAATTAATATAATAATAATCATAATAAAAAATATTATTCATTCCTTCAAGAAAAAAGAAAAATATTATTCATACTTATTTAAATAGGTCATCTAATTGATCTAAAGGACTTATTTTTGTCGCTAGTATGCAATTTTTAGCTAAATAAGCAGTGGCGGAGGGCCTCATGGGTGGGGTGGGCTACGACTTACGACTCATCCGAGAAAATAAAAAAATTAAAAACCATAAGTTTATTTTGCAAGATTTTAAACAATTTTGCGGAGGTTCCAAACCCCTACAAAGTGACGAGTGTGATTTTTATCACTCTTATAGTTGAATGTTTAGCGAAAGTTTACAAACCTTTTAAATTACGGGGTCTCAAACCTCTTTTATGTCGTCCATGTCAACTATAAAATTTTCCCAATTAATAGTTGTATGAAAAAAGTTTCATAATTTATAATAATGGTAAAATACGTAATTTATATGTTTTGAAGTGTCCTCCCAAGCTTTTAAAAAAAGTCTGACCTTGACCTGACATAAATTAAATCGTAGATCTCAGTGGCATATGTTATAAGTTCAATTCTCTATTTACCAATTCTTAGAAAAATGTAAAATTTATATCGTTCAATAAGTCTAAATTTTTTAACGCGGGTGTAAACACACGGTAATAAAGTCAAGAGATTGTTTTTTGAGGGAGTAAAGTCAAGAGATATGTGACACAAAATTTCCATCGTTCAGATTGTAAAAATTCTATTCTTCTAAGCTTCGCTTGAATACTACACAAAACGCCTTAAATAGTGCAATGAAGGTAAAATTTATATTATAAAAAACATATATTTAACAAAAAATTGTTTAGTAAAAAATGAAAATTGATTCAATTGATAAGAAATTAACTCTCTTATGATATTATTGATTTAACTTCCGTTGACGATATAAATACCTATTTGATGGATGTTCTATAAATACTCCGAGTCTTAAAATTTACTGTTTTAATCCACATGAGTGGTGAATCCTTCAAAACCCAAGTTATCTAAACTCTCTGCTATAAAAAATAATAATTGTTTGGTGAGAAAAGGAAAGGAAAATGGAAAGTCTGAATTTATAACACGCGTTAACATGGTAATAAGGTTTCGTTTGGAAGAAAAAAAATGGTTGCAAGGTCCAAATATGTCATTGTAAAAAATGGTCAAAATATGTCCAACTTTTTAGATGTTTATGGGGGAGGGAAGTAGATGGAAAAAGATAAAAATCTTGCACATTACTCGAAAGTGTGATTTTGTAAAAAATGATAAAAGTATGTATATGATTTAGGAAATTATATATTGTAAAAAATGTAGAGGTTTACGGCCAGCGGCGAAGCTAGGCCAAATATAAAGAAAAATAATTTTTTTAAACCAACATATAAAATTTACGGATAAAATATAATTTTTAGTCCCATAAATTATAATTTTTTAGGTTTAATCCTTGCAAAAAGTATATTCAATTTTTGTCTCATCTTTTTAAAGTTTTACAACAAAAAAGTGTTTTTAGTCTTACATTAATCTCTATAACAATAAATTAAGGTCCAAAGTTAAAAGAATCTTAGAAACTTTACTTCAAAATTGCAAGTATCGTAGATACTAAAAACAAATCTAATATCCAAAGTTAACCATTACGTAAAAAAAATACTATATATTTTACTTATATAAAATGTAAATTAAAGCAGCAACAACAAACGAAATACAAATTGACAACAAATATTAAAAAAAGTTGGACAAAACTGTTTTAAGAAGTCAATTTTATCCATAATTAAATGTTTAATAAATAGATTATTAATGTCTTTTCAATGTAAAAAAATAGGTTATTTGCAAGAATTTATTATATCTATTTAATTTGTTATTGAGATCGGAAGTATCAAACCATACAAATAAAATCAATCAATCATATAGGAATTTTTTTACTTTCTTATTTGTGCTAGTTTTCGACAACCAAAAGTATAAATATATACCAACAAATAGAAGAATAGTTTCTTTTTGGGTAGCAAGGGCTACACACCTTCGTGAAGGGATCCGTCCCTGTTTACAGCTTCGCAAATGTTGAATGTTGAGATAGAGGCGGATTCACACTATAGCTATAGCCATACATGATTATTATCCATTTTTTGTTTTGTTGACTAGTCCTCGCAACGTTCTTTATTTATACAATTTTTTTTAAATTATTAATTTTGAAAAGTTTATCATAAAAATTACCTTGTAGCATGTAGGGGTTGAACCTGCATCAAAAGGGTGAAGAGTACACACATCCTAACCGCTTAGCCATAGTGTTTAATCTTTTATAGTTCTGCATCATTTGAATATAATATTATAAACTAAAGATAATTTAGTCACACATAACTACATTGTTTGGATCCGTCCTTGCGTTGAGAAATATAAATAAATGGATCAAATATAAAATATGTAGCATTCAAATAAATCATCCACACAAACAGATATCTGTGCCAATATTGAGATATCTTATTAGTTGTTACCATATAGTAATAAAAAAAAAAAATGGACTCCCTCCCAAAGCTCTTCTCTTCCAAAATTCTCTATTTCTTCTTTTTTTTTTTCTTCCTAAATTTCTCTCTCCCCTTTCTAAACTTTTAAATAGGCCCTAAACCTAAATCCTCATAACTACTACTATGATATCTTTTTACAACTAATATTTGATAACATCATAGCCAACAAATTACAAATGTACCTTGCTTCTAAAAAAAATAAAATTACAAATGTACCTTGCTTCTAAAAAAAATAAAATTACAAATGTACCTAAAAAAGAAAAATAAAAACATTAAATTTCCTACAATTAAGCATGTAGGAATCACATTGACTTGAAGTCAAAATGCTTCACTATGGAGTAATTTTTTATTTTTTGACAACTGTTTCTTACAGTTATTAGAGATTTCTGAGAGTTTCTTTTATCGTTCCAACAATTTTTGACCGTCAATAATAAATTTTCTTCATGTAGTTTTCACTCCATACTCCATAATGTTCCCAACATATTCATTATTTTTGTACACGTGCATTTTCATGTAAGTACTACAATCAGGACCACCGAACACATCAACTACCTAGAGGTTTCCTCAAATAATCTAAACGCCCCCTATGTTAGCCCATAAGCCATTTTTTTTACACAACAGGCATTGTAAAATTTAATTTTTTTTCTTTCTGAAAGATGTTAAATATTTTTTTATGTCTTAGTAATTTAAAATCCTTACAATAAATAACAATTTTTTTAATGACTTAAAAAGTAGTTACTATTTTGAGAAAGCAACTGAAACATTAACAAGCTAATGTGTGACACATTCTACACCTCTTCCACTTCAGACAAACATGTATATATATGTGCCCATAGCTCAAGACAATATCACTAAGTTCATAGTAATTAGTAAGCTAAAGAGCTTACAAAAAACGTATTAAGCTAACGATACCTTCCCAGTCTTCCAATTTTTTTGTGCACTTCCAAGCACTTTGATTCCTTGAATTAAGATCAATATTTCAAAATGACCTCACCAAATGTTGAAAACACACCAAGCTCCACAAATACCTTGCGTACCTTGGTTAAGAAATCATGGGCTAAGGTAGTCAAGGTCATAAATATGGTAAAAGAAATTGGCCAAGATGACCCTAGAAGGGTTATTCATTCCTTCAAAGTCGGATTGGCATTAGTGTTGATTTATATTTTGCATCATTTTCGTCCCTCTTTCTATGGTTTTGGTGACAACATAATTTGGGCCGTTCTTACTGTTGTTATTGTCCTTGAACTTTCTGTTGGTAAGTATCCGTTCATTTAAAAGTCCTTTTAATTACTGAACTTATAATTTCTACAAACTATTGACGTAGGCGAATCAAGTTTAAATTATGACAAAAATGATTTTTGATCAAACCTTACTTATATATCCGGCCGAACTTCTAATTATCATGATCTGCCGGAGAAACTAAGGTTAAGACCAAAAAATGAAAAAAGAAGACAAAAAGAACTTGATCTCTAATATTTTCATCTCTTACACTTAACTACAAAATTAGATGCATTATTCATTTGTTTCTATTTATAGTTTTCTATTCGTAATACTTTAGAAGCTATATATAGTGATGTTTGAACTTAATTTGCTTTACAATCTACTAATTGCATCAACTTTTTCGACAGTTTGAGTGATAAAGAAACCATCGTATATTTAACTACTCATACTAACATACTCTATAACACACTACAAACTACTATTATGCTTATTATTAAAAAAAAAAATCATATTAATTTTCAGGTGCAACCCTCGGAAAAGGTTTCAATAGGATGTTGGCCACGGGTTTAGCAGGTGCACTTGGTGTTGCAAGTAACGAACTAGCCACTCTTTGTGGGGATAAAGGAAAAGTTATAATGACTTCAATCTTTGTCTTTGTCATAGGTAAGTAAATTTTAATCTATGAAACACGAATAATCCTTGGATTGGATGTATTATGGCATCGGATCAGACATCGACTTAAGACCGACACATATGATTTTATTGAATTATGTAATTTTTTAAAATTATTATCGGTGTCGGTGTGTCAATGACCATGTCTGATGTTCGTGTTTGTATCCGTGCTTCATAAAATTTAATTAGTTTTCTAATACCTATTAACTTCATTTAATTTGCAGCTGAAAGAGTGACATTTATGAGATTTTCCCCTAAATTGAAGGCTAGATATGATTATGGGATGATCATATTCATCCTAACATTTTGTTTGGTATCTCTTTCGGATGTGACTGGTCATGAACTTCTAGAAATGGCCTACGAGAGGTTATTAACAATCATAATTGGGAGCTGTATAGCTATTACAGTGTGTGTTTTCATATTTCCTGTTTGGATTGGAGAGGATCTTCACAATAAGATTGCTGGCAATATTGAAAAGTTAGCAGACTTTTTAGAAGGTGCGTTTTACAACGTTTAATCAAATCTTAGTATCATTTAAAAAATAATATATGAATTTAATTTGTATCCGGAGAAGGTGTAAATTTTTTTAAACGTATATTCAATCAAATCACTTTACGATGTCACCTTTTTAGATTAGTTTATAAAATATCTTTACAAATATATATTTAACATGTTTTCATTGGAGACATATGCAAATAAATTTTGCCATCAATGCATATAAATTAATCTCATAATATATACTCCCATTTGCTATTTACATGTCTTTTGTAAAAATAATTCATCTTAAATTATAAAGCTTGTTTTTCTTTTGTTGTATTTAACCTTAAATTGTAACAACTTTTTTCTTACCTATAAACCTAGAGTCATCTAATTTTTTAGTCTTAAGTTGCCAGTTGCCACCCTATTTTTATTAGACCTTAAACTACCTAATATTTCCTTTGTTTGGCCTTACATTGTCAATCTTTTAGCCTTTAAGTTCATTCATAACTTGTATACATTGTTTTGAGTTCAAAAATTGTACACAAATAATATAAACAGTTTTTAACAAAATGTTTAATCATATTTAATCATCTTACTACAGTAAAAATAAAGTTTTAATTATTTTATTATGATTATAAAATTTATCTACACCAACAAATTGTCAGTGACCAAATTGGGTCTTTAGTCTTAAATCTACTACTATCTTTTTTTAAAAGGAAATATACTTCTGTCTTGTTTTTGTTTTCTTTGAAGATTATTAAACAGAAATGTCTTATGAACAACATTTATTATAAAGCATATACTATATGTATGATCGATATAATTATTCAATATTAATATATGGTTGCTTTCATGCAAGAGTTGCTACTCAAACTAATGAAAATTAATGGTGGCACACAGGATTTGGAGATGAGTACTTCAACAATTCAGAGACTACAGAAGCAGCTGAGAATGAGAAGCAATTTCTCCATAGATATAAAAGTGTTCTCTCTTCAAAAAGCAGTGAAGAAACAATGGTGAAGACCTATAACTATGTTCTCTAGCATAACATCTTATTCAACAACAAAAAAAATCCATCATTTCATCTTATTAAGCTTTTAAGAGATCAATTTGTCATTATAAAATTTGTATACTCGTAAACCCAATCACATCCCACCACCATATAGATATTTGGAAATATATAATCGTGTAATTTGATATAATGCTTCACTAAAAAAAACTTCTACCGTCGAAGCATATCAATTAAACAATCTAATCATTTAATTTTTCTTTCGACTTTGATAGGCTGTTTTGGCAAGATGGGAACCTCGTCATGGCAAGTTTAGATTTCGCCATCCATGGAAGCAATACTTAAAGATTGGGAACTTGGCACGAATTTGTGCTTACAAGATCGATGCACTTAGTCCATACCTCATCAATTCCAAAGTATGGTATTTCATTTTTTATATATATATAATTTTCGCTCCCTAAAACATGTTCCATCCGAACTCAATTATAAACAAAAGTAAAAAATAGTGATTAACCTTATTTGATTTTCTTATTACAACAGACTCCATATGAATTTCGAAGCAGAATTCAAGAATCATGCACAAATATTAGCTTGGAGTCGGGCAAAGCCCTAAAGGAATCATCATTGATGATAAAGAAAATGTGCAAGTCATCAACACCAAATTCACATGTTTTAAATGCTAAAAATGCTGCTGAATCTCTTAAAGTTGTTCTAAGAACAAATCCCTGGGAAGGTGCCGATCACTTCGAAATAATACCAGCTTCGACGGTGGCATCGCTGCTTATTGATATTGTGATTTGTGTTGAGCAAATTTGTGAAGCTGTTGAAGATTTAGCATCACTTGCAAATTTTGTACCCTGTCAGTTGCTTCATAGGGGAACCGTGCAACCAATTTCTGATAGTGATGGTTCTGTTCATATTGTCAATGTTAACGTTGGTGAGTGATCACTCAGATGAGATGACACAAGTTTTTTAAGATTGCAGTATGGTGCGTTGAATATAAATATCATAATCCAAGATTATAGTCTTGGGTCGGAGCTAAAGACTAAGCAAAAATAGTCACCAGTGAAAGAAGAAAATAAATATGTGAGCACAGAAAGTGTTGTTGTAACAAATTAAATGGTAGATCTTCTATTGTGATCTTTTACACATCAATTTTGTACTAAAAGAATGTTCTCGAATACTATATAAATGTCTAAGATTATAAAATTATGATGATTATGATACATGTGTGTTTATTTTTGCAACAAACAAATAAATTAGAGGTAGAAAGGGTACTCGAACCATATAAATAAATCATACAAGAAAAAGGTAAATAGTCCAAAGGCTCTCCCTACATCTAAGATAGGATGACTTATTTTTCAAAAACACATTTCAAAGGCTCCCCTAATAGGCTTTCTTATAAGCTTATTTCACTTCTTACTGTTTATATTATGACGCAACAATATATTTTTTAATAATAAAGAAAATTCTATTATTCAGCTTTTGGATAAAGTAAAGTATTATTTTTTGTGGTGGCGAAAGCACAAAATGCTACTTTTGTATTTGGTGGTCATTTGTGGTGGACGAGCCCTTTGTCACATTTAGGCATTGGATAACTCACATTCTATAACTATTTTCTGACTCTTGTAAATTTTTAGTGGTCTTTTTAGTATGTCTTGTGCTGAGGGGACTGTTGCATGGTAATATAATTCATTTTGACGTGTTAAAAAAAAACTCCCCTAAAAAAATTAATGGGATTTAAATTTTATTTATTTATTAATTTTGTCAATAAAAATATTAATAATTTAAATAATATTATATGAAAGAATAATCACAAACAAACGGGTCCAGAATTGAAGGAATGAATCCCAATCAAAATCAACATCAAAGATTCAAAGTTGAAACTACAACTACAACATTTGGATCCTCTCCACCAATCACATGGCAACGAATACAGATGCGGTAGCAGAATCTTCCAGTGTGAACAAAATTGACGTTTTCTGGCATGAAGGAATGCTCAACCACGATACCGGCAATGGAGTTTTTGACTCAGGAATTGACCCAGGTTTCTTAGACGTGTTGGAAAAACATCCTGAAAACTCAGACAGAGTCAAAAACATGGTCTCAATCCTTAAAAGAGGTCCTATCTCTCCTTATGTTACTTGGCACCTTGGTAGACATGCTCTCATCCCTGACCTCCTTTCTTTTCACACCCCTGGTTAGTACTATCAACTTTTTTCACATTCAGTTCTAGTCTTAAATTATATAATACCCGTCAATTTAGTCTCTCATTAAAATTAAATAAAATGTTAAGCTACTAAATTAACGGGTTTTATATATTTCATAAACTAGTTAGCTTAGAGGTTTGAATTGATACAGCGATAGTTTAAGGACTAAATCGATAGTTTATTAGATAAAAAAGATCTTGCAAAACACTGTTTCAATCTCACATTGATTTACTTATATTCTAGATCATTCTCACAGTTTAGATCCGCAGTGCACCATAAATTTATCACTTCTGAGTAGGGCTGGGCATGGTTTGGTTAACCATACTAACCGAACCGAACTGAACCAAAGTGTTGAAATGGTTCGGAATAACCGAACCGTTTAAGGTTTGGAACTAACCGAACTGAACCAAAGTTATGATTCGGTTAACCGTTTGCTTACCTATTAACCGAATCAAACCGAACCAAAATCAAAATTTTGAACCGAAGATTTAAAGTGAAAGGGTGAGGTTCCTAACTCTAATTTCAACTACTGACATATGCTTAATGGTAAAAATTTATTAGAGGAGCATGCTCTCACTTGAAACGCTTCATTGTCCATACATATATATATATATATATATACACACACACACATACATTCGAAAAACAAATCATAAAGCAAAACAATATTTCTTGGTGTAAGTTGATCGTGTATAAGCTAGCTAGCATAATTTTTAAAACAAATCACAAGTACATTGGTTAATCCTCCAAAGTCTTCCAAATAGTGTTGCTTTAAAATGCTCATAAAGTAATAATAAGGGAAATCGAGTATTACGTGAAATCTGGTAGTAACCTAGATGGTTGAAAGCAAAATTGAAAACAAAATTCCCAGAGAATGAACTACAGAACATCAATAGCTATATTATTCGATACTAAAGGAATATCTACACTGATTTTCAGATCTCAGAGTCTCTATATTTAGTGTTTTGAATAAGCTATTTTTTTTTATAAGCTCTTTTGAATAAGTTGTTCTTTAAAATAAGCTGTTTTTTAAAATAAGCTGTTTTGCATAAAATAAACTGTTTTAAAATAAGTTGTTTTGAATAAGCTGTTTTTTAAAATAAGTTATTTTTAAAATAGATATGGTTAATGGTTCGGTTCAGTTCGGTTTGGATAATTGTGGTTACTAACGGTTCAGTTCGGTTAGTGAATTGTTATCAAAATAATGGTTCGGTTCGAGAATTGGTTAAATGGTTCAGTTAATTTTGATATGGTTCGGTTCGGTTAACTGGTTCGAATTGGGTTTTGGTTATTTTTGCCCACCCCTACTTCTGAGGCATAGTAGAAGGGACACTATACATTTGAACTTCTTCTAATGACCGCATGGTAGAGGTGACTCACTGGTCTTACAAACATGCACATGCACATAATTGAGCACTTTTCAGTAAACATTTTTCATGTGAGAGCTTATAGATACAATATGTTTTTACAATTTAAGTGAAAGTGTCCCATAAACATTTTTCATTATAAGTTGGTTTTAGCCAATTTGTGGATGCTCTAAAAAGTTCTTTTCAGTATTCCTTGAATTCACTTGGACAAACTCTGCTACAAACACACTATAAAGAATCCCTTTGTAACATTTCTGCTTTTTCCGTTTTCACAATTTTCCTCTTCTATTTTCTCTAATAGTCTCTTATTTTCGAGTTGAGATCCTCTCCATTTCCTACAATAAATGGCAATGTCCATTACTATAGTTTTGATGTAAATACATGATATAAATGCACGTATTTCTAGAATATATGACATTAATTGGACATTTATACACCAAATACTTCAAACAATTTGACACAGTGAATGATATAGTTTCAATGCTGTAATTTCTCAGAGTACATAAATGAACTGGTAAAAGCTGATAAAGAAGGGGGAAAGGTCCTTTGTGCCGGCACATTCTTGAACCCTGGGTCGTGGGATGCTGCACTTCTTGCCGCCGGGACTACACTGTCTTCGATGAAGCATTTGCTTGACGGACATGGAAAAGTTGCTTATGCTTTGGTTAGGCCTCCTGGTCACCATGCTCAGCCTTCTCAGGCTGATGGGTACTGTTTCCTTAACAACGCCGGTCTAGCAGTACAGTTAGCTTTAGATTCTGGATGTAAGAAAGTTGCAGTTATAGATATTGATGTTCATTATGGAAATGGAACAGCAGAGGGATTTTATTCATCTAATAAAGTTCTTACCGTTTCTCTTCATATGAACCATGGATCATGGGGGCCATCTCATCCGCAGAGTGGTTCTATTGATGAGCTAGGTGATGGAGAAGGTTATGGTTATAACTTGAACATACCTTTGCCAAATGGAACTGGGGACAATGGATATGTATATGCCTTCAATGAGTTGGTTGTTCCATCAATCCATAAATTTGAGCCTGATATGATTGTCTTGGTTGTAGGACAAGACTCGAGTGCAGTAAGTTATTCTATTTATATTTTTTTATTTATTTTGCTGTTTCTCATTTATAGTTTGATCGAAATTAGCATTTTATTGACAAGTTTTTGTAGACTTGATTTCGTGCTCGTGTTGAAATCAAAACCTGCTAAGATACTTACATATGACTTTTATGGGTTGGACTTAGGACCTGTTTGGATTAACTTATTTAAGTTTATCTACTGACATAAGCACTTGTGAGATTGTTTGAAAGAGCTTATGGAAACAGCTTATTGCATTTCCATGAGATGTTTTCAGCTTATTTCCGCATACTCTCCAGGATACTTTATGAAAACAGTTTATATGAAAACAATTTAACTTTGTTTTATCTATAGTTATAGAAAGAGAAATAAAACAACTTACACATAAGACCTTGTATGATAAGCGTTTATAACATGAACACTTAACTAAATTGTTTATCCAGACAAAGCTTAATACAAACCATGATATGCAAACCTAAACAAATGCAATGAAACCAAATGTAGTGAGGGAAAACAAGATTGAGTTTAATAATCCCGTGTGTAAAACGAAGCCGTATTCACTTATATTAAACTCTCCATATGTTTCAGTTTGATCCCAATGGAAGGCAATGCTTAACAATGGAAGGCTATAGAGAAATTGGGCGTATAGTTCACGGTCTTGCGACGAGGCACAGCGATGGACGACTTCTTATTGTGCAGGAAGGTGGATATCATGTAACATATTCAGCATATTGTTTACATGCAACACTTGAAGGGGTTCTCAACCTACCATTGCCTCTCCTACAAGATCATGTTGCCTATTATCCGGAGGACGACACATTTTCTGTCAAAGTTATAGAAGCCATTAAAAATTATGTAATAGATAAAATGCCTTTGTGGAGAACAGATTAACTTTTGTGATGTATACTCTCTCCAAAACCTTATGTCATGTTTGAAACTTTAATTGCACTCATCTCTCTTCAATTCTACTTTAAAGTCATACATAAACCCATTTATTTTTACATATCAGAAATGTGTGTGTAATTAATGGGAGATTGATGTCTTCAACAAAAAATAGAGAGAAAAATGTGTCATTAACAAATATTAAGAGTGAAGAACATATGCTTCATTTAAAGATATATCAGGAGAGTTGAGTGCAATTTCTCCTAGGAAGGGGACCCTCGTATGTGCAAGCAGAACGCAAGGGTGGATCCAAATTGTGTGCAGTCACAACTTTATGACCGCACACAGACAACCATATCTGAACCGTCTAATTTTTCATTGAAGACTCTAGATTTTATGCTCGGTTTTTAGATTTTAAAATAATAATCAAAATCTGCATTAAAATATAGATCGTCCGATCCAAATGTGACGTACTGCGTGCAGACACACAGATACAAACCTTGCAAGGATATGCTAAGATAAAGGAAAATAATGAAGAAAAAAAAATCACCATCAAGTATGTCATTTATAAGATTGTTTTTAGTTTCTGTTATTGCAATGTCTATGTGTGTATTATGACTTATAATTATTACTATTAGTCGGGTATATAAAAATGTTCCACATGCAAACTAAAGGCATGGCACACTGCAACCAGTGGAGGCTTAAATCAAATAGCACTAATTATTGAATATATACCTTTGAATTGATACAGTTTGACCTTACTAATGTGCCAGTCCCCATTTGTTACTTGGAGGGACCATGGAAAAAAGGTATAGCAAACATTGTCGGCTGGTATGGATGGGAATTGTGAGTATACTTGTCATGCTTTGATATGGCATCAATCAATGTACTTTGGCATTGCATGTTACACTGTTAAAGACGGTCTCAAAACAGACAGAGACATTTCATGTATGTGACTAGCTAATAATTTAATATACGGAGTATATGCTGCAAAGTAAACATTGTATTTTTAAGTGGATTATTACCATGCAATAAAGTTACTTTGGATGTCGAACTCTTAACATGCTTTAGGAATTTGAATTTTTAAGTGTAGAGAATATATATTATAATTCAAAACTCCAACCTCCAATTTAATTACAATATAAATATCCTGCCCTTAGGCACAAAAACTTATCTTTTATCTTCCATTTTATTCTGGCTTAATTTTTTTTTTTTTTTTTTTTGAATGGCTTAATTTATACATAAACATAAATAACTGATTTTATACTAATTAAACGAGATATAGATAGAATAAAGATGTTTTAGAGAGTTGCAGAAAAGTTTTGATGGACAGAATCTATATCTAATATTTGTCTACTTTTGTGAGGTGCCAATCATTTTTTTGCTATAATTTGCATGACTGGCTACTATTTAGTGTATGGCCCTACCTGTATTTTTTCTTCATCCAATTGGAGTATCATTTTTTTGTCTCTCTTACTATGCCTTGTAAAAATAAATTTATTTTTGAAGCTAAATCCTCTAACAAGTGGGAGCTACTGAGTGTGATTCATTCTTAGGTGATGAGTATTTGTCATGCTGATTTTGTCGGTCATTGTTAAAATTGATAGAATCATAGAATGCATGGTGTACTCAAATGAACGTTATGTTAAAATCAATTTTGAAGGTTTAATGCCTGTGAATTTCTAGACATTATTACTTGACAAAAAATTAAAATCAATTGTCTTTTGCAAGGGAAATTTTGTGGTTTCTGTCAATTTTGTGGTTGTGTGGTCTATATGATTACAAGGGAAATTTTGTTTTTGGTTACTCTATGACTTTTGATATAAGTATTTTCTTTTGCAACGTCTAAGATGTGATGTTCCAAACTGAGGGTGAACATTAGCTCTAACTCCAAACCTATAAAAAGGAAGATACCCAACTTAAGAGTAAATTGCACAATGGTATAAAATGTTAAAGACGGTTTAAACACCTTTAGTATTTATATAGTCAATACCTACAAATATCTCAAATGATTAGAGTGTCTATACATATTTATACACTCAACAATCTAAAAATTTAAGCAATGTGGGACTCTATATACAAACCACACAATTTCAATAAATGTAAATCAAAGAGACATAAAAACCTATCCGCATTATTTTATTTTGAAGAAACCGTCAAACAAACATCGATATAATCAAAGGTATGAGCTTATTCCATGTTTCTTATGATACATAAACTCTTCACAGATATAACATTAATATTTCTCTACAAAACGGAGCTCGAGCTTACGATCTCACTTGAAAAATCTAATAACTAACCATATATATTTTAGAATCTTTAATCGAGTATAGCTTTCATAGTTCAACAGAGATATCTCAAAGTTTGGTTAGGATTGTATTTTTCTCTTTATTTATTTTTTTCGTTCAAACTTCTTGGTAGAATTTTCTTAAAGACAGTTAATGTATTGATCCATCATACACTGATCCTCCTGTTTAAGATGTGATATTGTATTACTCACATTATTGATAACGAATTGAGATAAATTTACTTTCATGGAAGAAAAAACATTTTAATCAACCAAACAATTAGCTCAAATGGTTAATAAGCTGCCAAAAAAATATATTTAAAAGAATTTGAGTTCGATTTTTGGATGGAACTCTTGTCAACTTTACTTCCCTCTCAACCAAACTATATATTATCAGTGGGGATGGAAATAGACCATACCTGCCTACGGCCTAGCCTATGACAGGTCAGGTCAAGCCAGATTTTTTCTTAAATAGAGAAGGCCTACGCTTTTTTACAAGCCTATTTAACTTAAAAAATATTGTGATGCAATCATATTTTAAAGAGTAATGATAAGTGAACACAAATACGACACCATATTTTTTAAAAGGTATTTGAACACCGACATCAGCGAAGATTTTCTTAAAATTGAGCTCCCACCACCATCAAAGCCTATAATCTAGATTTAGACTTGAGATTGAGACCGACCATTTTTGTTTCTTTTTTGGTTTTGTACGCAAAAAAGAAGTCAACATTCAACAACAACTAACACAGTACAACCTTATTCAAAAAAAAAAAAAACTACCACAGTACAACCATAATGGGGTTCTGGTTTATTTTGCATGCAATTAATGGTTTAATCTTACAACATTCTTATGGATGAATAAATTTAAGAGAAGAGGAAGTTTAACAACAATAAAAAATAATCTATTTATAAAAAATTGTACTAAAATGATTGATACTTCAACTTTCAATTTGATATTAATTATATTTTTTTTATTTAATTGGACATTATATTTAATACTACATGATCCACTTTCAATTTAACATCTTTTAATTTTAATTTATGATGTTGATAAATACATCAATAGTTTAATGAAATTATTTATTTTACAAGCACTATTCTCTCTGTATGTGATTTATATATTTCCTAATTTGCATAAAATGAAATGATTAAATATGGCGATAATTGCGGTCATGATGAAGTAATATTTATTAAACTAAAGTGTTTGTACTTTAATTAATAATTATAAAACAGTATTTTGTTTTCATTTTTTCTTTAACAAAGACATTAAACAATATACTACTATTCTATAGAAAATAATCAAATATGATATATTACATGTTATATATAAACAATAATTTTTTAAAAGGATACGGAAAGAGACTAATCTTCCACAAATATAATGAATCAATGTTTAAATTCCAACTAAAAAATACGTGTTTACATTTACTCTTCAACGATGTTTTGAATATGAGTACCTTCATATGAAAATCTTAAAAAATAAAAACAATTTTTTGGTTTTTTATAGATTTCCTTTGAGATAATCATATTTAAATGAACGAGTCTCTAAATATGGACATTGTGCATGTCAGCCAAAATTCGAACATGAACTTGTGACTGTATGTATAAGAGTCTAGTCCTTCCACTAGATACAAACGGTTGACTATATAATTATTTTTTTTTAATAAGACTATATAATATTTTTAAAACCAAACTATAATTAAGCTTTTTTTTTTATCAGAAATGAAATATTATCATGCACTAAAGAGCTGGAAACAAATGCATCCAGTATCAATGACAAGCAAAAACTGAAGAATAGGGTAAACATTATCAACAATTTGCAAAGAAAATAGGGCAGTATGCCCAAGGGGAGTTTAATATCTTTTACGTTCCATTATTTACAGTGGTCATTAATTCATGGAATGGGAGCAATACAATGTTTCTGATACTACGCCTCAAAAGCACTACAAATGCCTCCTAGGACCACATTGTTTTTTTTATAGAAAATATCCTAAAGGAAAACAAAATGGACCCACTTAATTTCTATGTGGAGGAATATCATCCACTTGGTAATCTCAACCAATGCGACAAAATTATTGTTAACACTTCCTTTTCCTATCTTTCATTCATACTCCATGTATTTTTAAACATAAATTATATAACCCGTTGGATCATGCTTTAGATGTTTAGTCTCCTATACGAGCAAGAATGTTAAAGAGACTTAAGTAAATTAGTTTTACACTAATGTTCAATAATCGAGAATATAATTAGTTTTCGTTTGATACATAAAAACTATTTTACATCGTCAATGTGCATATTTACTGTACTCTTTCTTAAATGCAAAATATCCCTCAACTAATTAATGAACTTTGAGAATCATTGTTGCAAAGAAACAAATATGAGAATAATAAAATATAAAAAATAAAGCAAAAGCAAAGGTTTCTTCAGCGACAGTCATGGTAGACTAAACTGAAAAAAGAAAGAAAAAAAATTGCAAAAGTTGAAGGTACTCCACAATCACATTCTCTTGTTCTCTTTTTCCAACTTCAGCAACTTCATTTCTCACTCTTCCATTCAACATTTCCTCAATAAAGCAAAATATTCTCTTGTTTATAACTACTTTAGGTAACAATAAACTACCTAGGCTAGCACACATTTTTGCACTCATCTTGAACTTCTTTCTTGAATGTCTCAAGGTCATAGAAATTAGACATTGATATTTGTCACAGACAAGGTTTTGATTTTACTAGGAGGAAACTTCCTTGTTGATGTTTGGTTATTTTGTTTTAGGCCAATCATGGGAGTTATGTTGATAGAACAAATTTCCATATTGATGTTTTTTTGTTCAATCATTACTATATGTTATGGTGCTACAAATCCTAATGATCTCAAAGTTTTGAATGATTTTAGAAAAGGGTTGGAAAATCCAGAGCTCTTGAAATGGCCAGAAAAAGGAAACAATGATCCTTGTGGTTCTCCTTCATGGCCTTATGTATTCTGTTCTGATGATAGAGTCACTCAGATTCAAGCTAAGAATCTTGGTCTTAGAGGAACATTGCCACAAAACTTTAACCAACTCTCAGAACTCTACAATTTAGGTCTTCAACGAAACAATCTTACGGGAATGTTGCCTAGTTTTCGTGGTTTATCAAAATTGGAATTCGCTTTCTTGGATTACAATTCATTCGATGCTATCCCTTTTGATTTCTTTGATGGATTAACAAGCCTTAGGGTTTTGTCTTTGGAAGAAAATCAACTCAATGTTAGTACTAATGGATGGTTATTTCCTTTGGATTTGGAAAAATCGGCTCAGTTAACTAATCTTTCCTTGGTTCATTGTAATTTGGTTGGTTCATTGCCTGATTTTCTAGGCACATTGCCATCTCTCACAAATCTTAGGCTTTCAAACAACAAATTTTCCGGTACAATTCCAGCTACTTTTGCTCAATCTTCAATTCAGGTTTTGTGGTTGAATAATCAAGAAGGAGATGGTGGTTTTACAGGCTCTATTGATGTTATTGCTTCAATGGTTTTCTTAACACAGATTTGGCTACATGGAAACAAGTTTTCAGGTACAATTCCAAACAATATTGGAAATCTTACTTCTTTGAAGGAACTCAATCTCAATAGCAATCAATTTGTTGGGTTGATTCCACAATCCTTAGCTGAAATGAATCTTGATTTACTTGTTTTGAACAATAACATGCTAATGGGTCCAATACCAAAGTTTAAAGCTGCAAACTTTACTTATGATGATAATCTCTTTTGTCAAACTGAGCCAGGACTTGAATGTTCACCAGAAGTTACTGCACTGCTTGATTTTTTGAACAATCTGAATTATCCGCCGTTTCTAATTTCTGATTGGTCAGGTAATAAACCATGCACAAGTAGTACAGGACCATGGTTTGGATTAAGCTGCAATTCAAACTCTGTATCTATAATTAATCTACCAAAGCATAAGCTTAATGGTAGTTTAAGTCCTTCACTTGCTAAGTTGGACTCACTTCTTGAAATTAGGCTTGCTGGAAATAATATAACCGGCGCAGTTCCTAGTGATTTTACTAAATTGAAATCATTGAAGTTGTTGGATTTAAGTGACAATAATCTTGAATCTCCGTTACCGGATTTTCATGATGGTGTGAAGGTTATTACTGCTGGTAACCCATTTCTTAATAATCAAACTGGAGGTAGTGTTAGTCCTACTATCAGTGGCCCAGGTTCCGCAAAAAACCCTTCACATTCTCCATCTTCACTTAATCAGCTAGTTCCAAGCTCAAATCACAAAAGTTTCAAGACAGTAGCAACAGTGGCTGGAGTTGCAGTGTTTGCAGTTGTAGCTTTTGTGGTTGCTTATCTCTTTTTATGTTTCTTTAAGAACAAGAAAACCTCATTGGACGTGCCGAGTTCCATTGTGGTTCACCCTCGAGATCCGTCTGATTCAAACAATGTATTTAAAATTGCTGTTTCAGGCAATAACACTAGAAGCTTATCAGGAAAAACTGGGACAAGTTCTCTGAGTAGCTTAAGTGGTGAAACTCAAAACTTTTACTTTATTGAGTCTGGTAACCATGTTATATCGGTGCAAGTGCTACGCAAGGTTACAAACAATTTTGCATCGGAAAATGAGCTAGGCCGCGGTGGATTTGGAACTGTTTACAAGGGAGAATTAGAAGATGGAACCAATATAGCAGTGAAGAGAATGGAGAATGGAACTATTGGAAGTAAGGCATTGGATGAGTTTCAATCTGAAATAGATGTTCTTTCTAAGGTTCGTCACCGACATTTGGTATCTCTTTTGGGGTATTCCATTGAAGGAAATGAGAGACTTTTAGTTTATGAGTATATGCCACTTGGGGCTCTAAGTCAGCATCTTTTTCATTGGAAAAAGTTCGACTTAACGCCTTTGTCTTGGTCACAAAGGCTTGTAATAGCACTAGATGTTGCCAGAGGAATGGAATATCTTCACGGTCTTGCTCGCGAGACCTTTATTCATAGAGATCTCAAGTCCTCTAATATTCTACTAGGTGATGATTTTCGTGCAAAAGTTTCGGATTTTGGTCTTGTAAAACTTGCCCCAAATGGTGAAAAATCAGTGGTGACCAAACTTGCTGGAACATTTGGTTATCTTGCCCCTGAATATGCAGGTATGGTCTTGCTTTAATCTTCTCTTCTTTCTCGGTCCTAACTATGAAATATTTGTAGAAATTGAGCATTGACAGCATATAAATATATTTAATTGTGGTTTCACTATACTCTTTTGAATATCAGCTTGTAGTTTCTTTTGTTTTTTGTTCACTTACAATGTTGTTAAAATAAAAACTTCTAGGTAGAGTGTAAAATGTCTCATTTCTATGGAAAGAACAAAACCTTAACAAGAAAAAGGATAACTAATTGTATGTTCAGTTAAGAACATTGCATCCTAGTGATCATCATAATTATAGATGGGTGGCGTCTGAGCATACCATGTTTGTCTAAATGTTTTACAGTGATGGGGAAAATCACCACAAAAGTTGATGTGTTCAGCTACGGAGTGGTGTTAATGGAACTTCTAACCGGACTAACAGCACTTGATGAGAGCCGGTCAGAGGAAATCCGATACTTGGCCGAATGGTTTTGGCGAATTAAATCTAACAAAGAAAAGCTTATGGCTGCCCTTGATTCAGCTTTGGAACCAAACGACGAAACACGTGAAAGTATAACTATAGTAGCAGAACTTGCTGGACACTGCACTGCTAGGGAAGCATACCATAGGCCAGATATGAGTCATGCTGTCAATGTACTATCAGCACTAGTGGAGAAATGGCGACCGGTTGACAATGAATTCGATTGCTATTCTGCTGTTGACGATACTCGACAACTTCCTCAATTGTTGAAAATTTGGAAGGATGCAGAATGCAGTGAGTTTAGCTATAGTGCTGCTAGTCTTGAAGACAGTAAAGGAAGTATTGCAGTGAGGCCTACTGGATTTGCCGACTCTTTCACTTCTGCTGATGCTAGATGATTAGAGTTGATTTCAGTGGATTTTTGTGGTTCTCGTTTCTGTGTGTTCTTTTGTTGACATTGACTTGGATTCACCATGTCTGTTTTTTATTTCTTCTTTTCTTTCTACAGTTAAAAGGCATGAGTTATTTGCTTTTAGTCTTTGTATTGCTTTTGACACTGAAATACTGCAGAGTACTATACGAAGATGTAGATAAATGTAGTTTTGGATTTTGGCCTACACTAAAAAACAATCTCTATTTTATAGTTTTGAATCTGCGTTACAAGGCAAGTTATATGTATTTCTTGTGATATTCATGTTGTACGAAGTTGATTATTGTATTAACATGTGATACTGAAAGAATTTGTCAAGCCTATATATTACCTGAACTATTTTCTTCCAACATAAACATGTAAATAAAATCTGCTGGATTCCCATGTATTGTACGACACGGCATATCTATGTCTCATGAGGTCTCAGTTTGAATAGGATTAGGAGCAGATTTGCTACTGTGTTTTGAAGTAGGCCATCATTATGAGGATAATTTGTCATGTGTGCTGAATTTGTATGGAGTTCTTTGGCAAGTGATTGCTATAGCTGCTTGGCAAGTTATAGAGAAGGTGTGGCTGTGATGACACCAAAATTGATGCAAGCATTGGACAGCTACATATAGAGATAGGACTAATATATGTAGACTCATATGATGTTATTGATTTTTCTAGGACTAATATATTCATTAGGGTTCATTCCATTGAAATTAAAGGGTGCAGCTCAACCTACATTTTGAAGTATTCCATGTGCTAAACCATTCTTCTGAATGTGATTATGTGAACCCATTGTAGAACCACAACTTTCTTTATTTGTATTAGTTTAACGAATGTTGCAATTTAAGATTTTAGTTCAATAAATGGTTAAAACCATTTTTTTATAGAGATGACAACCACAAACCACAGTATAACAAAACAATATTCAAATTGTGGTTGATAGAGATAGAGATGACTAGAATATTCAACAATATCTCAAATGGAATTAACTTTAGTAGAAGAATCTATAATCAATCTACGGGTAAGTGTTGTTGGCCAATCAAAACATCAACCAAGGCCACATGACTCAAAATTGACTTTCAATGAAATCATCAAAATAAATTCAGTGACTGAGGAACTGGGTAGCTCTATTGCACTGACAATAGAATAGAAGAAACTAGTATAACAATTAACATACTAATATTTATTACTTAGAACAAACAAATCTCATATACTGTCGTTTAGTAGTGACTAATCTCCGCCGATAATCTATAGGGACACAAGGTGAATTTTTCCCTTCCAATCAATTTTTTGTTCATACGCATGAGTCGGAAATTGAACCTCTGACGACATACTTCAAGAGTTCAAATCTCTTCCCACTTAGACCAATTTTCTTTTTGATACGATATGCACACTGCACAGAGTGACAAAAGATTAACAATAACACAATATTATAACATCACCCTCTTCAAAAGAAAGAAAAAAAATCATAACATTACCCTCTCAATTCTTTTATCTCATTCTCTCCTCCTTATATATCACTCCCTCCCCACCAAAAATAAGTTACCACTTCATGAAGAATGATCTTTACTACATGCACTGCTGCCCCAACACAACATGCTCAACCACCTTCAAATTTCCCTCTTACAAATCAAAAACATCACTCCAATTTTTCTCCCCCTAAAAACCCCAACAAAAACCAAACCTTCCCTCTAAAACACAAATCCACCTCAAATTCCACCATATCATGGACATCCTCAATTTCTCACCACTGCAAAAACAACAACTTCCTCAAAGCAGCTTCCGAATTCATCCAAATGCTCGAAGCCGAAGTCGAACCCAATCACATCACTCTCATTACTCTCCTCTCTGCTTGTGCACACTCTCCCTCTAAAACCAGCATCACCTTTGGAACTACATTACACACACACGCTTTCAAACATGGCTTTGCCATGGATGATGTGATGGTGGGTACTGCATTGATTGACATGTATGCTAAATGTGGGAAATTGGATTATGCTAGGTTGGTTTTTGATCAAATGGGTGTCAGAAATTTGGTTTCTTGGAATACTATGATTGATGGATATATGAAAAATGGTGATGTTGAAGATGCACTTAAACTGTTTGATAAATTGCCTGTGAAGAATGCTGTTTCTTGGACTGTGGTTATTGGTGGGTTTGTTAAGAAAGAGTGTTATGAAGAAGCTCTTGAGTGTTTTAGAGAAATGCAGCTGGCTGGTGTTGTGCCGGATTATGTGACTGTTATTGCGATTATTTCCGCGTGTGCTAATTTGGGTGCACTGGGTCTTGGTTTGTGGGTGCATAGACTTGTGATGAAGAAAGAGTTTAGGGATAATGTTAGAGTTTTGAATTCTTTGATAGATATGTATGCGCGATGTGGGTGTATAGAGCTTGCTCGTCAAGTGTTTAATGCAATGAGTCAGCGAAGTTTGGTGTCGTGGAATTCGATCGTTGTTGGTTTTGCGGTTAATGGGCTTGCTGCCGAGGCTTTGAGTTTCTTTCATTCAATGAAGAAGGAAGGGTTAGAGCCGAATGGAGTTAGTTACACGGGTGCACTCACAGCGTGCAGTCATGCTGGGTTGATTGACGAAGGACTGAAAATCTTTGCTGACATTAAGAGAGATCGTAGAAATTCGCCGAGGATTGAGCATTATGGTTGCTTAGTGGATCTCTATAGTAGAGCGGGGAGGTTGAAGGAGGCTTGGGATGTGATAAAAAAAATGCCTATGAAGCCTAATGAAGTGGTGCTCGGGTCATTGCTTGCAGCTTGTAGGACTCAAGGGGATGTTGAATTGGCTGAAAAAGTGATGAAGTATCTTGTTGAATTGTACCCTGATGGAGATTCAAATTATGTGCTTTTTTCTAACATATATGCTGCTGTTGGAAAATGGGATGGTGCGAGCAAGGTTAGGAGGGAAATGAAAGAACGTGGCATACAAAAGAATCTAGCTTTTAGTTCCATTGAGATTGATTCCAGCATTCATAAATTTGTGTCTGGTGATAAATATCATGAAGAGAATGATTATATTTACTCAGCCTTGGAGCTTCTGTCTTTTGAGCTGCACTTATATGGCTATGTTCCTGATTTCTCTGGAAAAGAATCTTATGATGATGATTGAATTTTGTGACTGAGTTGCACAATTACATAACTCATTCACTAGACCTGAAATGTACCAATTAAAAATATTAAGACCTAAACTTTTCCTCATGTTTTGTAGCAAAAGGTATATAGTCAATTTTTATTGCATCTTATATGAATTATGTAGAAAAATCATACTGGTAAAAAAAAAACACAGTTTGCTTATCCATGTTACAAGCGACAATGTCTCTATCTAGATTTCTATTTATGTATACTGGCGTGTGTGTTTGATTGTTTGCTTGTCTCAAATTTTCATTTTTTCTCCCTCCGTTTTTCGATTTTTCTATTTTCTTTCCTCTCCCAATCCTTTTCTTCTATCTCAGTAGACTATGTTTATGACTGATTGCAACATGTTAATGATGTTCCTTGTCTAAACTCTAAGTGGTAAATGTATTATGTTTGAATACAATAACAAAAACCAAGTCTTATCCACTTAATGGAGTCAGCTACACGGATCAAATTACGTTATAGTGTTCTATCATAAACTATATTTTGATCTAACTCATTAATCTCTAGATCTTTATTACTATGTTGGAATTTACAATTTGTTAAATAAGAACTGAAGTAACAAAACTATATTCTTAAATAAATGATTCAATTGAAATTGAAAGAGAAAAATGTTACACCAACAGTTATCATCTCATTTACATGTAGCTATAGGGAAATTAAACCTCGGTTGGTTTTCTAGCACCCATGATGAGATAGGTCCCATATGCTAGAAAGATATAAAAGAATGAACTATGTATAGCCTTGTCTTGTTATGAGAAAACATCATGTATATTGAATTCAAATTGAGGATGCAACAACACTCAGCTCTGTCCCATAAAACCTCTCTGCAACTCTCTCAGCAACATCAACCCTCCCATGAGTTTTACAAGCTCCAAACAAGGCACCCACCAAAGCTTCATCAGGCCTAACATCCATTTTCAAAGACAACTTCTCTGCTTCTTCCACCAAACCAACCCTCCCCAACATATCCATCATACATGTATAATGTCTCACATCAGGTTTCACCCCAAACCTCACCTTCATCATCTCAAAAATCTCCCTCCCTTTCTCTACAAACCCACCATGACTACACGCAGTCAAAACAACCGTAAAACTCACACTATCCATCCTCTCTCCTACTTCCACCATTCTATTAAACATCTCAAAAACCTCTTCAAACCTCCCATGCATTCCATAACCCGCCATCATCGTCGACCAAGTAACCTCATTCCTTTCACACATTCCATCAAACACTTTACGCGCACACTCCAACTCCCCACATTTAGCATACATATTTATCAAAGCATTAGAATTTTTCAAATCTAACGAAAACCCATTAACCAAAACAGCTCCATGAACTTGTTTCCCAAGCCTTAACGCCGATAAACCAGCGCAAGATTTTAGCACAAGCGGCAAAGTATGACAATCAAAGGGTTTATAAGACAACCTCATTTCGCGAAATAGCGAAAGCGTTTCTTTAAATAAGTTGAGAGATAAATAGGCTCTAATGAGAGAGTTGTAGAGGAAAGTGGGTTTGCGATTTGTGAATGAAAAGAGAATATTTGCTTGGTGCAATTTGGAACATGAAGCATAGCAAGAAACAAGTTTGGTTCGAATGAAATCATTGTGTGAAATACCTAAACGAATGGTGCGTGCGTGGATTATTTTGAGGCTGTTTATGTTTTTTGAGGAATAACATTTGTTGAGAAGTGTTGCGTATAATGGTTTGAGTTCATGAGGTTTGGCCATGACGTTAATAGGTTGAAAGAAAGGAATTTATGTTATGATAGATAGTTGTTCAAATTTTGAAGGATTCTGTATTCTATTTTGATTGACAGTCCGGTTGTATCTATTAAGAGAGGGTTAATTCGGTCTGAAAAAATGATTTTTATGGGTTTCATTTTTTTTTTAAATCTCAACGAAAAATCTATAATTCTTTTATTAAGAAAAAATTGAGATGAACCCTTAATTTTTTATTCTTTTTGGATCTTTACTCGTTGATTCTCGACCATAGCATACGTTACAATTTTTCAATATTAATGATTAAGTATAATATAGAAAGGTACATCATAAGCTAGCCATTGTAGTGCTTATAAGTAGCCTTCTTCATAGATTGCCAATACGGTGCTTTATAGATTGTCTTGACTCTAGAGTAAAAAACAAATATATATTAAAATTGAAATCCCATCGTCCAAAGGAAAAGAAATGTCCCTCCTCTAAAATGAACAAGTCACCTTAAAATGTAAAATGAATAATCACAGTTGTCTTTTAGCAAATAAAAAAAGAATATTCACGTCAATTAATGAATACAAAAACACACACGAATTGTTATATTCATGAATTGACATGCATCATTTGATAATGTGTAAAATAATAACCCTTAATACTATTACGTTACACTTTATTCAAGAATCTAAATCCAACAAAGAAAATAAAATTTGGAAGGAATTAAAATGAAAAATGTTCATTGTGAATGTGGGATCAACTAGTGTGTTAACCCGTGCAATGCACGGGCGCTATGCTATTTTTTTTTAGTCTCTAAAATATATTATATGTTTTGCATAGTAAAAAAAAACAATGGTGTCCTTAAAAAAATGATGTTTCAAATATTTATTTACAGTTTATCCTTATATACAGTTTTACAGTTTATCCATAAGTAAACATTTTTTATAGTTTATCCTTATATACAGTTTATCCTTATATACAGTTTTATATACAGTTTATCCTTATATACAGATTTAGATGCCATAAGTAAACATTTTTTATAGTTTATCCTTATATACAGTTTTACATACGTAAAATTTAACGAAGACGATCAAAGTTGCCGATGAAAAGTTTGTACATTTGTTTTAACTAAAACAATAGAGGAAATACAAACAAAAAAAACAATCAAATTACATGTACATAACTACAAAAGATTAAGTTAACTTTAGTGTGTTAATCCGTGCAATGCATGGAAGACAACTACTATTTTTCAATCTCTGTAAATATATTGTTTTTTGTTATGTCGCAATGACAGATATGTATTCCATACTTTTATGTTTATTAGTGATAAACATAGGCCATTTTTTTTTTGAGTTAGTGAAAAACATACTTCCGTTATTTTTTATATTTGTCAACAAAAAATGTTTATCATTTTTCATGTATCAATCACAAATATGTCTTAATTTTTACAAATATATTTATTAGTAACAAAAATATGTTGAAAGCAAAATCCTTTATTAATGTTTTAAAGATAACAAACATATTTACTTTTATTTATATTGTTATCTACTAATGAATTTTGTGAGAAATGTTTCATGAGAATGTTTGGC
>Ga0228711_1000347_pt1 | contig 52902 bp, 28 predicted proteins | sample MedpolnodulmetaG_2_FD_177996 | JGI IMG/M metagenome (GOLD analysis project Ga0228711, IMG submission 177996) | Root nodule microbial communities from Medicago polymorpha collected in Santa Monica, California, United States - brown nodules | ecosystem: Host-associated > Plants > Roots > Nodule... | reverse complement strand
GGGGTCGGAAATTAAAAAGGATAAAACAAAGGAATTTAGCTTCCGGAAAAGATTTAAAACATAAAAAACCTGAGGAGAATATATGTGTGTGTACACGTCCGCGCACACACATATATTGTGAATGCTGCTACTTATCACCGAAAACCAAAAGCTTAAACTATTGACTTCTTCAGAGCTTATAGACCATGCTAATGCAATGCAACTATCCTTTTGACATTGAATCCTGTAAACTCCGTAAAAAAAGATCTTATGATTAAATAATTGGATATCACGTTTTAACAAACTTTACTAACACAGGTCCTTTGAAAACAACATACATAAGCCTAATGAAACAAAAACCCTAATGAAAGGAATGTAACTAAAGAGCAACCCTCAAGAAAATGTAAAATCGATGATCATCGACATAGGTGTAGATACAAATATTGGTATCAAATGAAAATTAGAATGACGCCAAGCAATTGAAATGATGAACAAGACTCTTGCTCTTCAGTTTCACTTCACATGACAATACAACAATTTCAAGATGACAGTGGAAAAAATGAAGGCACCTTTTTAATAGCTAATAACAATTGGTTGCACAATAAGTTTCTAGTAAATTCTTAGAAAAACCCTCCAACGTTGAAATGTAAAGTCAGCTGTGGCACTGTGCACAAAGAAAAAGACTCTGGCAACAATAATCAGAGCTGTAGTTTTACCCAGAGATGCCACACTGTAATATCAATACTATTCTTCTATGTCCTCGGTGCTGCGATGCACTCCATCTCCAGATTTAGCCACTGGTGGCTTCTTATGTTTCTTACTTTTGGCTTTCTTTGCCTTCATTCGGCGTTTCTTTTCATTGGCATCCACCCATTTGTAGTCTGCAGGTATGCTGAAAGGATCAGCTTCATCCTTATATCTGTGACTGTCAGAGTCGCTGGACTGCCCCCCGCGGCCTCCTTTCATCCACGAAATCCATGATGCGGACCCCTCTGATTCCTTGGATTTGGCATCCTGAAAATGTGCAGGGCTGGAAAGTGGTGTTGAAAACTCCTCTATTGGCTGAAGCTCCTCAAATTTTGTAAAAGTGACAAGCACCCTGATAGTAGGAACTATGGGGATAGCAACCTGTGCAGCACAAGAGATTGTTATTACCATTCAAAATGGAATGTCATTATAAAGAACAAAAATGGATGATGAACATGCCAGAGCACAAAGAGTGACACACAAACATGTAGAAATCAAGCTCCTGATAAAGAACAAGAATGGATGATGAACATGCCACAGCACAAAGAGTGACACACCGACACGCAGAAATCAAGATCATTATAAAGAACTAGAATGGATGATGAATATGCCACAGCACAAAGAGTGACACAGACATGCAGTAATCAAGCTCAATATTATCACGCCAACACTTAGATATAGTTTGATATCTCTGAAGTTTATGTCGAGATAAGCCAACCAGACTGATGATCTTAGTCATACAACTGGGGCATAACTAATCTATGATAAGTCAAATCCAGGTGTAATAATCACCCAATTTTCTCTGCCAACTGAGAGAACTCCTCATTAGGCAAAATGAATAAAAGGCAGGGGGTGGGGATGAAAACTGGAAAAATCCTCAAGTTTATCAGGTCATCTGAAGAAGAGCAGTAAATCTTGGATTTGCACATGAAACAGTTTTTGTATCGTTGTAGCTTGACATGATTAAAATAACATCAACAATAACAGAAGTATCGTGTGATGATTATCGGTCATACGAGACATTCAAAATATACTTAATGCACAAATGTCAATACTTATACAAGAATGACCAGATAACTGAAACAGACACATGTGATCAGAATCTCATAACAGTTGTGAAACCTAAGCGACTGGCGAAATTCAGATGTTTATCAGGTATATTTTTACCAAGAAATATAAAAGATTTATCTCACACTGCCCATAGAAGGCAGCAGCTACATGTAACATGAGCACTCTGTTGTGCTGATAGAGTGCAGAGCAACAGTGCATAAAAAGTTCAGAACTTTGGTTATAGTATTTGGATTACCTTGACAGGAAAAGTTCCATGAGGAAGCTTAGTTGTCAAAAGCTCTCGTAGTCTTCTGATAGCTTTAACCTTATTTGCTAAGATGTCAAGTAGAGGCAGAAGCTCGTCGGTTTTCAATGGGAAGTCAGGCGTCAACCACAAGACAGGTCTTAAACCCTTTTTATACTCACTCTCGGTCTTAGTCTCGCTAACTGCTCCTTTCTTCTTCTTCTTTTTAATGTTTTTATCCTTTCCCTTCTTGGTGTCTCCACTATCATCCTTCAGAAACTCGGATGCTATCTTTTGATCAGCCAATCTCTGGTTGCTACCTTCTGGGCCAAACCTAGAAGTTTTCTTTGATGTTTTTAAATCCTCTGGAGGATCATCACTGTTGCTTTTCAAACTTTTCTTGTTCCAACCAAACCAGCTCTTCTTCTCTTTAACCACACCATTGGCTTCAGAATTCTCATTGGAAGCTGATGAACCATTTTCTTGACCATCAACCCCATGCTCTTCATCTTCACAAGCAGCGTCAGAGTTCCCCATTCTTAGTGCAGAATTTAATTGCATTCTTTCCTCGGCAGTCAGTACATCATCGTACTCATCATTGTTTTCCCCATTTATCATACTTTCTCCATCATCCACAGCAAATAGCTCTTCATCTGTCATAGCACCTGGAACCCGTCTTGATTTCACACTCACCATCACATTAAGCATGTCATAAACTTTTGCTTTCCAATTCCCAACCATCTCTGTCTTCTCTTGACGCCTCCAAGATAAATGAGGAATAAGCTCAGCCTGAGTAACATCAATACCTGGTCTGTACATATTTGTCTGAGACATCAAGGAGACTTCATGGGCAACTTCAGCTTCTGTTGGTTGTGTACCAGCCCCTTCCAAGGCATTTGTAACTTCCTTCTCCTTATGAGAAAGAGCAAGCAAAGAACCATGTGGCAGAGTTAAATTACCGTCCTCTGAAGTATAACCCTCTCCAAGGAACAAAAATGTTTGGTCTGACCGTTGGATGCGCAAACCATCAAAACCAGCAAGGGTCATATCAGCACGGAGATTGGAACCACGCTTCCATATTCGATAAGTATCAGAAGGGGCTATGCGTCCAATAAACGGAATTACAGAGCTTTCAAAATGAAAAGTTATCTCCATATAAAAATCACGAATACGAGTTGCTGAAGCAACAATACGAGGAAGTCTGCGACACCATTTTGCCCAAGCCAAAGGTTGATAGTGGCGTGCAATAATCATGGCAATAGCTTCCTCTCTGGTGCAAACCGCCTCTTGGAGAGCACTCCAACCATGCTCATTCTGTAAACTCCAATCCGCACCAGCAGCCATCAATATCTCAGCAGAGACATGATCCCTAAGACGCACTGCAAGGTGAAGTGGCGTCTCTCTAGCAGGTACATCACGACGATCAATGACAGATGATACCTCATCAGCTCGAAGTTCAGCAGCAAGAGATTCAGCTTCATTTTTAACCTCACCAGCCTTAGCAAGGTGAGGAAGGGCAGTAACAATGCGCCTAAGAGCAGCATGGTCACGTCTTGCAACTGCCAAGTGAGCAGGACTGTGTGCATATTTAGTTAAATCTTCCATGGATTTATCTCCTACCTCTCTCTTTTCCCTTTTGGCAGCTCCTACACCGTTATCATCATGTATAACTCCATTTACTTCCATAGTTTGTCAATCTTGAGTTACAAAACACATATTACAAAAGCCTCCCCCATAATGATTCCACTTTCCTTTCAATTTCTAGATCTTCCCAACACCAACAAAATGGGAAGTGATTTTTCTCCAAATTACCTGAGATTTCGAAATTCTTCTACCAAATTTTGAAGTGAAATTCCAAAATCAAAGTAGATAAATGAATCTTAAAACTCATGAATGCTCCAATGAAATGAAATCTGCAAACAGTAAAAGGCTTGAACTTTAAAGCAACAAACAAAGATTTACACATAATTGTAAAAGCAGAAAGAAAAGCTGAATTAAATTAAAAATAAAAATAAAAATATGATTATTGAAAATGAAATGAGTAAAGATAAGTTGAAGATCGGTGAAGAAAGAAGAAGTACCTGAGCTGAGCTTAAGTTGGTGAGAAGGAGAAAGCAAGTGAGAGAGATGGATGATTGTTGTGTTCTTGTTCTTGTTCTTGGTTAGGGTTGTTGTTGTTGTTGTTGTTGTTGTTGTTGATCGGACGGTTGAGATGAAATGAGATCTAAAGGTGGTGGTGGTGGTGTGGACCATTAATGCTGCTACTCACTGCTGACAGATGACTACTACTACACCTCAAAAGAGTCTTCACTCAGTATCCTATTTTTTCTTCCTTTTTCACTTTTCTTTATTAATTTCATTTATTACACTACTCCCTCTCATAGATGATTGATAAGAAAAAAATATATGAATTATTATATTCATTAATTCATTATTACATATGTAAATTACCATACCAATTAATTCATAATATTAATCACCAAATACATTTTAGACTAAATTACACCCTCCTTCCCTCCAAGATGTTTGAATTACACTTTACTTATCTCTTATGTTAAAATATACACTTCTCTCTCCTCTTATTCAAAACATATTAGAAAATATTTCACTTCCATCCCTTGAGAGAAGCTTGAATTACATCTCTCTCCCTCTTATGTTAAAACCTAATAATTTAGCAAAAAAATATAATCTAACACACTTCGAAGAAAAATAACATTGTGGGTCCAATTTAATATAATCAAAATTTCAAAACATATTTTTCGCTATTTTTATCCACAATTTCATTAACATATAATTTTAAACCCTATTATAAAATATGAAACAACCCAAAATAAAATTAAAATATGCGAAAAATTACTAAAGTCGATTAAATATGGTTATTTAAAAGTGAATTTTATACTCCAAATTATAAAATTAATAACAGAATATTTAAATTTAATTATCATTGACATTTAAATTATACAGAAACAAATTTATTTTTTTAAAATGGTGATTCAAAATTAGTATATTTTATAAAAATATTTATTTATGTTAAAATAAATTACAGTGTAGTGTATATTTAATTATCAAGGGAGAGAGTTGTAATTCAAGCATCTCATAAGGGAGGGGAGTATAAATTTTACTTTTTAAGGAGGGGAGTGTATATTTTAACATAAGAAAGAAGAGAAATGTAATTCAAGTCTCTCTTAAGGAATGAGAGTGTAATCTACTCTACATTTTACTATCAAAATAAAGTTTACTTCATAAGACGAGTTAGACGAGTTGTTGACGTGAGGTTTGAGATGAAGTAAGAAATTTAAGATTTACTATTGTTATTAAATATCATATAATGGAAGAAATATCAAAAATTAATTTGTTACGTTGATTTGTGAAAGAGAAGGATATTTTTTGGTACAAGTGAAAGAGAAGATTTTAATATATAGTAAAGAAAGTTGTACAAGCGTAAAATAACTAGTTAAGTGAAATGTGAATTGGAGACTATTTCAAGTGAGAGATTATTTGTTAAGTGTTGCATATTGAAGACTTGGAGTTGGTGACGGAAAACACCACCATGAGATGACTCAGGCTTTTCAAGTTCATAAAATTGAAGGACTTCTAAGACGGGAAATAAATAAGATTCTTCATGACTTTTTTTTTTTAAGTGATTCTTCGTGAATTGACAATCCCAACGATCTTTCCAAAAAAATATTCTAACCACTTTATAGAATAAAAATGATCAAAATACAACTATTTTAGATTACGTAATCTAATTTTATCATTAAAATTATATAGAAACAAAACTTAAAAAATTGTGATTTTGTATGAAATATTTAACCGAAAACAAAATTATCCAATGGCGCTTGAAGGATCAGTAGAGTGGTAAAATAAATTGGGTTTTGCTAGAAGACATTTTTATAAAGGTGTTTTTTAACAAGTTATTCTATAAGCATTTGCGAAAAGAAACCGATTAATTTTTATGAAGACGTCTTTTAACAAAATTATAACTAAAAATACAAATCATTTACTAAAAAACACCTTCATATGGTTCTGGCAAAACCATAAATTATCTTAACAAAAAAAATGGAAACCTAGAATCGTATATATAGTTCTCAAACCACCCGGATTCTTATTTTGCACTCAACCTTTTCCGTCAACCTTCACCGGACAACCTTTTACGCCGCCGTGGGAGGGTTGAAACGATGACGGCGCCTTCTCAGAGATGGGGCTACATTCGAATTATGTCTGGCACAATCATCGGTGGCATCCTCGGTTTCTATGTTATGCACCGTATGGAGATTCGTTACAAGGTTCAGTTGAATAATCTGAAACCCCTTTGCTTTTTCATGTTAAAGATTTTACATTTTTGGTGTTTGAAATGTGGGTTTGTTTTGTGTTGTCGTTTGCAGGAGAAAATGAATGAAAGGCTGAGAAAATATGAGGATGAATTGAAGAGGAAGATGAAGAGGGAAGAGACACTCAATGAGTTTGAGATTGAAGAATCATCCAAGTTTTGAATTTCCATTCTGTATTGTAACATTTCTTTTTGAGGTAGCCTTTCTGCTTTCGACGATTTTTTTAGAAATTGTAGAAAATTGTTTAGTGCCATAAGCAGTAGTTTCTGTCAAAGCTGTTAAATCTTCCCACCTAAGGAAAAGAGATGCATAGAATATAATATGGATTATGTTTGAGTATCATGATGATTAAACCCGTTTGAATCAGTTTATTTTGTTTTTTGTTGAATAATAATAACACTCGAAGAATGAAATTGCTGCTCGAATGAGACTTGTTTTGGCTTATTGAGTCATATTATTAGACTATTGGGTGCATTTTGAGGCGAGTGATTATAAAATGATTAATCCAATATTATCATAATGGGGTCGTGTAGTATATAAGCAGCAATGTTGTCAATTGCAGATAGCGAAAAATAGCTGATTGTGAATATTCCGCTACACAATTGTCTATAGCACCAATTTAACCGCTATTTGACACACATTTTTTACTAAATAGCATATCGTAGAACAATAGCGGTACAGCGCCGCTATGGCTGTTATTTAACAACACCATATATAAGAAAGGAATCTGTATCCTTTGTTGTTGTGCAGACCCTGCAGCAGCAATAATGAGGGTACGAGTAGAGTGAAAATGCATGAAAGATGGAGTGAGAGAGGTGGTAGGAGAGGACCATCTATATCCTGAAATTGGACTCTCCTTTACTTTTCTCTACATCTCTCTTTACTCTCTATCTCTCCCTGAATCTTACTCTCTCGATTGTTTTATTATTTTTTAACGAAGAGATAGGGTGGGATTAAGAGAGAGATAGAGCGTGAGGAGAGAGATGGAAACAAAAAGTGAAGGAGAGGATCTAAATCCCTATATCCTCCCTATCTATCAGATTCTGATCCCTTCATTCAGTGTTCCCTTCTGCACTCTCTGCTGTAATAATCTCAATCATTGAATTAATCTAATGGCGGAGAAACAAATAGACAAATAATTAAAAGAAATCTCTAAACCCCCAAATTAACTGTAATCAAATCTTGAAGATGTCAAAACATTTACCAACCTACAAAGATGTTGTTATATTTTCTGTTTTTTGGATGGACTTCTTCTTTGGAACACTGATTTACTGAAGTGTTTTTTTGGGGTATGTTAGTGATCTACTAAAGTGTTCTTTTGGGGGTATATTAGTGATCTACTAAAGTGATCTGCTACGGTAAGCCAGTAACAATTTCTTTATGTCGTATGAATTTCTTCACGGTTGGTGACTTTTTTTATGAACTTGGTAAATCATATCATAGTTGACACCATTTATTCCAACGTTGTACTTCATGTGTGCGCTTTATGTTGCTATACCATATGTGTGTGACTGTATATATTTACAAGAGTTGAAGACGGTCTAACTGTCTTAAGTTTTTCTTTTTTTTGAGCAAACTGTCTTAAGTATTTGTAATGCTCAAAATTTAGTAAACTAATTAATTACAGTGAATTGAACAGATGCAATATGGCTCAATGACTATCTCCATTTTACAATATAATTTCATTAATTCAATTTGAAATTTGTACATGATAGTGGTCAAGTAAACCCATAAGCAAAGGTTGGACCATAGTTTCTTTGCTTCCACCTCCTCAATCAACATCACCATCAATTTATCTGCTTTAGCAAGTTGGTCTCTTGGAAGCCTTACAAGAGTTGTTGCATGATATCATCTGTTTCCTCTGCTTCCAGAAACAAATGAACAGTTTGTTTTAATGTTGTTTTTCAACTTCAATTATGTTTTTCACAAAAAAACACTTAGTTATGTTGATTTTCAGGGCTTAATCACAGGTTGATTGCATTTATAAGTAGTTTATTATATTTATACATATATATTAACTAAATTCAAAAGGGGAGGAGGGTGGCCATGGCCCCATGTTGGGCCACCCCCTCTCACTGCCACTGGATTTGCTTAATGCATTGGATTGTAGCAGTAACTTACCATTCATTGGTGAGTCAGTTTATCTGTTACCATAGTAGCAGTAAAATGATGATGTAGCAGAGAAGTGAAAAGAGTTTTGTACAGTAGTCTATTCGCCATGATGCGGCATGGTTCGTGTTTCTATCCCGTCGCTGCTTCTAAAGAAGAGGCTCCCCTTTCAAAGGCCATGGTGTCCTAGCCGAACACAGCTGTAAGATGAAGAAAGAATGTGTACAGTATGGGCGAGAGCAAAGAGATGATCTTCTCGCCAATTGTGGTTGGTCTAGTTGGTAAGGAGCAAACTCAGACCCCACAAAGGTGTGAGTTCAATTTTTTATGACAGCGTTATGACTTCGTTGGTGCACAATTTATATGTACCTTTGTGAGCGCTCTTTGAACTTTATCTTCACTATTGATAGAAAAAAATATACTTGAGAGAATCCATTTCAGGGTGACACCACAATGAATACATTTCCTATCACCAAAGTGTGTGGAAATCTTACTAGTCTCTCTCCTATGACTTCCTTATTATTTTCCTGGTACATCGACTTCATAATTTGTTAAGCATGAAATGCGAGATAGCCTTCACAATGAAAAGCTAGTTTAATTTCTGAATGGGATGAGTTATGTTTTCGAAATGAAAGTATAAAGACTCAACATAAAAGTAAACAGCGGAAATTATTCATAGGTTTGGAAATCGGTTTCTATTGCTAACAAACCATCTCCCCCGTTAACAAATTAATCACTAATATTTGTCTAGAAAAATGTTGAGTATCCAAAGTGACCATATCACAAGTTGAAAAGTCACACAAAAAAAACTACTCTAATAGCACAAATTAAAAAGAACCAAAGTTCATGCTAGGTGTGGTAAGTTCGCATTCCTAAGTAAAAAGAAGAGACTAATAATAGTATTATAAGGAGTTCCCGAGTAAAAAAGAGAGCATCTTTAATAGGATTTGAGTCATCTGAAGTGACTATCTTAGGAGTTGAGAACCTATAGACGGACACTACTCTCGTGAAGTGCACACAAAGAGCCAAATGTTCATTACTTTTTTACAAGAAGGGTCAAATATTTTCTATCAGAAAAAGAAGGGTCAAATATTCATACTACTTAGATTTATATGCATGGTTTTGCGTATATCAAATTGGATTAAGGCTAATGCTTCAATGTTCCCCCTTTTAACTAGGTGGTGTGCAAAATTATTCATATATCTACGATGACTCTAGAATTTCAAGTCGTGGGGATGATATTCTATTATAAAAAAAATTAACACACACTGCCATATAGGTATGTTAGGGGGTGTCATGGAGTCTCGCTTTGTTCCATTTTTGCTCAATTTGTTATCAAAGTAAATGGACCACAAATAAAGCAAAGTAAATGAAGTAAAGCCGAATTGTGTTCATGGGCAGAGCTGATGGCGGGGGTGATGGATGACCAGAGTTGAACGTGTACTCTAGGATGTGCATTGCTAAGGAAGAGCATTAGAAAACGCTAAAATATTCCTTTAATTCCAGTTATAGTTAATGAAGTTTTTTTCTATATATAGCAACAAAATACTTTTTAGTACTACATATTATTGATCAAATACATTAATTTTTACCGACTCGTAACTCTTGCAAAAAAGATTTGAGGAAGTGTTGTTTTAAGATTTTAATTGTGTCGATCAAAACTGTGTACACAGGTTTTGCATTAATGATACCAAACATATAAGTACAGAGATAGTTGCCCAATAATTTGTCGACTAGATACACAATAAGTGGAGTTGAATCATCTCTCAAAATCAGGTTGTTTCGTTTAGGCTCGTTTTTCTTTGGAAAATAAACATATTTGATACGTATTCCAAAAATACTCAAAAATCAAATGACAACGTATTTGATATCAAAATTTTGATGTGAATATAACATTTTCTACTTAACTAATGCTACAAGTCACTATATAGGATTTGCAACAAGAAAATGGCTCATATAAAGTTGAATAGCAAAAGAGATTGGGTTATCGAAGATGTGGAAAACAATCATACCTTCATCATTCTTTTTTCTTCTACTTAAAATGGCTCATTTAAAGTTGAATGGCAAAAGGGATTGGATTATCAAAGATGTGGAAAACAATCATACCTTAATCTTTCATTTTCTTCTAATAATAAAGCCTATTTCTATTGGCCTTTTTTTCTTCTCATTTAAGGCAATTATTAAATAAAATACATGACCCAAAACTGGTGTTTCTCTAAATTGAATCCTAACTGAAAAGAACATGGATACCGTGTGAAAAGAGAATCACACTTGAATTCAAATGTTAGATTAATGCACAAAAATCCCTCTTGAGCTCCCAAGATGACAGCACCTCGACAATTATATAGATGTCCTAGCCTCAAAATTCTTTCTACTCTTCGTCTTCATCGTCTTCTTCGGGAGCCTCTTTTAGCCACTACAGATAAGAATAAATAAATGACTTACATAAGAAAGTAATGCATCTCATGGGATAGTTGAGAAGATGCAAGTAACATAATATTAGTTTTGTATGTGTGTAAAAATAGACGAAGATACTCACTTGAATTAATGGTTGAGCTTGGTTAACAAATACTTTATCCGCCTCATCCGCGTCTTTCTTCTCATCTTCCCAACTCAAAATAGCATCTTCTTCAATAATATCCTCGTTATACATGTAGTGCAAAATCTGAAAGCAGGTAAGGAGTCAAAACAAGAGGGAAAAGAGAGTCCGATGTAGTGTGAGAATATGAATCTATTGACTCCAATCATTTTACAAGTATTGTATATAGACAGCATGAAAATGGGAGATCTCAGTATAACAAAATAACTCTACTTCTGTCAGCAAAGCAAGTAGGCGAGCGTGAAAATTTGCTGGAACTTCAATTGTGTTAGGCGAGCGTGAAAATTTGTTGGACCTTCAATTGTGTTAGGCGAGCGTGAAAATTTGTTGGACCTTCAATTGTGTTAAAATCCATTTCACAACATTATTGACTGGCTTTAGACAGAACAGTAGTGCATAAGTTGTGATTCATCTTATAAGTATTTGCCTATGACCAGAGGATATAACACTGTCTAAAGTTGAGTCCATGTTATAGTTTTTCTTTCTGAGGTGCATAAAAACATCACGCATTAAGAGGCCTAATTCATGAAATATATAAAATCATTTTTAATAGTAACAGACGATACACAGCAACTTCATACTTAGATAACCTTTCTGACATGCTACCAACTGAATAAGGACAACTCAATAACCTAACCAGTAAAAGATAAGAATACCTTTGTGAACAATGGAGCAAACTCCTTCGCAGATTCCAAACACATTTCTTCAAATTTTAGAATCACTTCGATCTAGAGCAAAAAAAATTGGACGTATGAGTTTATTTGCAAAAGATAGTTTTTTTTCCCAAGCCTTATAAATGAACATTGGACGATGTCATGATGATGAAATCACAATAAAAGAAGAGTGGCATAATCTCAAAAAAGATCCAGATTAAACTAAAAAATAATGCAATTGGTAATTCTTCAAATTAAAGAACACTACGCAAATGAACATGAGTAACTTCAACAAGGAGAAAGAATTAACAGACGCACCTGCTCGTCCGTATCATTAAGATAGGATGCAAGAACCTTTTTCCACTTAGTAAGTACAACATGAACATTCTGAACCAAGCCATCTGAAAAATTAATCCCAGAGGCAATAATAAAAATTAATCTCAAAGGCAATAATAAAATCATCAGGCAACCCCTGAGAGTTCAAAATATAACTATATGACCAACATATATACATGTTGGAAAGTAAGATTGGGCATGAACCACTTAGCATTACCCCACTAGGAGGAGTCAGCTCCATGGATACTAACACCAATGTACTTGTCATAAACCAAAATTTCAGTAAAACCATACAGAGCAAGCGCTATTACAGTGGTTTCAGAGAACTCAAGAATGAGATAAAACTTGAAAAGAATAGAAGTGCATTTCTGCACTCAATCCTTGAATGAATATGATACAGGTAGGATGTAAGAACCTTTTTGCATTCTGTAAGTGATTTAGCTAAAAACTTATGCCAGTGGCACACAGTTCAGCACTTAGTTGAATGACTAAACTATAGATGATACAGTAGTTAAAGTCAAGTTATACTCTCATAGTGGTTTCTCTTTATATTTAATTAGGTATCCCTCTACACATTTCAATTTCAGTATCTTCTATTTGATTCAACACTTTCCTCACTGGAGACTCCCAGTTAATTCATGTAACCTGAACATTCTGCATAATTTGTTACTAAATATATCTGATAGGTTTTTCCCAAGATGCCAAGTTTTCCATCCATATTCTATGCCTTATAAAAAATAAATGGGAAAGATTAAAAAGACTCTAACAACAGGAATATGGATGAAAGCTCACCAGCTGAACTATGGGGCAAGTCTACAGCATACTTCATCATTGCATAAAATAAAGCTCCAGCACAATCAGCAGCTATCTTGTTGTATGACAACCTAACACGAATAAAAACAATGTTTCTACAAATTAGTTCCTTCCTAGTGAATGCAGATTCAAAGTGTCATTAAATAAAAACAATCAACACATATGACGAGAACACCGGAGTCAAAGAATTGCAGTTCCAGAAAGATAATAGTTATGAACACACTCCATGAAGATGGCATAGCTTCTAGACAAAATTGAACACTGGTTCTTTAATATATTTAGATAGGGTCAGTTGAGGTTGGATGGTTTATGACTAGAGTAATGTGTGACTGTATGTAGTAAGCTTTGACTAGTGCTTGTGTTACAGTTATTGTGCACAAGGTTTCTGTTCTGTTTCTTTTTTTGAAGGGAGGTTTCTGCTCTGTTATGTACCATAGTTCTGTTGTTTGTATCTAGTCTATTTTAAGAAAGTTAATATGTATCTATAGGATATCCTAACTCCGTTGAGTCGGTTAGTAGAATAACTGTCAACTTTGACAGTTATTATAAGTCTGTTAGCTGCTTGCACTGCCACCTTACTTTTAAAGGTTTAACACATTCAAAAATATGTTTAACATCCAAAATACAGAGGGATGCCAGATATATATATATTTTGATGCATGAAAATCAAAATAATAGACTCAATTTCAAATAATAGACATAAGTATATTACATACTTCAAAGAATTGACTTCTAAAGTCAAATGGTTTTCTTGTATGTTTTCAAGCACAGCCCTCAGAAAAGTTGCTTCAACCTGCAAATGACAGAATATTAAAAAATGAATATCCACAAAATGCAACCGATGTAAGTTTATATGTCAAAAACTCACCTCTTTGTCAAAGTCATCTCTTAAATCATCATTATCATCGTCATCTGAATCATTAGGATTAGGTATCAGCTCCCCAGAAGGTGGAAGAATACTGCCATCATGAATTAACTCCAGTTCATCTTCCATAGCTTTCACTGCCTCCAAAATTTTATCTTCAGTAATAGGCGCCACTGAATGCCTCCACTCTTCCTCATGGCCTCCTTCACATTTTGGCCAAACATAACCAGCCCCACCAAAACCTAGCTGATTAATAAAAGAAAGTAATATAAGAAACAGTGAATACCCTTTAAAATGAAAATTCTATCAATCAAATCTTAGTGTAACTAAACAGAACATCTCTATCACAGCATGTATCCACTACAATCATTTGCATGGTCCAGCTGAATTGTTCACCAAGAAACACAAAGTATCAGCAAATTACTAGGTTGGAGTTAAGCAATCTCCAGATATATTGTTTATACACTACCAACGATACTTGAAAAATCAGATAAGATAATATATTGCGAATAAGTTTGTCGGTGCTCAGAAGAAAGACATCTCCCATATATCAGCTTCAAACTTCAATCTATATGTTCTTGTGAGCTTAGCTCGGTTGGTAGGGACAATGCATAATATATGCAAGATCTGGGGTTCAAACCACGGCCACCACCAAAAAAAGAAAACTTCAATCTATATACTCATGATGGAAGAAAAATAAAACAGGGATCATATAACAAAATCAACAAAGAGTTGAATTACAACAAGCACAGGGTGAAATTAAAGCTAGAGGCACTCCTATCCTGTGTAGATCTGTTAGATTAAGTGCAACAGTCATAAACTAGCCCATCTCCCTCTCACGTCAATGAAGAAAACAATGACCGAATAGAACACAGTTCTAAAACAAACAGTTACTTAGTATCTTCAGGCTGGACAACTCAACCAAATAGATTTCAATAAAAAAAAAAATTGCATTTGAACAGATCAACATTTATCCAATGTTAAATGTAAATTAAATTCTACAATTTGGTTGACGGAACCAGAAAACTTACATATGTTATTTGGCAGTAACAATTATATTAAATATCAACAGAAACAAAATGACAGCAGTAAAGCTAAACAATGGTCAACAACATAAATTAAGAAGTTTTCCGGAACAAACCTCTGAAGCAGGGTTAAAATGTCCATCCAATAATTCAGAAGCAGTTTCTCCATCTGACTTATCCACTGTGCTGGTGATGGCTGCATAAATGAAAATGGTAACTGAAAGCTATATATATGCTTTTAACCTATCCACATACAAAAAAACATATCCACATCCACACATAGTATAAAGAAGATAAATTTACTTACAACTCAATGGAGGATAGCATGAAAATCAAGTAATGTGTTTTTTTAGGACCTAAATTTTTATCAAATACCAGTTACAGTTAAGGACCTCAACTTTATTAAATTTAAAATATATTTTTATAAATTAAATGATGAAAAGGCAAAAATATCAAACTTGATAAATGAAAATGGTTTATAATAACAAAATACATGGTATATATGTCTTCCAATTCCCATTCTTTTTTTAAATGATAAATATTTTTTAAATGTTATGCACTTATCGATGATCTGAACATTTTTTCCTCAGAAAAACTAGAGAAAGAGGAAGACTAAGAAAAATTGTGTGAGACCGTTCATTCAAAAGGACTCGAATCTATACAGCCTCTCTAAATTGGATTTTGAAAACCATACAAGAGAGGTTGACCCATGTACTCAAGCCAACAAATTAGAAAATGTTTCAATAGTGACTATTGCACTTTCAAAAACATACTGACTAACCAGAATTAGCTAAACAATTACATCTCATTCAACAACAGTTTGACCAAAACACTTAAATGCAATTGTTTTTCGGGACTTTTACTAATGGAATAATCCAATTCTATGCAAGAAAAAAACTTTAGGCAAGCTGGTAGAACCCATAAATTTGAAGGTAACTCTATTATTTAACTGGAAAATGATGAGCTCAAAGCTCTTACAAAGATGAAAACAGAAAACTGAGAGGATAAACCAGAGTTCAGAGAACTCCTACCAGAGTTAAGCTCCTAGACCAGAGAGAACTTCTCTCCTAAACAACTCTGAACAAACTTTCTGACTGCTTCACCCTCTAGGATTCCCTCTGTTTAATAACTGAAATTATCCCTTGATTCCAATAATTACTCTAACTGTTTGTGTTCCCACAGCTTCTACAGGCTTCTAGAAGCTGTACTTGTGTGGATTGGACCCAGTGATTGGGCCAACACATGTACAGGAACTCAGGGTTCTCTCACAAGCATTAAAGAAATTTATTCCAATCCATAATATTTATAAAAGATTCAGTGTATGCACCTGGGTATCTCTTTTTATATTATTAGAATTAAACAAATCAAGTCTTCTTTAAAACCAAAACATCTAATCAAGCTCAAAATACATGTTTGAAGAATTAAATACCACCAATTCATTCAGTTCTAAGGAAAGAAAATCTTCCTCACTGTCAGCCAGGCAATATTTCATATGCTAGCAGCAATATCTCATTTCCAATTGCTAATAATGTAATTCAATAATAATAGGGCACAGTAAAAAGCTTTATGAAAATTCGGCAATACCACTAGTACTATCAGCATATTCGAGCTCTTCGTCGCTATCTTCCTCAACCGGCTGCTGTAGTAGAGATACTTGTGAATAAGGAGGAACAACAAACTCCTGCCCAACTACAACCTGGAAACATGAAAGACAATTAAGTCCCTATATTTCCATCTTACGAAGAATAACTGGAAAAAAGTATCTATATTCCCATCTAATGAGAAAAAAAAACAGAAATAAACAAGCACAGAGAATTTCACAAACATCTTACATACACTTAGGATCATCAAAAATGAAATAAATCACTAGATTGTTATATGTACAGCAGCATAAGAAAGAAAATTATGACCACTAATAATGAGTAATATATTATAATAATACTAAAATACTAAACCCAAAAATTAAAGGCTTCAATTATTCTCAAGCATCAACTAAAGCATATAGTTTAAAAGATATTGATACTTAGATTTAGTGACCACCTGAATATTGTGGTGAAGTGTGAAAAATTTCAAAGCAGTCCAAACATATCAGAAACATGAAGGATGGAAGTATGGGTACTAAAATTGTATCAAACCTTAAAAGACAGCACAACACCAGGTTCCAGAGCAGATCCTGATTTCATAATCACCCCCTCACATACAATGGCATGCCTAAGTTCACAGCCATCTTCTATGGTGACATTGTCCCATATATAGCATCCCTCTATGTGTACATTTGACCCGATTTTGCATCCTACTCCGACGACGGAATTTAAAATCTTCGTGTTCTTGCCAATTTTGGTGCCAGATCCTATAACAGAGAATGGGCCAACAACAGCTGATTGTGCTTGTGAAATATCTGATAGGGGAGAAAAGAATTTGTCAAAACTTCGTACATTCAATTAATGGAAACAACACAATAGGTAAAATTAGTTTTGACCCAGCAATCTACAAGGGTGATACGATAATTACTTTCTTTATGAAATAATACAATAATTACTTGCTGACTAAACCATTCAAAAAAATGAAGTTTATATATAATGAACAGCATGAATTAAGCAAACAGGCAAACATATAACTGGAAACTAGAGCCAATATAAGCTTGCCATTTTATCATTAAATGTTATAAACTTTTCACCAACACACCCAATCAACACCAAAACTTTCATCCATACCTGAGCCACGGTATATTCCCTGTCTTTCAAGCTTAGTAGCTGTGTTGCCAAAATTCATAACATCTGGTACCAGTGGATATGTCCATCTATGAATTATATCCTTGCTGACAGTGTCATAGCTTCGGAAATTATCAATCCTTGCAGCATAATCTGCGCGGATTTCATGAACAAAAATTTTGTATCCCATTATCTGAAAGAAATATAAGGTAATGTTGATGAAGTGCATACAGAATGCTAAAATCAAGAATAAGTGCCACAAAAGAATATATTGGAAACATAAATGATGAGGTTTAGGACGTGCAAAAAACAAAATAAATTTTCTAAGTCTAAATGTCCAATGCAAGTCCATAAACTGTTGAAGTATTTCAGTACTGATGTGCAGTTTATCAATACGAAAGAACATTCAATTTCTTAAACTGATGTACAGTTTATCAATACGAAAGAGCATTCAATTTTTTAAATGTTCTCAACAAACAAGGCACCTCAGACGAAATGTAGGTCTGCCTGTAAGAGATAAACAAGTAGATCTTTTTTCACGCAAAAAAAAAATGATTCAAAAGGATAAGCTTTTTCCATCTATTAAAAAGGATAAGCTGATTCAAAAGGACTTAAGAACTTCTGAAACAATAATTCATGACAGTTCAACATGTGGAAGAGAATTACATCATCAAGAAGCAGTCCCTTGACAAAATGACGCCGAAGATGTTGGTAGTCAAAATTGTCTGTAAATAGGCTAAGGACTTCCGGCGAGCAGATGTCAATGTAACAATCCTGCAGAAAAGAAATCATTCACTTAATGACCTCAGAAAGTTTCATAAAGCTTCTCAGGAGAGAGATATGACCAAACAAAGTAGCATTAATAATAACAGTAACTAGCTCTGTAATCAACTGACAATAAACTTCAGATAGTAATAAATCATTGATTCATTTGGGAATCAAACAATCATTTCCTAGCATAGCCCAATCATGAGGTTGAACTGACAATAAACATCACAGGCATTTTTTTTTAGGAGAAAACATCACAGGTATTGTTAACTGAGCCTGAACTAAACTGCAGATTTTTTTCATGGTCATGAATATCTAAAAATAAATAAATACATGCATTTTGTCCAATAATAATTCTTTTACGAGTGTAGCCGCAAACCAATTACTCTTTAGCATGAAGTTAACCTGAAAGCAAAGCAGAAAGATATGAAAAAAGGGGCTCAACCTGCTTGTCATGGTGCAGAGAGAGGGAAGGATTATCAGCAAGTAATGAATTTTCAAGATGTAGAGTGCCTTTTGAGAAGTCTGCTTTATCCTCGTAGTACAAAAGTTGCTTGGTATTAGGATCAATAGCCATGAAAATTTCATCGGTACCAAGTCGAGACTGATGGACAGCTGGATGAGTTTTTGACCGTTTAATAACCATGGTCATTACAGCATTACTATCTTTCTTCTTCCTTTCTTTATGTTCTAAAAGTGCCTGAGTAAGCGACATGTTGCTTACAGTATCTCCACTGATAAGGACAAAGTCTCCTTGTATCTTCAAAATAGAAAATTATCCAATAGTGTTACTACACAAAACTAAATTAGTAAAAGCGTGAAAAGAAACTACATTAATAATCACTACTTAGACAGTCACAAACAACAATGGCATGATGTGTAAACTGTATTAACTATTTTAAATAATGCACCAAATTATAAAAACAATTTACTATGACACATGTAAGGTTCTGATTGCTTCCTTGTTCCTTTAAAGAACCAATAGAACAGAGCATACATAAATTCTCATTATATAGCTATGCTGCTGCTACTAATGAAACAAACAACAAGAGGTGAGAATGACTTATCATCTTTTACAAGACCAAAATCTGTTTATTACAAAAACAAAAAAAGAGAGCTCAATTCTAAGAAAGCCATAACCTTATCTAGACTAGGAGGTAGCTAGGGTTCTTTACATGTAAGAAGACACCTCATCTTAAAAGCTTGGAAGCCCAAATATTTCAAAAATGAAAGTATTGTTTCCTAACATGCATTTAATACCGATATGGGTCCGATATGTACCTAGAATATGTACCCAGAAAGTATCCAAATTTTTTATTCTTACTAAAAATATTCCCCTCAATACTCCTCAGGTACATCTTCGAAACATATTATCAACTAAAGACATTATTGCCATCCAAATAAGATACATCTTACTAAATACTAACTAAAGACACAAAATTGTATGTTTTTGTGACACATTCTGTTAGGAGCCAAGAGATTCCAAAATTCTCTAGAAGGAATAGGGACCACTAAGTTTATGCAGCAGTTAGTAGTTAGAGAGGGAAAGGCTGGAAATTAGTAGTTAGTAGCAGCAAGGGAGATTACAAATACTGTTACCCCCATGTTTGGGATCCATTCATTTTGATTGATCATAATAAAAACTGTATTCTGTTGGAAAAGGGAAATTCTCCCTTGCAGAAAAATCCCTGCATGTGTTTCTTTGATCCTTTCTCTCTAAAATCTGAATTTTTACCCAGCGGAGCCAACACATTCATAGTAGAAATAATATATTCTGATATAGATGTGAAAAACATATGTCACTAAGCCTATTGTTGGATGATCACAATTACTTGTGATCATCATATATTAAGTATTAAAATATTAAAGTATTAATGAGCAACAAATAAGTAATGCAAATGTCTTTTGTTAGCATATCTTAGCCATTCCTTGATTTTCAAAATTTTCTCTTTAATCCTTAAATCAGTGTCATATTGTACCCATATCATACTATGTATCCAGGTTTCTTAACTGAAAACCAATTCTAACCAAGAACACAACAACGATTGTTCAATACAGACTTCAAATTATAATATCAACTTTTTAAGTCTTACAATACATGTGAATACCAATGTAGCATATTTACAAAAGCTAGAAATTTTCAGACATAAGTTGAAATTGAAGAACGAAATGAAGAAAATACATACCACATTGCGCTCGTATATAACACGCAGTGCATCTCCAGCACTGACACAATTTTGAGACTCGATAGTTGTTACAGTAAAATTAGGTTGATTAAACCACTCAGATTTCTCCAAATAGTTAATCACCTGCTTCGCATGAGCACAGCAGAAAACAAAAACCTCTTCTACACCAGCTGATTCAAGCCATGTCAATGTGTAATTTATCATTGGAACATTCGCCAATGGCAAAAGCACCTTAAATCAAGAAACAAATAAATATATCAAAATTCAAATAAAAATAATGAATTAATGTTAATGAGTAATTTATAATCGAAGCATTCACCAATGGCAAAAGCACCTTAAATTAACAAACAAATAAGGCCTTGTTTAGATAAACAGCTGATTTGCAGCTTATAGCATAAGCGCTTATCATGATAACCGCTTATGTATAACCTATTTCTATATCAAAAGTAAATTAAGTTAAATTGTTTTTATATAAGCTATAAACTGTTTTCATAAGCTATCATGGTGAACTGATGAAAATAAGCTGAAAACAGCTTGTAAACATGTCATCAGTTATTTCCATAAGTTCTTCCATACAGCCTCACAAAATTTATGTCATTACATAAGCTCAAATAAGTAAATCTATGTTCTTATATATGAATGTTGAAATTGTTCTTATATATGAATATGAATGTTGAAACTAACAACAACAACAAAGAAGGCTTTTCCGACTAAGCGGGATCGGCTAAATGGATCAAATTACGCCATAATGTTTTATAAGAAACCATATTTCAGTCCAACTTATTAATTTCTAAATCTTTCCTAATAGGTTCTCTTATAATTTTTCTCGGTCTTCATCCGCCCCTAGTGATCTGACACTCCTCCATCTGATCTACTCTCCTAGCTACATCTCTACATGCCCAAACCACCTACGCCTATTTTCAACCACCTTTTCTACTATAGTTGGTACTCCAACTCTCTCTCTCTCTAATATTGTCATTTCTAATCCTATCTCATCTAGTCTTACCACACAAATGTTCAAATTAACCAATGTGAAATTTATCATCGCGACAATCACCAATGGCAATAGCACCTTAAATTAACAAATACATAATTATATCACAAACTCTGTAGCACCTACACTTTTGATCACCGAAAGGTATGATTACAATGAATTATGTGATTTTCTTTTCAAATTATTATCGGTGTTGTGCTAGTGTCATATCAATGTCAATGTCTATTGTCAGTGCTTCATAGATATATCACATTTCAAAAACTCAAACCAAAAACAATGAATTCATAAATTCAATCAAAAATAATGATCAAAAATCAACAATTCAAACAAAAAATAACAAACTCATGTTTATGAATGAACATTGCAAGAATCAACAAAAAAAAAAAAAAAAAAATACTTTGGGGCGTTCAAGGGTGATAGGTCTAAACTTGGTAGTAAAACTATCAGCCAACAGAATCGCTTGTAACGGAACACGAACAAGCTCATCGTGATCCTCTGAAACCCTAGCAGCGCTTTTCTTCGGTGCTCCCATTTTCTTGGTAAATACGACAATTCAGTGATTAGTACGAAAATTTGGGATTTTTAGTAGCAAATACGAAAGTAAGCAAAAAAAGGGTAAAATCAGTGAAATAATCAGAAATTAAAAATGGAAATCGATAAATGAATATGAGAAATGAAAAAATTGGAGCTCAAAAGTAGTGAATAGATACAAATCAAAGTGATAGCTTGAGAGAGAAAGAGGCTTACGAAATGGAAGCGCGATTGGGAAGAGAGAGAGAGAGAGAGAATAATTTGGTACGGAGGGAGTATGGTACAGCACTTTGTAATTTAATTTGTGCGCCTTTAGGAAATAAACACTTTTGCGTCTAGCTACGATCAATTTTATTAAAGTCTCATGATATTTTACAGCTTTACCCTTTTCATGTTGCGCTGATTTCTATCTGTTATGTGCTAGTTGCTACAGTGCCATTGTCTAGAGGTTAGGGACGAGGAAAATAATGGACTTTTATTTTTTTTATTTTTTTTGAAAGAAATAATGGACATTTATGGTAGTAATAAAAAATAATCAAAGATGATGAAACAAGAAAAATGTCCCCAATGTATCGACCCATTATATCAACAATTATATTAACAAAAAAAAACTAAATAGGTGATTGAGAAAAAAATTACCAAAATAAATGAACGAGAAAAAAAAAACATAATAAATGAGAAAATTGATTCCATTTCAAAAAAATATTATTTATTCTTATATTTTTTTTTGAATAAATAATATTCTTATATTACGCACTTCTACATACCAAAACCAATTCAACATACTTCTGTCAATATGAATATGCTCCCATATACTATGACAGACTTGATGTAATTCTAATTTTAATTATATAAATTCTGGTTTGATATATAATGCTGGTTTGATCCGGTGTATAAAATTATGGTTTGATCATGTATGTATATACTCTAGTTTGATCATGCCTATAAAAGATTAAAGATAATTTATTTTGGTATGCAGAGTCGAGGACTTGAATGAAGTTGGTGTTTAATGAATGCTTGATTTTGAACAAAAGAGATAATTAGGTGATATTTAAGAGTTTGAGATTTAGGGATTTGAGATTCAATTTAGGGATATTGATTTTTGCTTCAGAGTCAAAGTGACCATTTTTTACCTTTACTTTAGTCCATGTGACACCTCATATGTCATGTCACTGTGCCACATCATCACTTAACATAATAACTTAACGTCAGAGACTAAAGTGATAACAGAAGTGCGGAGTCAGAGACTTATTTGTATCTAATCCTGAGTCAGAGACTTATGTGATAGCAAGCTGAAGAATTAGGGACTAAAGAGATTATTTGCTCAATATTAAATATACACATAAATATTTAGAAGATAAATATTAAACGAGTGTGAGAAAAACTTTTTAACAACGATTATAGGGACGGAGGGAGTACTTGAAAAGCGTAACTTCTTCTAATAAATAAGACTAATCTTTTTTTTTTTTTCATTTTTAAAATTTTCTTGTGCTAGAGAAATTGCTACAAGAACATTAAATATTTTCATACTTACAAGTTACAAGAACATTAATTGTTCCTTAAAAAAAAACATTAATTGTATTTTTTAGAAATATAAAAGGGTATAAATGTCGGTCATTAAAGAAATAAATGTGCCTCGAAAGTCACAATCTGTTTCTCACATATGAGGCTAAAAAATTCTCCAACGTTTTAGTCCTCCATCTTTAAATAAATCGTTTAAAATTTGTGTGCGATTTTTAAACAAATAATTAATTGTATTAATTTTAATAGTAAAATTAATATTATTTATTAATGAAAAATGATATTTGAATACTTATTTTTTTACAATTTTCTCTCTCATCTCACATCTGTTTTTACTTTCACTTTCTCTTCATTATTTTGATTTTTGTGTCAATACCTCATTTTTTATGTAAAGTTTTGATTGTCCCAAAAGATATCATATAAATAAATATTCAAATAACACGGTTATTTACTAAAATATCCTTATTAATTGTAGTTAGTTAAAATTTGTTTTTATTTATAAGAAAATGTCACAACTTTTAAGGTATAGATATTGCTTAAAAGACTTTTCTACCCCTAATTTAATATTTGTCTTTTCAATATTAATGTATGTAATTAATGTTTGTATTGGTTTTAATGTTTTTTAGTTTTCCTTCTTATAATAAAGACCAAAGTGGGTAGTCGCTTAAAATTTGTGCACGATTTTAATGATAAAATTAATATCATTTATTAAAATATTCTTATTAACTGTAGTTAGTCGAGTAGTTAAGTTAGATAAAATTCAACAAATAAGAGTATAATAACGGAAAAAATAAATATTAGATTTTTTTATTTTAAAGTGATAATTATTTTGAGGTAGAGAAAAAATACTAAAGAGACAATTATTTTGAGACGGGAGAGGTATTATGCAATGTCGTTACCAACCGAAATAAACTCAGAACATTTATACTTTATTTTAAGATAAAGTCTTAGTTAGTCACAGACATAAATAAAAAGGACTTAGACACATACACATAAATAAGAAAAATTTGAAGGTAAAAGTAAAAAATAAGTGTGTCCAAAATTGACTAATTTATTTTTCTTTTAATTCTTTTCATTTATATTTATATATGTGTGCCCAAATATTTTTTATTCAGGGTTGTGAGTCGATAAGAATTGCTCTTTTTTTAATGTGTGAAACGATTAAATCCGTAGAAAGGAGTATACTTGAAAATAATGTTTTTTGATTAAATCGGTAGAAACTAGAAAGGAGTGAGTATATACGTTGAAAAGAGATTTTTTTTTGGGTTCACGCTACAAATACATAGCATCATCATTAATTTGAAGACAAAACGGTAGAATCCAGAGTGAGAGCGTGACACTATCTGCGACTGTACTTGCTGCTGCACATTTTACAATGGCTCAAAACAGAGAAAAAACCAAAAGAAAACAACCTGAACCGGTTGATGATGATGACGATGAAGAAGAAAATTGGTGTTTTGAATGCAAAGATGGTGGACAACTTGTTATCTGTGATCATGAGTAACTCATTTTCTTTCTCCATCTTTTTATTTTTTATTTCTTATTAGAACATGTTACGTTTTTTTTTTTTGGACGGTACATGTTTCTTTCTTCTTGATGATCATAATCTCTACGTTGTTGCATTTATTTATTTCAGAAAATGTGGAAAAGCTTATCATCCTGACTGTGTTGGAAAGGATGATTCCTTTTTTGATACTGTAGAATCTTGGGTTTGTGGTAAGCCTTTTCATCTTTTGGATTTATTATTAATATTTTATTTACTTACCAGTTCCATGCAAACTTGAAACACAACATTACATTTTTTAACATTATGATGCTAATTTGTCACATGTTTTTTATGTTTTTTAATTTTTCTCTCTCTATATTATGTATCTGATATATGAAATTACTATTTATGAGGTTAACTGGTAGAGATCAAAAGTAACGTTTTGCATGCATTTGTATTTTCAGGTAGGCATTGTTGCTACAACTGCAGTAAAGGCTCTAAGTTTTGTTGCCTTGGTTGTCCAAATGCTGTATGCAAAAAGTGTGTTTCTACTTCGGAATTTACACTAGTTAGAGGTGTTCAAGGACTGTGCTGTGACTGCTTAGAGATAGTAAATATTATAGAACTAAAGTTGGACCATGATTCTGAGGGGGTAGGTGTGATAATATTAACTTGGACTTTAGAATATTTAGTTCTAATTGATGTTTAATCCATAATTGTTTTAGGACTTGTTAAAATACCCTTTGTGCACTTTCAACATTTTTTTTATTCAAGATCATAAAAATAATTTTTTGTTGCTTTTATATATTTTTGAAGCGAATATGTTAGTTTTTCCTCCTTTTTTTTAAAACTCATTCTATGTATACATCACTTAGCTTACCACCCGAGCTACCTACATAGGACACCTAGTATTTACATATTGATTTCGAAACATGTACTTTTCAGTAATTTCATCTGATAACCGTGTTCATGTAAATATGCAATTTTATCCGAATATTTTGGATTCTAGATGGTGAAAGTGTAGACTATTTTTAAAACCAAAGAAGTGTTTGTTCATATCTTTCTGCTACAATTAGAACCAAATTTGTCAAGTTCATCTGTTTTTTTGGGCTGAAACAACTAAACTGATATAATAAAATTGGTATTCGTTGTACTAGTAAGTGTCATATTAGACCTACAAAACTGGCTTGTAAGGTTGGAATTCCACTTATAAACACATTTTATGGTCACATCTCATCCAATGAGGGGACTTAATACGATATTCAACTTATATTTAAGGAGATGTATGTGATCTCTATGTTAACCTATGAAATTTGTCCGTTCTACGCAGAACAAAATAACCTTGGATGACAGAGAAACATACGAGTGTCTATTCAAGGAATACTGGGGAATTGTTAAGGAAAGAGAAGGGCTAACTGACGACGATGTCTCAGCTGCACTGCCCAACTATCGAAAGGGTAAAGATCTCGAGCTTCATACAATTCACAGTGAAGGTGAAGAAGAAGAGAAACAAAATGATACCAACAGTATTGAAGAATATACGGGTATGCATAAGCCGAAGAAACAGAATCGGTATAGTTCAATGGAATTCGTCGGATGGGCGTCAAGGCCTCTATCTAGCTTCCTTGCATCCATAGGGAGATACAAAACCGAACCAATGATGCGATGGGGAATAAAATCTCTCATAGTTGAATACATTAAGGAGAAAAATCTTTACGATCCCAAAGACAAGAGGAGATTCCTCCCTGATGACAAGTTGTTTCCAATGTTTAAAAAGAAAGTTGTGTTGAAGTCTCAGATATATTCTCTACTTGAGTTTCACATTGCGAAAAATTCAGATAATTCATCTGGAAAGGAAAATCACGATGAAAAAAAAATTTGTTCGACTGGCAAGGATATCGATGATCAGACATGTCTGGAAAGCCGATTGTCCAACTTAATAGGAAAACCTCTGTTGAAAAAAGGTGATATATGTATAAAACCTGGATGTTTTGCATCGATTAATTCTGATAATATCAAGCTTATCTACCTAAAACGAAGCTTGCTGTTCGAGTTATCGAAACAGCCTGAAAGCTTTGTGAGAAACGTGGTTGGAACTTTTGTGAGAGCCAGAGTAGACTCCAATGATCATAAGCTAAGGAATTCCTATCACCTTGTGAGGGTCATAGGTATAATAAATTGTCTATAGATCTTGCTAGCTTTTTAAAGCTACTTTATATTTCTCAATATTTGGTTCTATGTATGTACTTTAAATGATTGATCATTTCTCTTGTTTAACTTTTAGGTGTTGAACATGATGAAATGTCTAATGGAATACTCTTGCAAGTTTCCTTCATGCCTAAAGCTATTTCCATCTCTGAGCTCTCCGATGAAGATTTCACAGAGGTACATGTAAATAATTTGCAGTGAAAATATCATTATCCTGGAATACATATTAATTGTGTTGTTTTACTCACAGCAAGATTGTGAGGATTTACGGCAAAAAGTGAAAACTGGATTGCTCCCAAAATTAACTGTTGTAAGTTGTATGATACATGCAGTGAATTTCTTTTTTCTCAAATATATAGCGGATGATTTTAACTTCTTTTTTCCCTGCTGGCATTGGAAGGAGGATCTTCAAGAGAAGGCTACAAGTCTTCACGAGGATATAACGAAACATGTATTCATTCTTGACTCTATGCATGTTAATATCTATCTTATTTTTTCCACCGATGTTCAAATTTTTCTGCTCTATAACAAGTTTAGGTTAGATGTATGTTTTGGATTCTAGCAATTGAATACTCAGATTACATAAAGCCATTTTCTGTAGCCAATCCTTTTATTAGAATAACAATTATAGTCAATCACAATTCTCTAGTGAGTAAAACAAAATAGCCTTAGACATATAATAAAATTCATTACTTAGCTTTATTTCAGTTGAACACAAGCTCTATCTTCAGAAATCTTACATGCGATACACATTCGTGTTCTTACATGTAATCTGTGATTATTTTTGGTTCTGTGATTACCACTTTATGAATTTGTTAATCTATCTCATTTTCTGATATTTCCTTGCTTTATGAATATGTTCCTGCTAGTGGATTGCGATGCGCCTAGTCTACTTGCAGATTCAAATCGAGCGTGTAAACAAAGAATATCCTTCTTGTATCATATAGAAATGATAAAATGATTTCTTAGTATCATATGACTTTAGCATTGTAGACATTTCCCGCAACAAATTATGTCTTTGTCCGCGACCCATACATGTGCATAGTAAAACGTACATGAATCTGGTTCACGTTTAGATTAAATACACTTTTTTTTTCTTCTTAAGTCTGGACTAGTATACTATAGTGCCTCCTTGACTGTTTGTGTTGTACAAAAATTGCATTACTAAATGAAAGGGAAGAGCTTGAGCAACCACAGAAACTAGAACAATTGTTAAGGCGTGTACCATCAGTTTCCCCCGAGCTTATGGAGGTAATGCATAATGATTCTGATGAAGAAAGTGGGGAAACAGATAGCCAGGACTATGACTCGGATGAGGTAAGTGTATTTAATTGAAGATGGTATAGATTGTAGAACAAAATTTGGACCATGACTTGGATGAGATTTAGGGTTTAGTGTATTTACTTGGATTGTAGAATATTTACCAAATTTATTCTTAGATAATGTTAAATCCATAATTGTTTTATGACTTGTTTTATACTCTTGCTGAACTTGAAAACATTTTTTTTTTACTTCAATGGAGCATATAAACAATTGATTTTTTTTCTTCACTTGATTGGTATTTACATGTTTAAAATCAATTGATTTTGAAACATGTACTTTTCAATAATTTTATCTTAAAATCATGCCCATGCAGATATGCAATTTTATCCAAACACCATATGTCATTTTGAATAATCACTTGTCCTTTATCGTCTTTTGTTAACCAATAAACTTTGTACGTTCTTTGCAGAACAAAATAAGCTTGGATGGCAAAGAAACACATGAATGTCTATTCAAGGAATTTGAGGAAAATGTTGAGGTGAGAAAAGGACTAACTGAAGACGATGTCTCTGCTGCATTTCCCAACAAAATAAAGGGTAAAATTTTTGAGCGTCATACAAGTCGCAGCGAAGGCGAAGAAGAAAAACAAAATGACTCCAATAGAAATGAAGGCTATTCAGGTATGCATAAGCCGAACAAACGGAAGCGGTGCAGTTCAGGGGAATTCGTTGGATGGGCATCAGGACCTCTCTCTAGCTTCCTGGCATCCATAGGGAGATATGAAGCCGAACCAATGATGCGAAGGGATGTAAAATCTCTCATATTTGAATACATTGAGGAGAAAAATCTTTATCATCACAAAGACAAGAAAAAATTCTTCCCTGATGACAAGTTGTTTCCAATCTTCAAAAAGAAAGTCATGTCAAAGTACAAGATATATCCCCTACTCAAGTTTCACATTGCGGAAAGATCGGTTGATTCGGATGGAAAGGAAAATCACAACCAAAACAAAAATTGTTCGACAGACAACAAGCATATCGATGATGAAACATGTATGGAAAGAAGATTGTCAAGCTTAATAGAAAAACCTCTGTTGAAAAAAGGTGATACGTGTATAAAACCTGGATGTTTAGCATTGATTAATGCCAAGAATATCAAGCTTATCTACCTAAAGCGAAGCTTGGTGTTCGAGTTATCCAAACAGCCTGAAAGCTTTGCGAGTAAGGTGGTTGGAACTTTTGTTAGAGTCAGAGTAGATTCCAATGATCATAAGCTAAGGAATTCATATCATGTTGTGAGAGTCATAGGTATAATAAATTGCATAAAGATCTTGCTTTCTTTTTTAACCTACTTTATATTTCTCAATATGTAGTTCTATGTGTGCACATTAAATGATTGATCATTTCTCTTGTTTATCTCTTAGGTGTTGAACATGATGAAATGTCTAATGGAATACTCTTGCAAGTTTCCTTCATGCCTAAAGCTATTTCCATTTCTGAGCTCTCTGATGATGATTTCACAGAGGTACATCTAAATAATTTGCAGTGAAACTATTATTTTCCTGGAATACATATTAATTGTCTTGTTTTACTGACAGCAAGAATGCGAGGATTTGCGGCAAAAAGTGAACACTGGCCTGCTTCCAAAAATAACTGTTGTAAGTTGTATGATACATGAAGAAAAAATGTTTTAGCTTTCGAAGGACGATTATCTGAAACAGTAATTGAAAATAGTGAAAATTAGTGTGATCCAAAATAACATTTTTAATACTTATTGTTGATTCTTGTAGCGGTTTGACAGGAAAACCATGTCATTGTTTTAAGTTGTCATTCAGTGACTATCGCGACACGGTGAATTGTTTTTTTTTTCCTTCTTAAATATATAGCGGAAAATTTGAACTACTTTGTTTTCCCTATTGGCATTGGCAGGTGGATCTTCAAGAGAAGGCTGCAAGTCTTCACGAGGATATAACAAAACATGTATTCATTCTTCACTCTTTACTTGTTCATATCTATCTATTTTTCCACTATTGTTCAACAGCTTCTTATTTATAACTGGCTGTGATTTATTTTTGTGGATTCTAGCAATCGAATAGGAATACTCAGGTTTCATAAAGCCACATACTTTAGCAATTCTGTACTAATTTTGGTATCAATGTTTGTTACTCTTGGCATTTGCAATTCCATCTTATTTTCTGACATATTATGTGACTTATGAATGCCTTCCTGCTAGTGGATTGCGAAGCGCCTAGTCTATTTGCAAATTCAAATCGAGCGTGCAAGTCTCAGAGGACGAAATAAAGAATATCCTTCTTGTGTCATATAGAAATCATTATATGAATTAATAGTATCATATATATGACTATAGTGCTTTAGAAGAATAATGATATATAGACTATACTATAGTGCCTCCTTGACCATTTGTGCAGTACAAAAATTGCATTACTAGATGAAAGGGAAGAGCTTGAACGACCACAGAAACAAGAACAACTGTTAAGGTGTGTGCCATCGGTTTGTCCCGAGCATGTGGAGGTAAAATATGATGATTCTGATGAAGACCGTGGTGAAACCGATAACTAGGAGCCTAGTATAGAAGACTACTCTTCTTGCTTTGATAGTGTAAATAGTTTTTCCTCTGTTGGAAGCCAAAACCATATCCACTAACAAGTGATGATGAAACTGTGTACTTTGCAGTGGTTTGTTTAGACTTGGTTTACATTTTGGAATCGTCAAGGCCATTAGATAAAATATTTTCTTTTTATTTCTTGTTTTTATCATATATTGTTATAAATAATCACTTCTTTTTTTAAAAAAAATATTTGTTTTTAAATGTTTATCACTAAATATAGAAAAAATACTTTCACAAACAAAAGAGCAACCGTTTTATGTTGTAGCTTAGTTAAAGATACATTCGTGCAAATTAGTACTAATCAAGTGCAAATTTTTTCCTGATTTATGTGAATGCTTTTGAGTTGTGCAGTTTTGGTCTAAGTTCAATGTTTTAGAAATTGGGATATGCATAAGTTGGCTAGTAGTTCATTAATCAATCAATTATCGTTTATAACTTTTGAAGGCATCATCATCAGAGAAAAGCATATGCATATAAAAGTCAACCTTTGTTATGGTGGTTTGACCTATGATGCACAAATAGATACGAAGACATAATCCGTATCTACTAGCTAGTAGCATTGCATTTGCCTATCCAAAACAAAAACAAAAACAAAAATGGATTGCATTGCAAGTATCACTTTCATTTGTATGACATATATGCTGACACACCCTAAAACGTGGCTACTTGAGATTGGGTGAGATTGAGGGAAAACATGAACTAAATATGAATTTTTATATTTTTTGTGGTTAAAAATTCATATTTCCTTCATGTTGTGTTAATAAAACAAATTTCTACATAATTTCATTAAAAAATAAAAAGGCTATACATGAGTTGACTTAAAAAAAAGAACCAAAAGTGGTGGTTGAAAATTTTATTTACAGAGACCAAAAACATATTTAACCTTTAATTTATTCCATTATCATTATATTTTTAAATATACCTTCAAGTATAAATACAAATAAACGAATCTCTTAATATTTTACACTAACGAGATCAAAGATGTCTCTAATTTTTTTTGTTCTTTAAAAAATGACATGTAAGGATGGAAATGAAGCTCTTAGTTCAAATGCAATTAATTTACAACATTGTTATTTGAACATTCTTTTATGAGAATTTTTGTTATTTAAACGATTGATGCAGATGACATGTGTGGTTAATGCATTTTAATAAATGATTAATAAAAATAAAATCAAGATTTGAGTAATCCTTAACTAAACTTTACTAAACACAAACCTAAATATTATTAACAAAACTGAAACATTGAGATTTTTCTTTCTTTTCTCCACTAAAATCCATCACTTAGAACATAACTTCTAACTTCGAAGTTGATGATGGTGGCAAGGATCAGAAGTTTCACATTTAATTCACAAACAAATGTTTTTGAGAGAAAATGAGTGTTGAGTAATATTTAATGAGAAGATCTATATACCTAACGTTTTGAGATTTTTAATATAGAGGTAGTGTCAAGTTTTTTTATTAGATAGTTTAATGTAATGACAACTCCAACTTTTTTAATGTCCTAACAATGGTATTAAAGTTGTTGGTTACTAAAAACATTGACTCTTTGGTGAATGTCTTCATTAAAATAGTGGCATTCTGCTTGAGGTGGAGTATACTAAATGAATGAATGAATGAACACTTAAAAGATTGATTGTTGAAACAATGTGTGAATTACAAGTCCGACGCTGAACAAAACGAAACGAGTGTTGATCAATATGACAAATCTCCCAAACTCTTCTCATGTACCATAAAGTATGTATATTGTATAATCCATGGGTCAGCGGAAAACCATTAAAGAATGAACAACATTCTAGCATTTGACGAGGATAAATGTAATGGAAAGAGGCGGCAAGAACAGTGTAGTAATTGAGACATGAATCAATCCATTTTTCTTCCATGGCGCATACTTCTTTTGACTCTTTATACACAAATTATGATTACTTTATGTTTTGAAGAGAAGCAACCTAGAAGGTCAGTTGTGAAGTTGAAGTCCACAAAGCAATGGTAGTACTTTTGTGACAAAACGTTTTAAAGTAATTATTCTTGCATTAAAAATTATAGGAGCAGTATCTTAAGGTGGGCCATTTCCACATTATATGAATCTTATGATCACCATTATGTTAAATTTTCAACTGTGTCTGTGCGTGCGTGCTTTCGACTTGTAAAAAAGGAATAATTTAAATTTTGACATTTTTAACCTAAAATAACTTACATTATTGAATGATAAACAAATTACAATTAATATACGTGTGACTTTAAAAGTAGTTATAATTAAGGTCGAAATATTGCTAATAATGTAATGATTATGATTGATTAACACAATTTTACGGTGAAAAAAAAAATTACATCGATGATGTATATGTATTAAATCCGATAAAGAATTGAAAACCCCACAAAAATAAAAAAGTATCATTGTCTCAAAATGTTTTTGTTTTGATATGAAACCGTACTGTTTATTGGACCACATGATCTATATATATTCACCACTATAGTAACTAATAAAGAAGCAGAAACTACATGGAAAGAGCTTGAGCCACCAAATCTGTACATAGAGAATTAAGTAGAAACACATCATTGTGTAGTGGCAACTATGGCAAAAAACCCTTGTTGTGAGAGGATGGGAATGAGGAAAGGACCATGGAGTGCTGAAGAAGATCAAATATTGATTTCTCATATTCAAACATATGGTCATGGAAATTGGCGTGCTCTTCCTAAACAAGCTGGTGAGCACAAATTAACACTCCTTAAATTATATGACATGTTGTCTGGGTTTGTTAATGTATGATAGATTATATGATATGATTGTTTAGGTTTGTTAAGGTGCGGTAAGAGTTGTAGACTTCGTTGGATAAATTACTTGAGACCAGATATCAAACGAGGAAAATTTAGTAAAGAAGAAGAAGATTCAATCCTAAAGCTACATGAAGTTCTCGGAAATAAGTGAGTATATGTTATAGACTTTATTATCTTTTAAAGTTCCGCACTTGTTTTTAGCATATATTTTTTGCATTAACGGTGAGTTTGACAAAATTATAGTAGCTGATATCGTTGAAATTTCAAAGTGATATATATTTTTTAAATCACAATAACACACTGAATAATTATGCAAAAGATATCATATCAAAGTATGAGTTTAGGCTTCTAAATGGTATTTTATACCAAAGTATTTAGTGATTATTGTCTTGAGCCTATTAACAAGTTATAGAGATATATAAGTTCTAGCATACAATTTTCCAAAAAGATATCATATCTTCTACATCTTTTTTTTGGGACTAAAATCATATATCTACATGTAGCATACATTACATTAAAATGTGATTGATCAATTTAGTCCTCTAATTAATACAAGATGAAAATTAATTTACTAGTGATCCTTTATGCTCAGATGGTCTGCAATTGCAGCAAGATTACCAGGACGAACGGATAATGAAGTGAAGAACTTTTGGCATACACATTTGAAGAAAAAGGTGCAAAAAAGTGAAGTGTACAATGTCAATACCTCTTATTCCTATACTTTGGATGAGGCACAAGCAAGTGATGGTTATAGTGTCGGTGAAAAAATAGTTATTTCCAATTATGGTTTAGTCTCAAGCAAGGATCCAAACACTGTAGAGTCAGGATTTTACAATGCAATCTCTTGTGATACTTTAGGAGAAAATATGAGCAATCATGGTTCAAGTCAGATTAGTGAAGAAATGGAATTTTGGTACGATGTATTCATTAAATCAGGTCAACCATCATGAGGAAGTGGAAATTTAGGAGATTTCTATTTCTATTTTTATAAGTTAATTATTCTTGATTTCAGGTTTGTGTGTAAAAATTGAGATCCATTTTGGTGGTGCAAATTGGCATAATAAAAGATAAAGGTGAATCAGTCAGTAATATTTCGGTCAATTTATTAAGGATGAAATTTTGTAGTCAATTTATAGGGTCAGATCAAGGGTAAAACTACTAAAACTCTCATTTTAAGCCTAGCAAATACCAACAAAAATATAATTTTTATTAGATTTTACAAGAAAAAAAACCTCGTATATTCAATTTTGTTTTAGGCCTCATTTACTATTAAAAATTATTGGGTTGACACTATCAATTTATTAATGTAAAGTATTAAATGAACTCATAAAAAAACACAATATTGATATATTAAGGTGCTTATTGATATATGGATAATTGTCGAAATTGTTTTTTCTTGAGAATAATGCTTGTAAATCTATGTTTAGAAAAATTATCATTATATGAATAATTTTTCTCTTCATTTTAAGTCTTCGTTACAAATATTTGAAAATATGATATTAGATGGTAGTTTTGTAGTTAAAAGTTAAAAATATTAAAATAAAAAATGTTTTCTAGAATCATCTATGGTTCTATGCCCTTCCATTCTCACAGTCACATTTTTTTGGTTATAATGATGCCAAGGGAAACAGAACAGACGATGAAAAAATCAAAGGAAAGAAACAAAAGCTTAAGCTAGCTAGAGGATAAATGGACCCGCATGCCATCATTCAAAAGAAAGCTTCTAGTATTATTTTTTTTATAAAATTTGAAATGACTGATTAATTTGTAGATAATCAATCTTGCGGTCTACTACCGGAAAGCTCAATTGAAGACAGAGCAAACACCTTATAGACAAACCCAACATATAAATTGCTAGCATTGAAATGATTCGAACTTGAGATTTTAAGAGATCACACTCTCATGTTTCAAGCCTACATCAGTATAGAGTTTTTCAATCAAGTCTAAATAAAAGTTCAGTTTTGATTCTCGTTTCTTCTTCTCTGGATCACAAGGATTATCATACTTGGGGCGAGTGCACATCATGTTAATTTCAAAAACAAGGACAAATCTATAGCTGAAAATCTTCCCTAGCCTTTAGTTTCTTATCCTATATACGCTCCATAGATTCGATACAATATCATGGTTTTAGCGTGGACTTGTCGTTCTATCCCATAAATTTTAATCGATGACATATTTTTTTTTTAAAATTATGTATTAAAAAATGTATTGTCAGTGCACTAATCCTTTTTTTTTTTGTACATGCGCTCTGATCCATTTAGTTTGTAATATAATTTTTTGAGCAAAACTTTATAATATAGTTTCTATTATAATATATTTTGAAAACTATGAATAAAAAATATAATATATTTTGAATAACTTCATAGTTTAAAAAAAAAAAGAAGATATATATAGCATAGAATATAAATTTGAGGGATAAAAGTCATTGCAAAAAACGGACACAGAAAATAATTGTTGCAAATACTAATAAAATAAAAAATAGAAAACAAAGCTGAAATAATAATCTTTTATTTAGATTTATATAAAAACGTTCACGATGGGACTCGAACCCACAATCTCCCGCTCCGGAGGCGAGCGCCTTATCCATTAGGCCACGCGAACAACTGTTGACTTATTTTCGTCCTTTTCATATTTATCCTCTACTCATCAATTTCCACAGTTTTAGAGTTTGGAAAGGTGCTGCAGTCAGTTTAGTTATTTTTTTGGTAGATAAGTGAAGGAGCCGTCTATGTTTATAGATAATTTAGTCATTTTTCTTTTGAATCCAATATTAGTCATTGATGGTCAAAGACGAAACATGTCATTTTCTCTTTTAATTATCATATGTGGTGGTTCAATTCTATTTTGTGTTGGAAGGAGCAATGTAATTTCAATTTTTTAGTTTTTTGGTGACTTTTTTTTCCTTCTATTTGTTGTAACTGTTACTTTTCGTTTGCTCTTCTCTAGCACTCATTGTTCGGAGAAGGTAAAGTCGATTGTTTAATTTAATTTAATTTTAGCATTTTCAAGAAAAAATCTATTTATTTACTATTTATAATTTAAGGGAACAATCTGACAATGTAGTCAATTTATAAGGCAATACCCATATACCATGAAGTCTTATTGAATGTTTATTTATTGAAAAATATAAATTTTTACGTTAGATTTCGATTTAAAATTAATTTATAGTATATGTATGATTTTAAAGTCTAAATTAATTTTATTAAAAATAATTAATATAAAGGGCAAATAAATACTTGTTTAAAATTTTGAGAGTTAACGAAGAAGAATAAAGTGTTGGAGTGGGAAATTGCAGTTGCGTTCTAAAGAAGAAGATAGATAGATAGATAGATAGATAGAAGAAGTTAAACCTAAGTGTTAGAATTGAATTGAATTGAATTGAATTGAATGGCTTTGACAATCTCAAACATACTTCACTGGCACTGCCCTAAATTCAAAAACAACAATAATTCCATCAACCATTTCCGTTCCCAATTTTCAACCTCTATCAGGTAACTCCTTAACTGCAATTCGTTTTTTCTTCTTCTTCTAAAAAAACCCTGCTTTCTTACTGGGTTTTATTCAATTTTCAGGTTTCCCAAGAAAACATCATGGATTAACCCAATAATCATCTCTGCTTCTTCTGCATCTGCTGCAGGAAGCACTAATCCTAACGGTGACTTCAATCCTTATGAGGTAGCTACTCAGTATTCATTTTCTTATCATATCAAATTCAATTCCTTATTATTCTATCATATTACATTGTCTTATTATTATTATTATTATTATTATTATTGTTGTTGTTGTATAGATTTTAGGTGTAAGCCCTATTGAGAAATTTGACACGATCAAAGCAGCATATACTAAGAAAAAGAAAGAGGCTGAGATTAAGGGTGATGAACAAACTGCTTCCAGAGTATGTTAACTAACTAACTAACTCTTCTCTATTTTTCTTGCAAAAAAAAAAAGATTTAGGTAACTGCCAATGTTATTTTTTATTTTACATACAAACTATCAATTTAATCCCTAGTCTCTTAACATCTTAATAGCAAGGACTAGATTGATGGATTTTATTTACCTTAGAGACTACTTATTATATTTACATAGTTTAGGGACTAAATTGATGGTTTATTTATTCTTATTGTATGAGATGTGTAACTTGGTGAGAGATGAATATTATTACCATCATGTAGAAGAGACAAAAACAAAACCGCAAAGGGTAGAATTACAAATTATTTTTCGCTCGATGAATATTATCCTCTATTTTGAATTGCATACTCTCTAGACCAAATTAAGCTACTTTCTACAAATGTGTCCCATAATGCTTTTAATTATTTCGTTTTTTATGAGGTTGCTAGTAATCCATATTGTTATATGTTTTTCCTAAATTTAATGTACTAACACATGCGATCTTGTGTATTGTGAATGTATGATCCAGCTTGAAAAGGCATATGACAAAGTTATGATGGCTCAATTGAGTAATCGGAAAAAGGGTGTGACTTTTGGATCTTTTAAGGTAAAGTAGGGGAGTCTTTCTTTTTCATGAGCATTTGAAATTGCACACAAAACATGATGACATGAGGGCACAAAGATGCTTATTGTTTAGTTTGTTTTGGAGTTTGAAGCTGCTTTGTTAATTTACTTCTGTATGTATTTGATTTGATGTATTTTACATTCATTCGACTTCCTTTGATGAAGCAGAAATAATTTTTACAGAACGTCTCTTTTGACTTCTTTTTTTTCCAGCTCAAAATGAATGTAAGCTGCCTATAAATTATGCATACGAAGAATTCGGACGAATTAATGTCTTATGATCTTGAATCCTTAACAGTTAACACTTTTCATTACGACGAAATAACTTCCAAGATTATGATTTATCATTATTTTTAGTCATAGAATTGTTGTTACACACACAGTCTAGCTACATAGCATTTTTTGCGCCAAATTAATTCACCCACATCATCTATGCTATATTGTGTCCTCTTCCTATATCCCCCCAATATTTCACCCTAACATTTTGTTTATTTGCTTCTCAAAACTTTATCATAATTTCTAAACTGAATGCAGGTTTCAAAGGACATAAAGTATGCCGACAAGCAGCCAATTATACCTTGGGGACCAAGGTTTGTTATTGCTTGTCATAGTTCATGACATATTAGTTTTGTTGCTGTATATTGTTCTACGTTGCTGCAGTGTGCTTGGGAATTGTCTCCATGTTATTCCCCCTTTCCAAAAGTCCACTAACTTTATGGTTGAATTGTGTTAATTAGGATGTCTTTTATACTTGATGCGATCCAATTACTCTTTTATTACTGCTTAGAGAAGATCACAGTATCTCTCCCTTATGAAATAGACATGCCATGAATAATTTGTATTTAGGTTAATTTATTTCCGCCTACAGTGTCATTCTATTATCAGCCACTTGGGTTGGATTTTTTGACATTACTTGTACTTCAATGCAATTTCAGGTTTGCTAAATCAAGTGAAAATGATGTGCGCATCAACTTGGCAATATCTGCTGTTTTTGTGAGTAGTAAATGAATGGTTGATTTTATTTAATTATTTTGGAATATACCAATGCTCAGAATTGTCTTTCTGCAGACAGCTTGGATTGCAGTCACTCAAAGTGCTGAATATAAACCTTTGCAGTTTTTAGCCTTTGCTTTCGTTTATAGGCTTTTTGAGAAGTTAAAATCCTTTGAATCTCCAAAAAGCTCCACAATTAATGTGAGTTTCATACTCTATGACGGCCTATTCAATAAAATCTTTGAATTTTCTGCTTTTTAACCATGTTGAATTATCAATAGAATAGTGTAGTTCATTAATCATGATAATGGTTGCTACAGGAAGATGGTGAAGATCCAGGAGAAGGACTGCGCATGGGAAAGAGACTGCTCCGGTCACTGGCCTTGGTTTTTGGATGTATAGCTGTTTCATCCTTGGTATGATGATTCATCTGATCTTTTGGTGTGATTCAAGGATCACTTCTTTGATATCCCAGTTTATGGGCCTCTGTAATCTACAATAATTAACAAGGAAGCTAGTATAGTGTGTGTATGTGTGTGTGATTGTCTTTTTAAACAAAAAAAAAGGTGGATCGGTTCGACAGTTCATCTTGCTTTCACGTTTTACTTTAGTTGAAACCAAATTATTTTTCATCGTGATGTTCCGAAAAGATGCATTTGGATAATTTTCTTTTAATCTTTTTGGAACTATTATCCGAAGACAATTTTTAAAGAAGAAATTTGTGGTGGCTGATTTACAGAAATTAGACTTTTGTACTGTGCTGGACATCCACTGGGATTGTAGGATCAAACTTGGCAAGTTATTGCTTTTGGGAGAGACTGGACTTCGTAGATCTACATCATCAGATTAATGATGCACAAACTAATTTATATTATGCATTTTTAGTTGAAAATATTTTTTCAGTATGCTATTCAGTTATTTTGTTTGTCTCTCAGTATTCAATTTAGTCAAATACGCCTTAAGTTTTGTATTTTGTTCTTATCATACATAGAGGAGTGCTATGGACACTCTCTAACACCCACTCTCTTATTGGGTGAAATCCATGTGTTACACTCTTTCTAGCACTCTCTCTAACACTCACTCTTATATTGGGTGAAATTCATGTGCTCTTTCTAGCACTCTCTCTAACACACTCTTATATTGGGTGAAATCCATGTGGGTACCACACATTGGAAATGGATCCCACATGAAGTGGTGAGACCCAAATGGGTTTCACTCAATAGAAGAGTGATTGTTAGAGAGAGTGCTAGAAAGAGTGTTCCTAGCATTTGTCTCATACATATTATTGCTCCTCAAAATTATTCTCATACATATTACTGCTCCTCAAAATTATTTATGTTCCAGATAAAGATTAATAGTTTCTGGTACATTTTTTGCAGGCTTACACATTCGCTTTGAACATAGTCGAGTCTGCAAGTGGTTATATCCCATCTCTTCTTTACAACAGTCAGGTATAAATCAATTCAGTCCTTCTTGGCTAAATCAACTGTTCAGAAACCATGTGAATAATATGGTGCATGTCATGCAGTGTATTTTTCTTAGTAACACTGGATTTTTTTTCCATGCATTCTTTATGTGAGTTTTCTTATAAAATGCCATTTTAATCCTCATTTTCCTATGCGGTGAAGGGTTGAGATTTATGTTCATGATTCACGATTCAAAACCATGTCTTGGTTACATGACTCGTGAGTATTACTTTTTTAATACATGGGAAGCTGTTTAGTTGCCATTTAAGTACGCTATACTTTTGCACTAGGATAACTAGTTAACTCTGTAGTCAAATAGCAACTATAGTGGGGCTATAGTATAGCAAATTTTTAGCAAAATGCCATATTTCCACGATTTTGTACAAGGAATTGTCAACTAGTGGCTATAGCAGCGCTATAACACTGTAGCGTAGTGGAGTCTGTGTAAACCCCTATTTTTTGCAATGTTCGATTGACAAAATCTACCCACAGTTTCTTAATGTGTATATATGAATTTGAGATTTATCATAAGATTGATTTTAAAAGCACAGGCACTAACTACAGTATTTTTAAATCTTTCATATATATTGCAATTCGCCTATCAATGTGTCCTTTGCAATATTAAATTTCGTTGGTGTTATATATTTTCTCAACCGTAGAGTAAACTTATTGATCCTCTTATGATATACACAACATCACATCAGTCTTCCATATATTAGCAAAGTCAAATTAGTAATGATAGTGACATCAATTTTATCCTTCAAAAACCGAATTATTGTCATTTTAAGGATGAATTTGATGTTAACGATGTAAAATTGAAGGATCAATATGATGTGGTGAATACCTTTACAAATCAAAGGCCAGTGTCATGTCACCAGTTTGATGGCACAGCTGCTAACTCTTGGAAATAAGATCATACACATTTATTACCAGTGTATATTATTCTTGGTTGGTTGACTTAAAAATCATGGCTAATTAGTCTTGTCTTGAATCAGGATAAGTTTGATCTTGACATAGTTAACTATTGTCCCATTGCTCTATGTATGGGGTTAATCAGCTGACAATAGGACGATTTTCATTGTATTTGCAGGAGTTGATAATCACCGCATCATCGGCATTCATGCTTTTTATTTTGGGATCTTATTATAGATAATGAACCTTTCTTGAAGACGTAGAAACCAGTCAATTTAGTGATGACCGCAATACTGTGTTCCTTTTCTTCCATTGTGAACGGAGTTCTTTTGTTGTTTCACTCAAATTTTGTCAAAAGAGAAATACATTTCTTTATAAAGTAGGAATAGTGTTAATTTCAAGTTTTGTTCTATTTGAATGTTGTGTATGATGCTCGTCTGGGCTATTCTGTTCGAAGCTCCTCCCTAATTAATTATATGATTCACATTCAAGCAACCTTGCTAATTCAAATGCATAGAAGAAAGGAAAAATATTAAGGTCTTGAAATTAAATCGTTGACCTTGAGATGTGCACATTCAACTTAGAAAATGTCTAAATAACCAACTATTTACAAGCTTGAATAATTGTAATATTTCATGATTGTTGTCTTAGAATCATGTTTTATGTACCTAGTGTAACTGGATATAATTAAGTCAACAGCTTGATTTATGGTCAACCCATACTAAGTACGAAGTGTTTTGAGCTTAAATGGTTTAGTTATTTTTGTCCTCTTTATTATTTCCTTATTATTTCTTCTTCCTTTGCTCCATTCATGGGGAATACATGATTACAATGGTACCATAATTGGGATCCTAAGGTAAATTACACCATTAGAATTTGGAGTTGGAGTAACAGAACAAGTTTAAGACTATTTCTCCACTATAATTACAGTTTATTAGTATTTTGTTGACAAGTACGATGAATAAGTCCCACATCGGTTACTACTAAGACTTTTGCTATGTTTATAACTTAAGGGTGAGAGCATATGAATTGTATTCGTGAAAAGGAGGGATGGTTGGCAAGCATTCTTGTTACACACCCCGGTTAAGGCTATCCACCTCTTTGAGGATGGATCTATAACCCAATTTTTTTTTTGATCGGGTTTGTATACTTTTTTTCTTTTTTTTCTAGTAGTCTGGTAGTCGGAACTCACACAATTAAATGTACAGAAGTAGGGTATTTGGGATTCGAACTCCAACCCCTGCATAAATTATGCAATCTCCCTTCATTGCTTGTTCCTTTATTATGTTGCTGTCTAATCCTTTTCTTCTCCCTTTTAGAGACATATGGAGTAGGATATAGGATATCCTCCTCACTAACATCATCTAGATCATGTGACCCCTCCAAAGACTGCTCATTAGAATTTCCACACTTTTTATAGCTGCTGCATTGCTAGAAAGAATTGGCTGAGTTTCAGGAACTATCAACTGGGTGTTTCTGCCATCAGTGTTGTTTGAAACTAATTGAACACCAAAACTAGTGTTACTTGAGAATGCTCCAAACAAACATTAGCCAATACCCAAACATAAAAAAGGATTTTGGCACCAATTATGGAACTGATAATGTAAAACAACAAATTTAGCTTTAAACCATCATACGGAAAGAAGTTTAATATTCTTCAAAAACTTAAGAGGAGAATTTTCTTTGAGACGGAAAAGCCTATCATTTCTTTCCTTCGAAATCACCCAAAAGGTAGCAAACTAAATCAAAAACATGAAAGAACATCTTGATTTTACATAAAGAATTACCAAATTGAACCGTGGAAAAATCTTAAATGACTAAATTGGATCTTCAATCTAAACTTCTTCAACAAAGTTTAATATTTTGTTGCATTGAATTGCATCTTTAACAACTAACCTCATAAAAAGTCAATAATTAATATTATTGAGTGCGATAAAATAATGTAACCTGTAGACTAAACAGTATTGTCATAAAAAAAAAACTTTTAATGAAATATTTTAATACTATAATAACCATTGGCAATTTTATTGTATATTCAATTACATATTTTCTTTTATTGTATGCTTAAACAATTACTCAATAAATATAATTATAAATAAAATACTCCCTCTAGGATACCTAGCAGAAACCATTTTATTGGTTGTTGTGTTTTGTCTTTTATTCTACATAGATTATGATTAATAAATTGACTCAAATTTGTCCCATGCAATGCATTTCAGTCCAAATTGGTCTGCTTGATTTAATCTAAATTGAAAACATACACATTCATTTACATCTTCATCATTGTGTTACTTGCAACTTTGTTGGAATATAAGGTAATCACTGCCTCTTAAACTTCTTAGTACGTTCGGTTCAATTTTCTGCCACTGATTTTGCTAGAATTAGTTGGATATGGTTAAAGGTAGTTTACAAATTGGTTAATAATAATAATAATAATAAGTTGGTAAAGATTAGTTAGTTAAGATTTCAGTATGAAGTGTATCTATTTTTCTTTCAATTCATTTTTCTCTTTGTTGAACTTTATCATGTTTCTCAACAGATTCTGTGCATGTGCGGTTGTAAAAAAAATATTGATTCCATCTTTGTAACTAAGACACTTTTGTTATTAGCTTTAAGTTGGTCTCAGTAGTAACTCAGACATATGATGCTGTGTTTCATTTTCATAAGCTAAGAAAGATCCATGATGTATCATAGTATATCATAAATTTGTTATTCTGCGTTATCCACGCTCGAAGCGTAGAGATAAGAACTGAATAGAATTTAAAGTTATGGAATCATGTATTTGTATATAATTGCTAACTTGTTTTGATTGGTTCTTGTTAAATTTGGGAGAATTGGAGTGAGTTATGAGGCTTACATTTTGAATTTTGTTTTAGTTGCAGAAAAAATGGTAACTGGGACAGTGGATCTTCGGTCAGATACAGTCACGAAACCGACTGAAACAATGCGAGTTGCTATGGCAAGTGCTGAGGTCGACGATGATGTTCTTGGCCGCGACCCTTCTTGTTTTCGCTTAGAAGAAGAGATGGCAAAGATAACTGGCAAAGAAGCTGCTCTTTTTGTCCCATCAGGCACTATGGGGAACCTTATATCTGTGCTTGTTCACTGTGACATAAGAGGGAGTGAAGTAATTCTTGGAGACAATTCACATATTCATATTTATGAGAATGGAGGCATTGCAACCCTTGGAGGTGTTCATCCAAGAACAGTTAGAAATAATGAAGATGGAACCATGGATATTGATTTGATTGAGGCTGCAATTCGAGATCCAAAAGGGGAGCTTGTTTATCCAACCACAAGGCTCATTTGTTTGGAAAATTCTCATGGAAAGTAAGCAATTCCTTGATCAAAATTTCAATCTAATAATGTTTTGTTGGATACGGCTCATAGTTTATTGATAAATGGACATATCACTGAAATAATAGAAAGGTACTGCAACTACTCTGCAGTCGGAGATGTAGGCAGAATTGACCGAACTGCGTGAACAAATCTCGTGTGCTCTTTGTATTTTCGTTTATCGTATATGTTTCTTTTGACTCAGAGTTGCTGTCCTAGCATGTTTTTACAGTAGTTCCATTATTTACATTTTCTAGACAATACATTGTTGCTTTTATACTCTGCTGCCTGTGAATGAAGGGCTATAAAATGATTTAGTTTGTAAGATGATTTATAAACATTTTATAAACTAATTCATTTTATAACTAAGGTATATGTTGATTGTTCAAGCAAAAATGTTGCCTTTTTAAAAATGTAAAGTTAAGAATTCCTTCAATGGTTGTCTATATTATATAATGCATTCACAGTATGAATGATTGAAACTTTTGTTTCCTGAATGCAGCACCGGTGGTAGATGCCTTTCGGTTGAATATACAGAGAGAGTTGGAGAGGTTGCTAAGAAGCACGGATTGAAGCTTCACATTGATGGAGCCCGTATATTTAATGCATCAGTTGTGAGTACCTTTTGTCATTTATAATAAACACAGCTTTGACTTTGAGTTCTTTAATCTGGCTCCTACTATCATGTATATATAAACAACTCATGACAGAAAATTTTGGTTTTTCAGGCACTTGGTGTTCCTGTGGATAGGCTTGTTCGAGCGGCTGATTCAGTGTCAGTATGTGTCTTCCTTTACCTTCTCTTTTATTGGACATGATTCTTGGAAAGACTCTTCAAGAGTAAATATGTTCCTTAGTTAGAAAAAAGGATGTTTCTGTTCTTAGATTATATAATAGATTGAAATTGTGATATACTTGCCGGTTTCCTGAGATGTTTCTTGGTTAGAAGTTCATTCTTCAACCTTGAAGTACTTGGTTCGAAGCTAGCACAATCATTTTTTCGATGTACTCAAGACTAAATTAAATGTCAATACTTATTCTTATTGGATCACTTTAGAAATAAACTCGAGTTTTTGCCAACATTTAGTATAGTGTCATGGCAATGACAATTTTAGGTATCTTAATGTAATTACCAAATTCAAATCAAAAGTTTATATATGAACTAACCAACTTGTGATTACTTTGAATATATATATGATTAGGTTTGCTTATCTAAAGGTATTGGTGCTCCAGTGGGATCTGTAATTGTTGGTTCCAACAGCTTTATAACCAAGGTATTTCAAAATCGTTAATGTGAGTACAATAAAAGTGATATTATTCTTTTTGAAAGAACTTGATATTATAACTCTTGTATGTATATCTGCTATTTTAGGCTAGAAGGCTTAGAAAAACCTTAGGTGGTGGAATGAGACAGGTTGGCATCCTTTGTGCAGCTGCACTTGTTGCATTACATGAAAATATTGAAAAGCTAGAAAGTGATCACAAGAATGCTAGATTTTTGGCTGGTATGTTCTTTACAATGTTAACCTATCAAGTAAAGACACAAAAACGAACCAAGCACAACTCTGATATAATTTAATAAAATAGAAGTAATTCATTTACAGCCACATTTGTCGGTGTTTGTTGTTCTCGGACACTGGCACATGTTGGACACCATTCACCAGACACCCTTCAATATCAGGGGTCGGTGTTACATGGATGTTAATTGGTTCACAAGCAATCCTACTAACTAGTCTGTTTGAAGAAGTACAATTTAAACACACCCTTTAAAAAAAAATCTTCTAACTTGTCCTTTAGATGGATTGAATGAAATCAAAGGACTGAGAGTGGATACCTCTTCTGTGGAAACCAATATTGTAAGTATTTGGTAGAGTCCATTCATTCATGCTAGTACAACAATTGCATTATTATTTCTCTGATTACTTTTGTGCTTAATCAATAATCTCTGATACCAGATATATATTGAAATCGAAGAGAATTCCGGAACTACAGCATCAAAGCTATCCAAGGACTTAGAAGACTATGGCATCCTTCTAATGCCAATGGGATCATCAAGGTCTTGTCTGTCACACTTTGCATTGTTACTAATAATTGAAATTATTATTGATTAACCTTTTATTAAAGTAATTTATTCATATGAATCTTAACGTATCAATTTCATTGGTTCATTTTCTCTTGACAGATTGAGAGTTGTATTCCACCACCAAATATCAGATAGCGATGTGCGATACACTTTGTCGTGTTTTCAGGTAATGATCAGTCTCCTTGTTTTGCTGTATATATTTCTTTTCTTTTTCTTGCTATATATTTTACGTTTCATAATTTTATTGAATGTTGCAGCGTGCTGTTGCTGGAGGACCAAATGAAAATGGAAACTAGTTGAAGAATTTCAAGTTTGTTAACTTTGTTGAAAAAACAAATTTTCATTCAGTTGTGTGAATAAGTATGGACCTTTTGTTTTGTTTGTAACACAAATAAAATATGGAGCATAGTAAGAAGGTTTATAATTCATAATTTATCAAGACAGTTGCTAGAACAGTGAATAATGAAGTGCTTTATGGAATCTTAATTGCTTGCTCTTTATCTTTGTTTCTTTAGCAACATGGCCTCGTTGTTTATTTTTATTTTTTTTAATGACAAATGTTAGTATATTAGTTGTTATGTTAGTTCTCCTTTGTGATGAATGAACTTTAACTTTTATGTCTTTTAATCGCTTAGCTCAATCAAGTGAGTTACCTATCCTTCGGGCTTGTTATTTTCTTAAAGTAACTACTAATCTGAGTTCACCATCTCAGTTAACAACCAAATTTTTAGTAGATACCATTGTCATTGGACCATCCCAATGCCAAGTTATATATATCATCTTGAATAATGTAACCCAAAAAAGCATTGATGTTGAATCTTATTTTAACTGAGTTCACCATCTCAGTTAACCAAATAATGATCTTAAGGTTACTACATGGTGGAAAATCTCGATAGAATCCCTTTGTAAATGGGAGATGTCCCTGACTTATAAATATATTTTTAGACTATATTACATCTAATGTGCAACTATTGATGGAACTCTCATGTTTTGAATTAGACATCTGGAGCAAGATCCTAATGTTATAATATCGAATGACTCAACAAATCTTTAATAGAGTTCGATATCATCTTAGAATTTAAATTGAACCAATCTACCCTATTGTTTTTTAGAATTTAAATTGAACTAGTCTACCTTAATTGTTAATACTACATCTTCGGCAATATATCAAGGGCATTACCTTTCTCACCCTATTATCTTCTCGCACATTTTTTTTTTTACAAAAATATCCATGACATTTTTCTCTCTCATTTGAGCAATCAGAATCTCTCGATTGAGCAGTTGCGAATTTCGCTTTAAAAACAACAAAAAAATAAAGTAAAAAAAATGATGAAAACATGTCAAATAAAATCAACAAAATATAATAATACCACAAAAAAAATTCTAAAAATCAAATAAAACTTATGCAATTCAAAAAATTATACCCTATACCCCTACAAATTATTGATAATTCCAATGTTACCCTTCTTTAATTTAACTTTTTACAATTTTATTTTTCACCCTTGCTATCAATAATTTTGGTTAAACATGAGTTCACCGTTCGTGGTATTCCATACACATTTTTTCCGGAAAACTATGAAAATTGATGTATGCACATTTGTTTAGGCTGAAAAACACATGTAAATTACTCAAATACCCCCTCAATAGTTAACTGCCGAATTATAAAGAAACCGACTGCAGTTAAATGCCGAAGAAAAGTTTTCCATCGGCATATCATCAAGCCACTTTTTACTTGTGCCAACGTTGCTGCCATCTTCATCTTCTCGGTGGGTTTTCCACCTTTGCTTTATTTTTAAGACTTCGATTATAAATTAAACCCTTACAAATCTTAGTTTTCATTTCAAGAAAATTCAAGGTATAAATTGTTGATGAATCTTAGTTTTCATTTCAAGAAAATTCAGGGCATAAATTGTTGATGAATTTTTAATTAAAATTGGTGGTCGATTTTGAAAAGGTTTTAATTAAATTGTTGATGAATTTTTTAAAACGTTTTAATGTGAAAGGGAAAAACGTATAACTGTGTTTAATGACTTTTAGGTTATGTTTGGTTTGCTGAAGAAAGTTTAAGGAAAGAAAGAGAAAGGAATGAAAGATTAAGGAAAGAATGATAGTAGAAAGTGAAAAGATCTTTTTAGTTGTTTGGTATAAGAGAAAGTGAATAGAAAGGGAAAGGAAAGAATGGTGTGTGTATTTGTAAAAGGACAATTACATCCTTAAAAAGTTTTATCTACATGTCATTTTAAATTACACATTTAAATATATTTTAATTTAGATATAACAATTTCCTTCAAAAAATAGTATTTTTTTTATGCTGAGAGTATGTGTCAAAATCATAAGTCCTAGTGTATTTTTTTCGGTGAATCATAACTCATAAGTGCCTAGTATGCTTGTACAAAAAAATGGCACAATGTTAATAATATATTACAACAAGGCTACTTTGGACTTTTTATCATGAAGTTGCTGCCTATTTCATGTTTCCGTGGATGGATGAGTGGAAAGGTTTTGAATGTGGGTCCCACCTCAAAACTTTTTTTCCTCTTCTTTTTAAATACTACCAAAGGATGGAAAACCATTGTGTCCATTCACTTTCTTTCCCTATCCTTTCTTTCCTTAATCTTTCGATGGAACCAAACATACCCTTAAAGATGGAATAATTCATAGTAGACTAAAACAACAAATGTATTTGAAGATTTTTTTTTAACAAGCAATTAATTTGAAAATATTGAAACTATCATTCGCAGATTCTAAAAGAGGCTTGATGATATGCCGATGGAAACTTCGGCAGTTAACTGCCGAAGTTTCCTCGGCAGTTAACTGCAGTCAATTCCTTCATAATTCAACAGTTAACTACTGGAAGGACATTTGGGTAATTTACATGTGTTATTTAGCCTAAACAAATGTGTATAAAGCAATTTTCAAAAACTATATCTTATATTTCAGTTTCGTAATTTATTTTTTGGAAACCTATAGAAAACAATTCCAGCAAACTTAAATAAAACTTATATTTTGTGGAATCAAGATATGTTTAACCTCCCATCTCTAATGATGCTAGTTTCTGCCAATACGTGATCAACTGAAATTCCAGATTTAATAGGCGAGAAACATTATGATATTTGCAATAGTAAGTAAATTCATTCAATTGGAGTTAAAACAAAAACAGAGAATCAATCGGAAAAAGAAAAAAAAAAGTGTCAATCTATTCCATTCAAATCAGTGTTTAATTTATTTGAATTCCAATCCACATGAATGTAATAAAAAACAGAGATAAAACTGAAGTGAAAGGTTTGAGCGGCAGAGATCGTGTACCGATCAGGATGGTGGGGAAGTGTGGTTTTGTATTCCGATTTAAGTTTGACGGAAAAGTTTTATGTAGTTTTCCAGAAAATAAATTAGGAACCGATGTAAGATATAGTTTTTAGGGAAAAATGCATCATGTTGTGCAGGTAGGGGTCAACTCATGATCAATGAAAAATAAAAATCATCAAAATATAAGAATACCACCAAAAAATTCTAAAACTCAAATAAAACTAATGCAATTTTCATTTTTTTTTTCTTGGTTCCGAGAATGTGGAAAAATAAAAAAAATAAAAAATAGGTGTATATGATGAAATTTTGGATTTTGGAAGCGGTGTCCCGTAGAACCGAAAATTTGATTGTTGAAATTGGTCGTACTATATGTGAGGGCAATTTTGGTGCAAACTTTCTTGCTAAAAAGGGTGTTAACACAAGTGCTTGTTGTAACTTTGCTGTCTTCTATGATTTCACTTATCGTCATGTCGCTTTGCTTCTAGCAGACAGACACCATGCGTGGGGGTTACATTCTTTCGTCCTTTTCTACTTTTAATTTTGCAACTATTTCATTTTTTTCTCTACAACATTTGATAAAGTACATCCTCTCAAAAAAAAAAAAAGTTAATAAATACATAGGAAAAATATTTTTGACATACAAAATTGACATTAAATGTTAACTATTTTAGGACCTCTTTTCAACTGCATTGTAGGACCTCTTTAAATTTCAACTGCAATAATTTTTTTTTACTAACATTGAATAACTATTTTAAATGTTTTTTTTCTGCAACCAACAATAGACCCTTTGATGGAAACATTAACTCATAAAAATAATAACAATTGTTAACAAATTAATACTATTATTTTATCTATTATTTGTTAGCAAACGAAGACAGATATATTTTTTTTTACAGATTCCATTATAATAACAAACCTTTTTATTGAGTCAATTATTTTTATCCTGTTTAGTTTTTAAGTTGAGACAGTAACGAAGGGTCCACCAACGTCCTTAATCTTGTCCACTATCTCACGGAGACACTGACTGTAGGGTGAATTTGTGCCTCACCTGAAGGAACCTCTTTTCATCCATTGTGCAATGCAATGAACTTGGTTTTAATTTAGTTTAGGATTTGATGTTTCATCCAATAACACTTTTTTATAATTTTTCCTCTGAGGTCGATTCAGTTTTAGAAGAGCCATTTTGTGACTATCTTCAGATTAGATTACGTATAACTGGAGTGTTATTTGAACAACTATTTTTATTATAATTTGTGGAACAATTTTAATATACAAAGAAATATGAGTATTGACATAAAAATTAAAACAATAGAAAGAAAAAGTGAAAATACAATGTGAGTATCAAATATCATTTCTCTGCATGTAACGGGCCCTCATAAAACAATTTTCATAGAGGACAAAACTTACCTACAATTATTTAGATGCTTTTTGTATGGTTCTTAATTAAAAATACAAATTTTTTGAATATAACAAACTTTGAGAAAATTATAGATTTACGGAAATTATGATGAATTTAATTAAGAACCATACCAAAAGCACCTAAAAAATTGTAATTAAGTTTTTTCATTTCATAGAATATTTTTCCGTTTATATTACTACATAAACTAATCCCTTCAAAAAGATCACAAGCAAATTTATTAGTCATCTCTTGCATATTTTTTTTTTTTCGTTTCATATCTTCAAATTTAAATAGTAATATTTTATTTTTGACAAATTTAAATAATAACATATAATAAACATTAATGATACATGTTTACTTAATAATATATATACTAACGTTCATATGTGCACTTTGTGTCCGTCTATCAGTTCTTTTTATTGGACTAATACGTATAAACTACGAACAATAATTTTTAAAATTATAGGTATAGATAATAGATATTTTTTCAATTTCATATTTTAACAAACTATTTATTTTTTGAAAGAATATTTTAACAAACTATGTTTATTTTTTTCAATGACAACAACAATATAACAAATATAATATAAATTATTATCTTTTTGAATGACACCAACAAAATAATATTTTTATAGTCAATTTTTTTAAGGGTCTAATTAAAAATGAGAAAGCCAACCCAAAATCATGTAAATTTATGGTGTCACATTAATAGTTGTTCAAATAGCACACATATATCTTTATGAGAAATGATATTTGTACAATCATTTTTCTCATACTCATTATGATTTTACTTTCTCTCTATTATCTTGATTTCCGTGTTAATACCTACTTTTCTTTATAAATTTATGGTTGACCCAAAAGTTGTCACACTAATAGTTGTTCAAATAATACACCTCTATCTTTATATATAGTACAAATATACTAAGTTATGAGAAAGGGGGCGGGGCAAGTATAAAAGTGATATGATGTGCAAGTAAAGAAAAAGTTTAATTGCATGTTTAGTCTCTTATGTTTATTTTAAGTTTCAAGTTGGTCCTTATGTCTAGAATCAAAAAAAAAAAAAAAGGGGTGGC
>Ga0228711_1000345_pt1 | contig 52943 bp, 29 predicted proteins | sample MedpolnodulmetaG_2_FD_177996 | JGI IMG/M metagenome (GOLD analysis project Ga0228711, IMG submission 177996) | Root nodule microbial communities from Medicago polymorpha collected in Santa Monica, California, United States - brown nodules | ecosystem: Host-associated > Plants > Roots > Nodule... | reverse complement strand
AACATGTATCATCTTTTATTCTCCGCAATTACACTGTTATTTCATCATTTTTGTTTTTTCTTTAATAATCAACGCTACTAAGACTAGAGATGGAAAGTTGAACACGGCGTTTTAATTAAGTTTTTTTTTCAAATTTTCTACCAACAATTTTAAAGATTTTGTATTTGTTTTTCATTCAATAAAAACGATTTTACATTTTTAATTTAAGATACTAATTTTTTATTTCATAAATTTAAGAGCTATAAATTGGAAGATTATCACACTCTCGCGGACTACAATTTAAAACACTAATTTGTTAATAAGCACGTGTTTAGTTTATGGTCGTAAAATTATTTTTAATTTAATATATTCACGTGAATGTGAAAATGACTTCATTATCAATCTAAAGAGTAATTATTTTTTTATAACCCTATACTACTCTTATTAATAATTTGAATTGAGCGGAGCAGAATGAAGTTAAATAGAGGCGAGTTGTGACATATAACACCACATCTAAATCCTAGCATTAAGAATAAGGTTATATTAAACTCTCAATGCATACTACTGGGATGTTTGTCAAGTTAGTAGACTGACTAGTACCATCTTTTAGGGAAACAAGCTCATTGCATTTTATTTATAATAATAGATTAAATACAAGATGGGATATGAAACTTAGTAGCGGAACTAGGTAGAAATCTTGTCTCTCTTGCAAGTGCATGAGCGATTGCATTTGCTTGTTGCCCAGAAAACTCTACCCTAGAGTTTGTAAAGAAAGCGGTAAATAGATATTTGCAAGAGGTGATAATATGACCAAACTCGGAGACAACTTCTTTACGGGAATAGAAAGCATCACATGTAATTTTATAATCAATCTCAAAATCGAAGTTGCCGAAGGACATGTCGCTAAGCCATTGAAGAGCTTCAAACAAGCCCAACACTTCGCCAACCTCAAACGGAAAAACACTAGGAAAACTGACCATCTTTGCTAAAACAAACACACCATCAGCATCACGAATACATATGACAATTCCTATGCGATTAAGAGAATAAGTGAAAGCAGCATCAACATTACATTTAAAACGGCATGCAGCCGGTTTCTGCCAACCAGCAGAATGTGTATAAGACGTGCTTGCCTCGTTGGAAAGAAAGGTTGCACGCTGTGTTTGTGCAATTAGCGTACCTTGCTACCCTCTGAGAATTTTTTGAATCATAAAGAATTAAATCTCCCAAAATGTTTAACAACACTTATCATCCATAAAAACATATATTGCCTTGTTGTAGACATGCATGAGGGCTACAAGAATCTCGCTTGTAACGATCAATGAACAATTTAGTCAAAGACTCTTTTTTCCATACTTTTTCATAACTTAAACATCATTGCCACAAGTCAAACACAAGCAATCTCTCAAACTCCCAAGATAAACATAATACATACATCTACCCCTCCATTACTATGAGGGGAAAGCTTTTGATAAGACTCTTTTGCCATATCAAAAGAAGCAGGGGAAAATAACTAAGGTCTTTTATCTTATTTATTTCTAACAATGAAGTCCTCGATCTTTTTTCCGTTTAAATTAATCTTTTATCTTATTTATTTGTAATACTTGAGTTCTTTATTTTATTTTTGTCCTGTTCAAATTCATTATCTTTTAAAACGTGGAAAGGTTATCCTTTTACCATTTTTTTTAATAAAAAGAAGTGTTGAGGTAACTTCCCACATATGATTATTAGCAATAGCAATATGTTCTTCATCTAACTCTTTAAATTCAAACCAAAACACAAGTTTTAGTATCTTAAATCAAAAGAAAGAAAAAAGAAAGATTTGAATGGGACAAGAAAAAGGATAAAAAAATCTCTACTGGTACAAATAAATAAGATAAAGAACCTATGAAATAATTTTGCCAAAAAACAATAAAATGGTTACCTACGTAGTACAATTCTCTAGATGCCGTTGTTGCTAAACAATTGATAGTACAACTATAGTTTTCCTGATCCTCCGACACGGAAACCACGAAAAGGAAACTCATGGATGTTTCTCCAAATATTAGAACCCAAAGTATGAACTTTTATTGCAAATTTGTGATCCCAATTATCGCTATACTTGTACTATCAATAAAAAGGTAGTGAAGAGCAACAATAACCTTGTATTTATCTGTGAAAGAATCGTAGCCAAAGCCAAACGTCTTTCTACGTTGAGTAGACACTTTTGGCTTTTCAAAAAGGGACAACTCTTTAAATTTTCTTAAAAAAGGGTTCCACAATATAACCAAGCCTTTATAAACTCCTCCAATACACAGGATTCCATAGCAAGAGTCAATGAAGTAACGAAATGGAATCATTGTCAACAAGAGGCTGGAATATTGAGATATTCTGCTTCTATTTGAACTGAGTTTGAAGTGTTGGTTGTACATCTTGCACCTCTTCCTTGTCAACTAAGAGGTACGAATATTGGGCTCGAATATTGGTCATAGTGTTCTTCTTTCTTGATTTTTGTGAGAACGTATTCCTCATCATCTTGCACCACAATCTCATGAGAGGATTTATTTGGGATATTTTTCTATTCGAGCTTGAGTTGTTCTTCGAAGACTATAGCTTGAAAAGCTTCTTTCTAGGCTAATTGGTTATCCCTAAGATCATTTAGGTGTATTTGTATCTTAGTGAAGATTTCAGACACTTGAAGAAGAAGATCATATTCCCGTTCCCTGGATACTCTCGTAAATTCAGTGAGGTTCTCCCAATAACTCTCAGTTACCTTCATCATATTTTGAAGAGCTTCTTCAATACATATTGGTGTACTCGTTCATACCCCAAGCATAGTGATTTGGTTAGTGCCACTCCATAGGGTATGTATTGTTGTAATGATTGAACTGGTTCGTTGCAAAATAATCCATGAATTGTTTCCTGAAACAATCATAACACAATACCAAGGTAGCACAGTTCTAGGAGTGGCTGTAAATAACAATAATACTAATTATTGCTTTACCTTTTTTTTTTTTTGAATTTTGGAAATAAGAAAATGAAGTTTACCAAATTGTGGTTGAATTTAGGCAAGTGTACCAAATTGTGTAGCAAGTAATAAAACGTAAATAGAGTATCATATTCACATGGATTGTCTTGCCTAGATAAATCTTGGAGTCTATCTTCAACTATGAAATTAAAAAGCACAACTACCTGACTTGTCTTGCCTGTTTGGAGTTTCTTTCTTATTTCTCTTGATGTTTTATTGATTTTGATGGAACTTAATTTTATTGATATTAACTTACTTAGGATCATAACACCACATATATTAAGGAAGATCTTATTAGGACTGCAATTTAATAACATGTTTTATTTACTAAGGGAAATATCTTAAATACATGGGTCATTTGCTATTTATCATTCGCATAGAAATCTTGCAACCAACATTAACACTAGGATAATAAAATTTATGCAGAAAGTCTCAACTCTTAACTATAAAATGCACATCTAATGCACTATTTGTTCGCTCTATTAGTTACTACCAATGCTGGTACTCTTTCTTCACGTTCAATTTTGCAATATTAACAAAAAAAACTTAGAAAGAAAGATGAACATTGGAAAGTGCACGTAGTAAAAGAAATAATGTTAAAACCAAACAAAGAGGAAAACTGAAAGTTCTCGGATTTGGAATTATTATAGGTATTTGTTATTGTTACTCTTATGAGAATGTTAGTTATAAGTAGTTGATGGTTATGATGTTAATTTAGTTCTATATTGCAATATTTTATTTTATTATAAATCAAAGGGATTTTGGGTTGAATCGAATTGGGTGCAGTTTGAATGAGGAAGTGATAAAAACATTGTTTATGGTGAACATATGTATTGGATCCTAAAGAGTCTCGAAATATTGCTATCTTGCACAGAGCACGTAATAGTATTTCCAAAGTAAACACAAAATAAATAAACAAATAAACGAAATACGCTAAGAGAACAAGGGTACAAGCAGTACTTCACAATGTTGAATTCTATACTTTGATTCTTAACACTTGCTTTCCAACCGTTTTTTGCAGGATAGTAACTAGGTTGAACCATGCTTTGACATTAAAATATGGATTGGAAGACCTTTAATATCAACATGTATGTATAATCAAGATAACTCTTGGAGTCTAGTTTCAAATATGAAATTGAAAAGCAAAACGAGACCTGATTTTTCTTTCCTATTTGTAGTTTCATTCTTAATTCTCTTGATGATTTATTGTTCTTGTTAGGACTTAATTTTATTGATACTAACTTACTAAAGATCCTAAGAATACATTTATCAAGGAAGCTCTTATTAGGACTGCAAATTAATAACAAATTCTATTTACTATGGGAAATATTATAAATACATGAAGTCAATTGCTATTTTCCTTTGGCATAGAAATAGTGCAACCAACATTAACACTCCAACATTTGAAGGTTCTAGGATAGTAAAATTTATGCAAGAAAGTTTCAACTATAACTTGAACATCTAATACACTATTTTTTTCCTTCTATTTGATCCTGCCTTGGCTCAACTACTCAAATTCTCCTAAATCCAATTTCCCAATGCTTTTGGACATGAAAATTAAGCTGCAAGAGTTAAGTACTAGACATCTAATTACTGTATAAAATGAAAAAATCTTTAGATATTCCTTTAATATTACAACTTCCTAAATTGATTGTTATTACTCTTAGCTAGAGTATACAACTTGCTAGTGCTTACTAATTAAGCATTCAATGCATTTACCGTAAAACGATTATAAATTCAAGGTGTGTGATCTCATTATAGACACGCAGAATTTACACCAAGTTTTACGTAAATTTACAACTATATTACCTCACTAATCAATAAGCTGAACGAGACTCGAATACAATTGTTTATCACGTAATCCGTTAATTTCCGAGACTGTTGAATTTGAATCCCATGATTATATAATTAATAAATGGACAGATATTTTTATTCTCTGCCCATTAAAATTAAGAACCAGAACATAACATATGAGAAACAATGGATAGTCCGAAATTCAAATACAAGGAGGGGGGGTGAGAGAATGATTGAGAGAAATGGAACCAATGTATAAATTCTGAAACACTTTGTGAGAGAAAAGTTTTAGAAAATCCCAAAAACCTATCATAGCAGTGTAGCTAGCATGAGGCTGGAAAATTATATTTCACAGGTAACTAACATATATTATTCCCTCCAAACTTTCATGTGACACCAACTAAATGCCTTCTTCAAGTATAATAAAGGTGTTCACATTGTATTCTTCCTGTCACAGACCAACTATCCAGCAAGTTCATATTAGTAGCATTTTCTTGGTCTAAACTGCCTTAAGTGGTCATACCAAAAGAAAGGTGTTCAACTAGCTAGCAATTGAGCATAAGGAAAGTTAAACCCCATATTTCATGCCTTCCGATTTTACAAACTGTTTCCTTAAAGGATCAAACTACGGATTTTACTACCTTGTATCTCTAGACTATGAATTTTACTATCTCTAAGCACATAAGCGAAGAAGTCAAAAGTGAGATGCTAAGACTAAATATAAATCCATCATAAAGGGAATCAAAGAAGATAACACAACCAAAATTAATACTTCATGGGATGTTTTTGCTCAATTTAGAAATAAGGCTAGTGACAGTGCAAGTTCCATGCATATTGATATACAAAAATCAGTGCAAAGGCTAAAGTTCTGCTCATCTTTTTTTTTGTTTTTATTCTTCCAATATGATACTCATTGAGGAAGACATGCACACAGTAGCCAGTGCATGCTACTGCAACAAATGCACCTGATGAAACATAAAATGGTTACTATGAATATAGCCAAATCGCTAAGTAACTAAAAGACTTGTTGAGCAAGGTTGTCAAAATCGGGATTTAACTTCAAGTCGAAAGGGAATAGCAAAATCGAGACTCGTAAAATCGCAATCAAAATCGAAGGATTTTACTCAAGGACTTTTGTAGAATCGTTATAAGAAATCTTAAAATCGCAGTCAAAATTGATGGATTTTATCTAAAAAAAAATAATACTAAATATATGTTACAATGGTATATAGTCATAAATGAATTAGTTTATAAGAAATAGTAAAATCGCAATCAAAATCGATGGATTATCCCTATTTTGGGATTCTACTATGGATTTAAGTTATTGAAAGTGAAGAAAGTCGCAAAATTCTAGATTTTAGGATTTAAGTCGGGATTTTGACAACAATGTTGCTGAGCAAGTTAGGTAAGCAAACTATTTGTATGCTAATGAAGTACAATACAAGGAAAGAAGTGCAAGTAGTAACTGATATCTCACACCCGCCACAAGCTTTAGGTGGGTGTGCAGCAGTTGGAAGCTCAGTAACCTTGAGCTTTCCTCAAAATTGTTTGTGATTACCAATTTACCATCATATGGAACTTAATTTTCGGAATTAAATTTTGAGTGCCTCAAAATGTGTAATGAAGAAATTTGAAATTGCTAAAAAATAAATAAATGAAATTTTGATGCAACAATTTACTCTCTAGTCAATATAAATGTGATTGATGAATAACAGAGCCCAAGAAAAAGTTAAGTCATAGTATTCATTCTAGCCCACTCAATAAAATGTTAACAAAAACATAAAGTCATTTGATGAGAAATATATCAAAATAATTACACAATAAAATACTCATTGACAAGCACACACACAAACAAACAACAAGTACTATCAATAGATACCAAAAACATCCATGAAATGTTGTTTCCTTTTTATTTCTAATGATAAAGCCTTAGTCACAACTTCAGTATACTCCTTGTTCATGTTGACTGGTGCCATATAGATTGCAGAGTTGTTTACAATGCAAAAGACAAAAGTAAAGATAATTTGAAAAACAGTTTCTCTCATAGATTATAATGAAAAGTCCCGTCGTAAAAGTTAAGCACATATGAATATCTTCATTGAAGATTAGATTAGAAGTAAGTAACACTAGGATATTGCATATGTAAACTGATGACATGTTGTCATTACGTAATTTTTAGTATTTATTTTGACATTTTGATAGAGTTCTGAGGCAATATGAGGTAACCAGGGGTGTGAAAAACAGAAATTCTGGAAGTGCTGAAAATAGGCAATCGTGTCACGATTTTTAGAGGCGTGACACGATTTTTGGTCCAAAATGAAGGTTTGGTTCTGCCACTGAAACCGTGACACGATTTCTGGTGGCGTAACACGATTTTGCTGGTGGCGTGACACGATTTTTCGTGCAGAAAATATTTCCTATTTAAGCTGAAGTCAGTTTCAGAAACAAGGGTTACGATTTTGGAGAGCAAAAGTGTGATTTTAAGACCTGAAGACGGCTAAGAGGGCTATTTTATCATCTCTTAACCAATTCATGTATGTTTTAATTCTTCCATTGATTATGCTATTCGTAAACTCTATTATGAGTAGCTAAATCTCTTAGAGATTAGGTCTGAGATGAATTTGTGTAACCCTAATTGAAACATGTTGCTGTGAAACTCTATTTATTATGAATGACAATCTAGTTTTTATTCAAGTCAATTGTTCTTAATGCTTTTTATATCCTTATCAAATATAAACATGATTTCGTGAGAATGAATGACTACTGACCATAGCTTTCAACTTAGACCTAATTGAATTGTTCAAAAAAACATGGTTAGTCTAGGAATGGATAATCGTTTATTTGTGATATTAAGTTAACGTTCTTAAATCCTTCAACGAATATTAGACCACCTAAGGAATTAGGAGTTGTAATCTTAGAAGAGGGTCCTAAGTCAAGGATTGATTTAGGGCTATTTTGTTAACCATCGTGAAACTAGAGAATCATTCATAAGAATAGCTGCAGTATACCAATTAGGGAACCAGAGGATTCGAAAGACCTGATCTCATCTCTCCTTATCTTTTCCAAAATTATTTTATTTTCTGTTATTTACTTTTACGGACAACAAACCTACAACCTCGGGCACTAAAAGAAATTGGCTTAATTGCACTTTTGGCTCTCTATCTTTCCAAAAGTTGCGATTTTGGCCCCTAACTAATTAAAATACAAAACAGTCCCCTATGTATTGGATCTTTGGCAGTTTTGGCCCCCAATGCCACTTTTGACTTAATCTTCGCTGACGTGGCACCCCCTAACTAATTACACGTGGCACCTCACTTAAGGGATGTGGGTGTCACGTCAGCGAAGACTAAGTCAAAAGTGGCCTTGCAGCCAAAACTATCAAAGATCCAATACATAGGGGGCTGTTTTGTATTTTAATTAGATAGAGGACCAAAATTGCAACTTTTGGAAAGATAAGGGGTCAAAAGTGCAATTAAGCCAAAGAAATTTACACATCCTAGATAGTAACCTTATTGCTGAATTGAGATTAACACAGTCTCTGTAGAAACAAACTTATAAATTTTATTACTTCAATAGTTTTAATACACTTGCTAAAATATCTATCATAAACACGAAACATCTGATACATAGCAGGGTTTGGAATCCGAATACAAACACGTTGGATGGATTGAGTTAAACGGGAAATGGACCAACAAACTCTTTTCAAATAACAAAATGATCTTTCACTTCTGGTGGCAAATATAACACACATTTTACTTCTGCCTCATGAAACTACAAAGGATAGCAGGTAAAAAGAAGGAAACAAACTAGCTCACATTCCATGTGGTTCTTTTAACGCTGCAACAAGTTTGTTATCTTCTATAAACGCGTTTTAACCACATCGATGTCTATAAAAGCTTTCCACACCTTTAATAAGAACCACATGCGTGATAAATTTGATTTTTCTAGTTCATAATGGTATGGTCCAAGATTTATTTGAGTAAATAGGTTATTAATCCCTGAAATTGCAAGTTTCGTCAATTACCTCCTGATATTAACTAAACTTCAATTACCCCCTAAAATTGCACAAATCAATTTACCTTCTCTGTGAAATTCTTCTGTTAGTCAACATGACCGTTTTGCAAATACCCCCTGAAGTTTTGCACTTACGTGTAAAATACCCCCCGAATTTGAAAATTTATGTACATTTTTTTTATCCTTGACTCAAAATGCCCGTTCATGCATCTTCCCTCCAATTTTGTAGAATTTGATGCACATATATACTTGCAGAAAAAATAAATAATGTTATTCACATTTAGTTTTACTTGAACACTTTTATTCACATTGCTAAAAGGATGGAAATCTTTTCTATGTAGTGATTGTTGTGATCATGGAACACAAATACACCAACACATTGTGCAGTTGAAAATTTCTCATACATGTCCAACCATAAAATATGTTGATTGTGGTCCTGCAGAGTGGTTGAAGTCTTTTTTACCCATTAATCAAAATTTGGCTTTTGTTCATTGATTCTATGGACACATTTAGAGAGCATGTATGAAGCCTAAAGTGAACAAACTTGCAGCAATTTGGATATTGCATTGAAAAAGAATTCTGAAAAGCTATGTAGTAAAGAAATATGTAAATCAGACAAAAGTTAATGAACAGTGGTTCATTGATCATGTATATATATAAACGCAACTCGACCATTAATGATTTTTGGTTTCAATATTATTTTCATATTGATTACTCAAGCAAGTAAGAACGAGCAAAAAAAATATATATATAAATTATCAAGTTCAGAGGGCATTTTGTACATAAGTGCAAAACTTCAGGGGTATTTGCAAAACGTCATGTTGACTAACAAAAGAATTTGACGGAGGGGGTAAATTGATTAACGTTGTGCAATTTCAAAGGGGTAATTGAAGTTTTGTTAATGTCAGGGGGTAATTGACGAAACATACAATTTCAGGGGTGTAGTTGCCTATTTACTCATATTTAAACCTTGAAAAAATGTACAAACTAAAAAGGCCAAAAATTGTAGGATAAGGCAGGACGTGCCTTTGTGGAAAATCCACCGCTATTTCAAACACTTAGGGGTCGTTTGGTGTACAGGATAGGAAGATAGGATAGGATAAAACTATCATATCCTATTTCAATTTGTTGTTTGGTGCGCTAATAGGAAAGAATAACTTAAACCCACTTCTAATCCTATCCTACTCACCCTTTGTTATTTTTATCCTTAATTTTTGGTGGGTTAGAATTATCCTATCATGATCAACACTAAAATCCTAATTTTGCCATGTCTCTCAATTCATCGCTCGTGTTCTCTATGCTCTCCATCCATCTACGTGTACCTCTTCCTCCATATTTCTTCAACGCCATATCTTTTATTATTACAGATCTGGCCCCAATTCCACCCTATAATAAGTTTTTCCTCAATTTGTTTAATTTTTTGTGTCTTTCTTTCTTGCTTGTCTATTTTGTATTCAAGTCAAATTTAAAAAGAGATACAACAGAGAGTTTAGAAATTTCGTATTATCTTCAACAAAGACAACAATTAATTGCATTAAGAGATTGGATTGTAATTGTAAATTTTTTATAGGTTGCTGCTCGTGTATGAATTTTTTTACAAGTTGGAGTTATACAAAGAGGTTTTGATAGAACTTTGTAATTGAAGAAGGAAGAAGACAATATACAATTTTTTTTGTTTTTTTTAATTGAAGAAGCCATGAATTTTTTTTAATTGAACATTAAGAATGAAGATTCCGCACCCTTCTTAACTTTGCTTGAACATTCTGTTCAACTTTCTAAACAATATTCTAAACTAACTTTCTAAACAACATTCTGAACTAACTTACGGTTTTTATTGTAGTACTTCTTATATTGACGGATATGGGGAGTTATGTTTTTATGAGTCAGATATGTATAACAGAACAAGAAATGATCCATATTCCATAGTACTTCATTACCAATTTCAGATGCTTTCATAGAGCCACTAAACCATGTCTCTAAGGTTATAATAAAAACAACACTAATTTTATTATCAAATTGATCAAGAACAAAATGGTGGTAAAAATCTATAGATAAATGATACAAGCAGTTGACTCCCAGACATTAAGATCAAACCTATATAAATCTTTTACACAATTTCCCTTTTTCAAAAGCTCAAAACAAACACGTCTCATATAGCACCTCCCTAGCATTTATATTATGTCTAAAATTGCTTTACTCTGCCAGTGGTGTTATTCCAATACCAACTACCATAAATCTCACATTAAGAAATTTGTGAATCACTAACTCAAATCATAGAAAATCAAATGACAATCCCTCTAAGGCAATTCATGAATGTGAAGTATTTAAAATGTAATGTAAGATAGGAGAACCAACAACTCGAACATACAAACAATTAGAAATAACGGCAAATTTAGAACTAAAATATTCTAACAACCATTAATTAACAATGACTAAACAACAATACCTGCATAAAATAAATAGTACAAATAGAAACTAATCATATATATGTTGCAGTTGAATCTCATGCATATCATCTATATCCTTATTCTTAACATTAAAAATAAGGTGATATCAAACTCAAAGTAGATTTCTAGGGTCATCCAACGATTGATGTTTTGACTCCCGAGAAACTTCAAAGTACCACTTTTGTAATCGTACATACTCAACTTCAATTCAATTTATTAGTTCCTATTTCAATCAGCATTTGGTTATCCTCATAACTATATAAAGTCTTTGTATACGACTCTCTCCAATCTCTTATGCAAGAAACGTTGTACGATTTAGTCCAAGACTCTTTATCTCCATATTCCTTCATAACCCAAACATCCAAGAATATATCACTACTTGCAAAGATGCACAAGCAACCCTTCAACACCCCCAAGATACACTTATGCTTCCCCAAAACAGGCTGCCAAATATTTTGATACGACTCATTCTCTAAATCAAAAGAAACAATGTCTAGCGGTGAACTATTCGAAGCATCACATGCCATTGCCATCCAATTAACGGTGCCACTCACAAATACTCCCGATCTACGTGTATCGTAGAAAGAATATGTGAAGTCTTGTATCCTTCTCCAAGAATCGGTACCCAAAGTATAAACACTAACTGCATTAGTGTTGTCCTTAAAGAAAGAAATGGCAACAATCTTATAACCATGAATGAAAGGATCATACTCAAAGCTATATGAGGATATAGGACATCTTTGTTCAGTATTTAAAGGAGGCAACATCTTGAATTTTCTAATGGAAGGGTTCCACAAAACAGAAGCATAACCTTCATGCATGACGAAACAAAGGATTCTGTCGCAAGAGCACACACGAAAAGGAGAACCACATTTTTTTAATAATATCAGGGAAATGGAGTTCTTTTGGCGTGACATTAGAGGTTGATAAAACAGAGGGGATTGCGATATCAAAGAGAGAGATATCAGGTAATTCGTTGGCAAAGATAAAGGAGAATGGGTGTAGCAAGTTACATTAAGCGTGGAGTGCAACTGGCTTAGTCTTACAAGGCTTGTTAAACGTGGTTGATGGTTTCATTATGCCTTTTTTTCTCTCTAAATTCTGGAGCTAATGCCCAAACGCAATTGTAAAGTTTTGGTATGACATTTTTGTGTATATGGAACCGTACAAAAAAAAAACGATATGGGATGATGTCGAAGATTCGAAGTAAGGCCAGTTATGTCAGTTCAATTGATACATGACTGCTTAGTTTATTGGTAGTGCTCGTAGGGTCATGATGTAACACAGGCTGAAGCAGTGGGGATGTAGCACAGTGCAGCATTGGTCTAAACCTGCAGAAGAGATATCAAATGTAACATTGATACGACAAATTTTCAGGAACAAGACTGTATTGGTGTGGAAATATGAGGTGGAAGCTTGGAGTTTGAGGGAAGCAATAACTTCGCCAAATTAATTAGGAATTACGAGGATCAATTGAACTTAATTGCAAGCTTGAGGTTGACAATATCAACGGTGTTCTTAATTCCCACTCTAAATTTGATGCTATTTACATGCTTATAGTGCTTCTTTACAATTCTATCCAAACTCTGATATAAGTTTTGTTAGGAGACAAACAAACAATGTCGCTCAACAATTAGCAAGGGCGTCTTGTATTGAAAATACTATTTTGAATGAAATGAGATAAGTTGTTTTCTGTAAAAATAAAATTATAATACAAATAAAACAACATATTGTATATTTATCACAATAAAAGGAACATATTTTAAAAAATTCATCTATCAAAAATAATTTTAAAGAGAAACCGCAAACACATTTTCATTTAAAGTAATTTCTAGATAATTTTCAAATTCTCATTTTAGAAAAGTAATTTTCTAGATAATTTTAAGAATCAGCTGTAACAAACAGGCCCTTATCGTGTATGTTTGTCCTGCATCTCCTTGAAAGCAATAAGTCAAAACACAAAAGCTATAATGTATAGGCAAACACATTATTAATCATGTAGCTCTGCTCAGAATCCTAACTAATATATCTTCAGCTTTCAAAGTGTATAACATCAAATTGTCCAAATTGACAAATATGCAGTTTCAGAAGCATATTTAATACAGCAAATTAGAAAACACAAACACTGAATTACACTCTAAATTTCCTCTTGCGCTTGTTGATCTAATCCTGAAGAGACTCAACAAAAAGGTCATTTTTCATCTCAAAAGATCTCAACTTTGCTTGCCAGGTCTTGGAGGCCCAAAGTAGTTTGTCATCAATCCCATTAAAGAAAACCTGGGTTTCAGATAAATATCAAGTCAACAACAGTTTTGACAATGAAGAAATTAGTGTAAAATTTACATTACTTGAATATTTAGTAAAATCATTAGATATCATGTTGGTCGAAAGGTAAAGAAATTAAGAAAATAAAATGCAAGAATCATCATCTTACACAAAAACTTGGGGATTATGGGATTATCCAAGCTTAACACAATAATTCTGGAGATAGCAGAAATTAATTATAGAATGCTTCCTTTGTACCCCAAAAAATAATAATTATAGAATGCTTCCTTGAGACATTAAAATATCTCTAAACTTTCAATACCCCAATCTTGTGTTCTAACTAAATCATTAAAACGGAACAACAAATCTACAGTGTATTGTATATTTCATGCAGATACAAGTTATCAAACTCCGGTATTTTTATCATTCAATGTAATGTAGCTTATAAATTCCAAATCAGTAGTTATTTCTTCTTCTATAATGACAAATAGACTATTTTTGTGTTATAGACATCATATCCTAGATGAGCATACTTGAAAAGGATATGTTATAAGTTTTTATAAGTGCACTGTGTTCTACAACAAGAACCTAAGCCTAATTGATGAACCACGTCTTTCACTCTAAGATCCAATTGGATTGCAGATGGCTGTTAAGGTAGTAACCTTGATTTCCACCAGAGTTGGTGAATAAGAGATAATAGATTTCTCGATAGCAGTACAGTTAGTGGAGGGGATGGGAATAGGCCAGGCCAGGCTTTGATAGGCCTGAGCCTGGCCTACGAAATATTTTGCAGGTCTGAGCCTGGCCTATGGCCTTTCATAGGCCTTTTGGCCTGGCCTGACCTATTTAAAAGCTTGGCCTGGCTTGGAAGCCTATTTACAGGCCTACTTAATATTATAGTCATTAAATATTCAATTTTGTCTATTTTTAAATAGGCCAAACTAGCCTTAAAGCCTATTTCATTGTAAGGCCTATCTATTGCTATGAGGCCTTAAAAGCCTATTTCACTATAAGGTCTCAAAGCCTATTTAAAAAGTCCATTATTTGAGTTTTTTCTTGATTTTTATTCTAATATAAATAAAAATCAATTTATTAATATAAGTAAAAAAATAAATTTTAATAATATGCATAAATAGGCCGGCCTATCAGGCTTCGTAGGCCTTTTTTGATAGCCTAAGCCTGGCCTATTAACTTAAATAGGCTTTTTCAAAAGCCTAAGCCTAGCCTTTTTTATAAACAGGCCAGGCCGTAGGCCCCTGTAGGCTGGCCTGGCCTATTCCCAAGTGGAGGATAGTCAAATCACCAAAGGAAGAGGAACAATTAGAAAATCTATAAGAGAAACTATTATGAAAGATTTAGAAATAAATGAGTTGGACCGAATGATGGTTTATCATAGACATCATGGCGTAATTTGATCCATGTAGCCGACCCAACTTAGTGGGAAAAGGCTGGGTTTCTGTTGTTGATAGCAGTATAGTTAGTGGACACCTGTTTTTACTCTATAACTTCTAATGCTTAGTTAGTTGAAATAGTCAGCTATTTTCAAGTTTTGTTGTACTTAGCTGAAAAAGTTAGTTAGCCTTAATCAAGTTTATAGATACTAGGTGTATCTTCTGGATTCTGCATCATGCAGCGATTCATTTTTCAGTAATAATAATTTTCAAACACTTTCTCTGATTCTTTCAGTAATAATATTTTTGACTTATGGTTAATAAAATAACGTATCACCTTAAACATGGCTTAGTGGTAGCTGACCCAATGCTACAATATTGAATCCTACCATTAGTAATATATGCACTAGTTCCTGTGTACCAGTTCACATTTCTCTTGTGATATGGATCATTATGAACCTGTGGTACACATTCCAGATTGTGAAGAGGGACAACTTCGTTCCTCACATGACTGCGACATCAGAAATTTCCATAAAAAGAAGAAAATGTGAAAGATCAAGGAGAAAGAAACTAAAAGAAGCAATGGAAGACGAGTGAAACAGCAGCTGAAGTGGAAGAAAAGTTGATGACCAGTTGAAAAGAAGAAATGTGGAAGATGAAAGAGTGAAGTTCAGACCACCCATGCCAAGTTCGGTTGGTGGATACATAAAAAGAAGAAAATGTGAAAGATCAAGGAGAAAGAAACTAAAAGAAGCAATGGAAGACGAGTGCAACAGCAGCTGAAGTGGAAGAAAAGTTGATGAACAGTTGAAAAGAAGAAATGTGGAAGATGAAAGAGTGAAGTTCAGACCACCCATGCCAAGTTCGGTTGGTGGATACATTGCCCCCCAAATACTAGATCTGAGGGCATCCTCTCAAAGTACTCACAGTCTTCATTAGCTTCTATAAATCCGATGTGCCTATCTATAAAATGTAGGTACCCCCATTCGCTCCCCCTTGAAATTGTTGCATATACATACAAATATGGCATGCGGCATCATGGATCCAGTTAGTCTAAGTTTAAAGACTCACTCCAAATCAGAACAATTTGTTTTCCTTGGATCTATGTGGGCAGCTAAGTTGATAATTTTACACATTTCTAATAATTAATATGTGACCAAGCATTCAGCCATGGTGAAAGTAAAACAACCAAAACATACAAACTCTTCCACCAATCATAAACCACACTGTCATATCATATTCACCAGAACACTTCAACTCTACTAAAAATCTCTATCGCTCCCTTCAACTCTACTAAAAAAAAAAAAAACTCATCTGTTTTCTTATTTCTCAGCTGAGAGATACTGTTGTGTTGTCTATAAAATCAGAGATGATGACACAGGGCTTCAGTAGTGTCGTGTGTCAAACTAAGCCACCCAAGCAGGTGGGCCATTTGGCCAATTCACAGTAATGATGATGGCAACAAAATTACTATGAACAGCCTAGTCCTCACCGGCATAATGGATAAGAGAAAGAAAAAAAATAAAGCTTCACACTTCTCATAATGTATCTAATCGAGTAGAAGCTTGCTACAATCCTTTTTGGGTATTTCACATATCAAATAAGCCTTATCCCAGTAAGGGTCTATTCCGGTTGTCTTATTTGAGCTAATCTATTGATATAAGGATTTGTAAGACTTTTAGAGAGTTTACAGAAACAACTTACGAATGTACATAAGCTGTTTTTAGCTTTATTTCTATACGCTCACCAAAATAGGCTATAAAAACAACTTATAGCTTATATGAAACATTTATGAAAACACATTGTATTTATTTATCTTATGTTATAGAAACAGATAACACATAAGAGCTTTAGATGATAAACATTTATACTATAAGCACTTAATTAAGCTTGGGAGTTGGTTAGATGGATAAAACAATGTCGTAATTCCCTATTATTTTTAAAAACAGATAACTTAAACTTAAATTCTCTCTTAATGGTTTAACCCATATTTTTAACTATAATTTACTGCAATACTTCCAAAATTTAAGAACCGTTTTCACTTTCTTCTGTTTTTCGCTTTCATTTTTTGAATTTTCAACACACATAATCAAAGAATAAATCACCAATTTAGTCCCTAAACTATGTACATGTAATAAGTAGTCTCTAAAGTTTAAAGTATCTAAAATCGGTCAATTTAGTCCCTGCTATTCAAGATCTTATGAATAAATTGACGGTTTTTTAAATACGTTAGGTACCAAATCGTCCTATTTCAAATAGTTTAAACTACTTGTTATATTCATATAGTTTAATGACTAAACATATCTTTGGTTTCAATTTTAGAGGGTCAAAGGTGATTCTACAGGTTGTAGAATTGATTTTATCATGTTTGGATGATTTAAAGTAGAATTGATTCTATTTCTACTTGAAGCTAGAATTTGTAGCTTTTGACTTCCACGACTTAAATTTATTGTTAAAATCACTTTTACATAAATACATCCAAACATACGTCACTTTACACTCGAGTCACTTTTATCTAGAATCAAAAGTACAGATCTTGCACACATAAACAAAAATACAATACAAAAGACAAAGTAAGAAAATTCGAAACTTACATCATAGCCATCATTACTTGTTTGAGATCATTTTCAACATTCCTCATATTAACAATGGATTGAGCACAGAATATGAGAGCCAACCACGAACCCAGCTTATACTGAAACAACAATAATAATAAGATTAATTAATGATCGATAGATCAATCAAAATCAAAAGAAAAAGAGAAGAGATCTATGATAGATAAATACGAACCCTGAACATAACGCCGGCGACACCGAATAAGACGGCGATGAAACCGGCGTAATCAATCGGAAGATCTTGTGGAGGTATCACCGGTGGTACGTATGGCTTCGCCGATGATGGCTGACGTGGATCGCTCCCATGCGATGACATCTTCTGCCTCTCTCTCTCTCTCTCTCTCTCTCTCTCTCTCTCGTCTTACTCTCTCTCACGGTAGTTTTCTGTTTACCTATTTTACTTATAACAAAGTTTTTAAAAAATTTAAGTGCAAATTACAATAAATTCCTAACATGAAAAAAAATAAATAAATAATTGTTTGTTATGGGAGAGGTTGTGAGATAAAGAGAGTTACACATGTGTTTTTTAATCTGATAAGTAGGAATGCCGGTAACACTTACTTTTTAATATTCTCTTTATTCATGCAAGATGTTGGTTATGATGTTCCAACATGTTAGCACAGTTTTGTGTGCCCTGATTTTGTGTCTTGTATCGCTTTCTTGGATGTTATTTTTGTGTGAGATCACTGAAGATTCTGTGAAGATTTTATTCATGTGATGTCCAAGAGACGTGTGTTTCTAGAAGATGCAAAGGTGGTTTAGCTTTACCGTGTTTCTTAAGTGTGTTGTTGCAACATTTAAGGAAACAATATATATGCTTCTAGAATATTGTGGAGACTGAATATATGATTGTCTGCTGATTTTTTAGCCTATGACGAAAAAGCTCATGTTGTTGAATGGCTATATAAGGAAGACTCGAACCCTAGTTTTTTTCACCAAGTCAATAGTATTGAATTGAGTCTTTTAATGTTTCGACTTGGTCTTTATTTGTGAGCCTCTCTTTGTATCATCTTGATGCATTGAGCAGTACCTGTAGTCAAGTTGTAATGGATCAAAACCACCGATTGATAAAAGAGTGATTATTAGGGTTTTTGAGTCCTTGTTATTTGTGAATCTCTCTGAAGCTTTTAAGCAAAGAGAAGGTTCTGTTTATTGGAGTGTGTCTCTATTCTTGTGTTAAACTTTATTTAAATCACATGGGTTGTGATTGATTAAGTGGAAGTGAGATGGGATCTCATATCTAGGAGTTCCTAGGTTGAAGTCAATACGGGTAATGTCTAGGTGATAAGTTGTAAACTTGGAGTTTGCTGAGAACTTAGAACTAGGACAACACTAGTGGATTTTCTTTCTGGCTTAGTAGCGCCCAGAGTAGGTAAGTTTGTCACTGAACTGGGTTAACAAACCAACAATGCCATTTATGTTTCTGTTTTTTTATATTTTCCTTGATTTGTTTGTTTTCTGCTAGCTCAATGTTTAAATATTAATCTCAACATTCTGTTTGTGTCTGATGTTCAAACATCGTATAAAACATTAGAAAGCTAGCGTGCCGAAATTTCAGGGAGTGATGACATTTCAGTTACCCAAGACATTTGTATCCCTTATGTTCTTAAATTGGAGGCTCTTAGATCTTTTGAGCTTTCGCTGAACAAGATGGATGAGGGTCTTCTTTCTGCCAAACTAGCAGCCTTAGAGATGTGGGTCAAGGAAATTAAAAATGACCTTTCTTAGAAGGTTGTTGAGGCTGAGTTTGTCAAGAAAGAGCTCAAGGAGGTGGAGCAGATTCCGACATCGAGTGTGAGGTAGGCTCTCTCGGGTTGGGTTACATTTCTTGAATATGAATGTGATAATTTTTTTCCTTGAAGGTTGGCCTCGAAATGGGAAAGATTAGAGTCAGATTTTAACTCGGCCAAGCCGAGTCGACATTAGTCTCGGATACCCAAAAGTCGACGGTACCTGGTAGCTTCAACTTTTTTAGCCTGCCCTTGACCCTGACGCAAAATCACTGTTAGCGTATGTTTTGACCCTGTTAGAGTGGGTTTATGGGCATTAAAACGTAGTTTTCTTGTAGTGAACTAAACCGTAATTGGTTAGGGTTGTAACATTAACCTCTATTTGTTTGTTGGATAAAATTAATTCAAGTTTTTTTCAGTTACGTTTTGAGATCTATTTAAATTTTATATGCAAAAGTCTTAATGCTTTTATGAATTTTAGGCAGTGTGGCATACCTAGTGTCTCTGACTAAACATATAAATAGGAGGCTGCAAAAGATATTTCTGGTAGACTTTCCTGAACGTTGACTATAAACTTTATTCTTTATGTTTAGTAAGATAGGGTTAGACCAATTCATTTAATATACTAAGGATCAATATGGGTATGTGGTGAACTTCTAAGATTCATAGGCAGATGAGGCTTATTTAGATGTCAGTTTACGAATAACAATTTTGTTTAAAGAGGGTGACTTTATTAATTGGGTTTTGTTTCCGAGTTCGATGTTGTTGGGTTGTGAATCCTTCAACTTTGGACTAGGCTTGAGACGGTAATGCTCAAAAGGGCTATGGTTTCACGATTTGGGCTGATTCAGGTCAATTTTGGGCCATTAACTTGTTTTGGTCGTATTTTCGTCGTAGTAAAAGGTGAGTTCGGGATTTACTTTCGTGTTGACAGACAATTTCATTTTCCAATTTTGATACGGAGGAACCTCGTTCTACTGATACAGAAATGAACACGCATATATCACTTTCTTTTGCAATTTGGTTTCGTACCCTGTGTTTGACCAAAATAAAATATAATTTTTTTTATCAAGATATTACACATGTTATTCAAATAAATATAATTTATATTGAACAATTGTAAATGAATATCATTCAGAGTTTCTTAAGATTGAAATTAATTTTACATAAAAATAAAACAATTATAAATAATGAATAAATTAAATTTAATTCAAAAGATTTAATGCAGTTTTAAATTATTTTGGTCAAATGTTTACCGAGAAGGTTTGAATTATGTGTTTAAATGCATTTTAATGTACGCGGTCAACAAATTAATGCGTTTGTTCAGTAGTTTGTTTTATTATCAGTGATGACAGATTTTTTTCATAAATATTATCAAAAAAATTAATTTCTTTTAACCGTACTTATATAATTAGATCAAATTAATTTAAATTTTGAATTTGTATATGTATTTAGTATTTCTATTTGAATTTAGTTCAAAATATAACTTAGAAATTAAAATTAGAATTTGATTTTAAAGTTTTGAATTGTTTCCTTTTTAGTCAAACAAGTAAACTTATTTTTCCAAGTTACACCTTTGTAGTTATCTCTCAAGTCATATCATTGTACTTCTCTCTGCAATCAAAGACCTCATTTAACATAATGGTACATCACAAGATAATAATAGAATCCTCTATTTTCTCTCTCATTCTCTACTTATGCAATTCTTCTTAATCTATCTTTTTTTATATAAATAATTTTTAATTTTTGTATTGATAATCATATGCTATACTATTACAATTCCATCAATTAGAAATAGTTTCTTATAGATACACTAAATCATTATTACGTGAATTGTATTATATTATTGTGTTTATTTATTTCATATGCATTCTTGAAGTATTTCATAAGGATCGATCTCATATTATAAAATTAAAGAAATCTATTATGTAGTTCATGAAGAACTAAATATTATTCTTTGTTCATGAAAAACTCAATATTATTCACTGTGAATTCCCGAAGAGTTCAAAAGCTTTAATTCTAAAGGATTGCTTAGAGAATTGATTTTATTGTTTAAATCAATTGTATAGTTCTTGAAGAACCTAACAAAAACTCAATTTTATTCTCTTTGGCACAAATAATTAAACCAATAGAATTAATAAATCATATATGTTATTGTGATGTTAAATTTGTTTAGAAAACAAATTATATACTTAGTTCACGGAAAAATCTATTTGATTATCTATTAGAATGATTGTGATGTAATTTGATGTAAGTAAAAATCATGTTTTAAAAAAATGATAACAATTTGAATTGGTCAAGTGAGGACCCTAATATATTTTGTTTATTATATCATGGTATTTTATTTTTGTCAATATTAATAAAAATAGATATTGGAACAAAGTCAATCATTTATATCTTAGAGAAACACAATATCGTTCAATCATTTGGAAACGTTAGCACTACATCAAGGAAGTGAGGAATACTCTTTTATTAAGGATTATGATTTTACACATACAAGAATTTTGTGATTTTCTTAAGGGAGTTCTTGCCACAACTCAATATGAATATAATATCACAAGCACTGATAATTTGGAGTAGAGTACTGAGATTGACCATATTTTTTACAAAGACACCGCTAAGCAAAAGTTTTTGAGTAACTAGTACAAAATATTATATGGCATTCTTCGCCTCATGAATAATTACCTTTATAAGGGAGAAAGATAATGTGTTCCGCACTCTTTTTCCATCAACCATGATTTTATTTCATTGAGTTTTCATGATAAGGTTTTTAACGAGACAACTTATCATACACAAAGATGTTGTATTTTTTTTTTCCTTTACTAGAATTTTTTCTCACTAGTTTTTTTTCTATTAAGATTTTATCGAGGTATATGATGTACATCCAATAAAAAATGTTATGAATATTATAAGTTGATTTCCATTTAGCTATTGAGTTATTGGGGCCATACTATTTTTTTTTTAAATCATATTGGGGACATACCATTGAATCAAGTCAAATCATTTAAGTTATATCTTGGGTAACAATATTATGCTTATTTCCCAAGTCACACCTTCATACTTATCTCTTCTATCTAGTTCTCTTCAATCTTGTTATTATTCTAAAAGTTTCATAACAGTTTTGTTTTTGTAAAAAAAAAACTTGAAAAGAATCTTTTGTAATTATGACAATTTATTGTGGAATAATTAATGCAACTTTAGTAATTATGAAGGAGCTTTAATACGTTTTTAAGTCTATATAAAGCAAACAAGGGGTTATCGATTCTTCTTACCATAAAAAAGAAAAATTATAAGGTGAGATATCCTTCAAAATGACTTTGCGTGTCCAATCTTTTCTATTGGGAGTTTTATGCATTTCTTTGGTCTTGGTTTCAGGTAAGAGGAATTTTTAGTTTTTATCTTTTGAGTTCCATTTTCAATAAATAATTATTACATAATTCAACATTTTAACTTGGGTTGGTTTTAGGATTTGATACTAGTTTGGAATTGGAGGGTCAAACAATAGAGCCAACTAAGAAACCAAGCTGCTTTATTGGTAAACCAGGACCTCCACAATCTTGTTGCTATGAGGACTGCAGTCCAAACTGCGTATCTGACTGCATTGCAAATGGGTATGTTGGAGGTCGTTGTTTTAGTAGACTTAGTGTACTCTTCTGTTGTTGTTTCAAAGCATGATTTTCATTGTATCGTTTGACTCTTAAATACTCCTTGACTAACAAACTATGAGCCAAATAAATTGAAAAAGTCAAATGTATTTCCTACAAAATGAATTAATTTTTTGAATCCTTTTTCTAAGTTTTTTTAGGGGAGAAAATTCATCTCATTTTATTAGATAAAAACTCATTGATACAAGGTGGAACATCAATAACTAATTGGGAGCTAGCATCTAATGAGAATGCATGTGCCAATTCATGAGTCACCTCATTTACTTGCCTCCGGCTAAACTCTACTTTATAGTTTGTAAAATGAGTGTCAAGTAGCTATCAACAATGACTAATAATACTTCCAAAATTAGTGTTGCTACTGTTATTACTAGTGACAACATCTACGACCAGCTTCGAATCCAAAGAGAAATCCATGTTGTCCAGGCCTAACTCAACCACCCATTGCAGCGCTTCACAAAGTCCTAGGGCTCTACCAATCTCCACCGAACATAATGGCACAAACCATGCAGTTTTAGTGAGCACATAACCCCCTCTAGCGATACCAACCATGTTATGTAAGTTCGAGAAAGAAGCATCTACGTTACACCTTAGTCTACCTTGGCAAGGTTTTTGTCATCGAACCATGTTCGTAGTACTCTTCCCTGGTGGCATATTTAGTGCTTGCGTGCCTATGTGCCTTCTCAATTCTTGAGCTAGTTTTCAGTCTTCAAACATATGCACTGCTCGTTCACAAACTTGTGATGCTGTTTCCATCACTTGCTACCACAATATCAAATTACAACTTTTCCAAATACTCCAAAGGACTGATACAAACATAAAGCACTAAGACGGCTGATGTCAATCCAATAAGTAGAATACAATGGTTGCCGAATTATCACACTCATTCACAACATTATCCACATCATTCCATAAATTTACAGCTTGCCAAATTCGAGAAGCTTGAGGACAAGTAAAAAGGACATGTAAGGAATCTTCATTAACATCACCACAAAAAACACATTCATATGGGCATGCAATACCTCTATTGTTCAGGCGTACTCAAGTGGTACATCAGTCGTGACATATTCTTCACACAAGATTCTTCACTTTTAGTGGTACCTTTCCATATAGAATTTCACTGCCCAGGTCTTCTCAAATGGGATGTGTTACAAATGACCTCTGGGCAGATCATGTAAGTGCCATTCATTGATTACCTCCCATTTTGATTACCTTGCCATACCAACCTATCATTACTAACTTGCAGGAAAAAAGGTGTGTTTAGGATCTGAGTTGGGGTGTTGAGGTTGAACAAATAGTGAAAAAGAGCGAAATTGAACATTACCTATGTGTATGACTGAAATACTATCACCAGAAGCTAATCAAGGTTGGTTCATCAACGAGATACTAGTACATGTGCCAATGCTCCACCTTACGCCTCTCTTTACCATATCATCGACACTCAATGGACTGACGACCCAAAACATTGAAATCCGTATGAACCCTGGTGTAATGGTTGCAAGTAACAGCTAGAGGAACTCATACCTCTGAGAGAGTAAGACCCCACACGTACCTACCTATGTGATCAGCAGGTGCAACTTGACAGTTGGTAGGTAGTAAAACCCCACAAACTCATCACTTGGATAGAAAACACTAAAAGTTGAATAAGACTTGACTATTGAGTAATTCCAACAAATACATTGAGGGGATTCGAAGAATCCTATCCGCTGCTAACATTTTGCAATCAAAATAGGTAAACCTTGCTCTGTTGCAAACATATCAAATTGAAAAAAACCCTTAACTCTTTATCTTTTTTATTTTAATTGTTCCCTAATAAGTAACGCAAATTTCCTAGTTGGAACAACAATCCCTGTGGATGTGATACTTGACTTACACTTTATTACTTGATAAACGATTTGGTACACACTCTTAAATCCGACCATCACCTACCCTCACCAATTGGGCTAGGAAGAGATTATAATCCTTCAAAAGTTAGGTCATAGTAAAGCATGCATCAGATTAAGTTTCAATAATTTCTTTTTCCACATTCCATGCTTCTCACACAGCTTTCGAAATTCCAAAATTGACATCGGATTTCATAATCCTTAAAGGTTTTTCCCCTATATTGAAAGTACGAATAAATTAGCCAATATGATCGTGGCTAACTGAATTGTTTAACCAATTTGGATTGTAAAATCCAAAAAAAAAAATGAGGACTTTGTTGAAGCAAAAATCCCTTTTAAATTATTTTTAAAGGATAACAAACTCTTGTGTAAAAAGATTAAGATTATGATTATATTTTGATATTTAATGTGTGCTTTTGAGTGTAATTTACTAAAGACAAGAATTCAAACTCACAAACATGTTAGAGTCTTAGTGGATTGTGTTTCTCTTTAGGGTTTGAGTCTCAAATATTCTAGTTAGAACTCTTTATATTATCGCTTAACTCCTCAATTGAATTGTCTATTTGCGACTTAACGATAAATATTATAGCATCTATATTGTACCTTTTATACAAAAACATTTATAATAACTATAATTTTGCCCCCCATTAGTGAAAATTCCTAGATCTGTCCATGCTTCCGTATAACTAAAGTTTCTGCAATCTCTTAATCTGGTGATGAAAAGACTTGCATAACAGTAATGACAACATCTTCATTATCTCTCATGTCAACATCGATACCTCACTTCCACCCTCTATCAGACATGTTCCATCAACATTAAATTTATAGAAACCACTAAAAGGAGACATCCTATGAACATCAGATATTGCAAAATTGGATCTCCACTTAATGTCTTCAATAACATTGTACTAGCACTCTTAAAATTCAAAATAGATCTTTATGTGTTTTATTTTTATTACACACAATAAACTATTTGAGTGGACAAATTAGTGATTTAAAAAGTGTAAAAATTATTCTTCAATACTTGTGTAGTCAAACTCTTAAAAGTATAAAATTTGTTACTTTTAATACAAAACTTACTTTTTTTTATTTCCTTAACTTATGCACCCAAGACATTAGTTAACATGCCTCGTAAAATAAAATAATGAAAAAAGTGCCCGTAAAAAAACCAATGGAAAAAGTGGAAAATAATCTTTTGTAATTATGACAATTTTATGGAATAATTAAGGCAAATTTAATAGTAACTATGAATGAGTTTTAACACCCCTTAAAAAATTATGAATGAGTCTTAACACCTTCTTTAACTCTATATAATGTGTGGTTTAGCAAATTCTTCATACGATCAGAAAAGAAAATTATAAGGTGATTTCCTACAAAAATGGCTTTTTATGTCCATCAATCCTTTCTTTTGGGAATTTTATTCATTTCTTTGGTATTGGCTTCAGGTAAGAGGAATTGTTGTTAGTTTAACCTTTTGAGTTGTATTTTCAATAAACAATTTATTATATCAAATCAAAATTTTAACAATAAGTTTGTTTTAGGATTTGATAATAGTTTGGACTTGGAGGGTCAAACAATAGAGCCAGCTAAGAGACCAAACTGCTTAATTGGTAGACCAGGACCTCCACAAACTTGTTGCATTGAGGAATGCACTCCAAACTGCAGAAAGGATTGCACTGCCAAGGGGTTTGCTGCAGCTGGTTGTTACACTTCACTTGGTGCAAATTTCTGTTGTTGTGTCGTCTGACCTTTAAATAATCTTTAACTAACGAAATATGAGTTAAATTGATTTAAAAAGTCAAATGTATTTGATACAAAATTAATTGACTTTTTGAATCTTTTGTTTATATTTTCTTAGGGAGAGAGTAATGAGTTCTATTTTATCATTAGAATCAGAGAAAAATAAAAGATGTACTTGTACTTAGCTTCATGTGTTGCATTTTTATTTTTTTTTAGAATTTGGAAGACATTGAACAAACCCGAAATTGATTATAATGAATGCTATCGAAAATGATATAGATTATTTATATTTTCGTCTATTATAAATTACCGTCCAATTCTATCATATGTGCCATTATAAAAAGCGTTAATCATTCAAATTGACCTTGTAATACATGTGATGTATGAATGATCTTGTAAAATAAATAAATAAAACATACGCAATAGTTAAAAAAAGTGATCTTGTAAAACTTATTCCAAAGAAAACACCCAAAACTATATTTAAGAAGTGTGATTTAATTTTTTTTCTTAGAATTTGGGACGGAGGTAGTACCATGGAACATATTTTAAGCAAGAAACATTTCCACTTGAACAACTTAGCAACTTGAATGTCTCGTGAGCTTAACTCAGCTGATAAAGACAATGCATAATATATGCAAGGTCCGGGGTTCGAACCCCAAACACTACCAAAAAAATTAGCAACTTGAATGTATCTTTTCAAATTACATTAGTTATTTGCGTCAAAAGAAATTACTATAATTAAATTTTTGATACTCATGCGTAAAATAAGGAATAGCTTGTCTCATTCATAAATGTTTAGTGTTTTCTAACGTTCGCAACCTAAATGAACAATTACAACAGAGTAATGAATGGAAATTGCTCTTTACGTTTTAAATATTGCTCTTCCACATCAGGAAATGACCTAAATAACCTCAACGGAAATTTCAATCCATTATAGCAGGCTGACAGACAACATTTATTATGTCAACCAAGATATTGACCTGCCTAACCACTTGTAACTTATAACCACAATTTCACAAGCGGTACAACCAACTCACCAACAATACTCAAACATAACCAATATCATTACATAGTTATTCAAGTTTTAATAACATTACACTAATTTGACATTACATTAACAATACATAGATGATTGAAATTCAATAAAAGTGCAATATTGCGAGCTTTTGACAACATATTACACAACAATACATAAAACGACATCAAATCTCTACCGACAATTTGGGTAGTCGCATAAATTTTTATTTTCAATCATCAATCTAAACATAGATGCTACATCGCCATCATTATGAATAACCTGAGGATAGTAAACGGTTTTCTAGAAGTCTTCATCTTTATGCGCCCACAACTACGCATGACACTTATACAAATACATGAGATGAAATTTAACTTTCATCAAGATGGACAAAGTATTAGTTAAGTTGTCTCTTCAACTCATCTCACATGTCGGTGGGGGTAAAAAAAACTTTAATTATCCTCTTAAAAGCAGAGTATTAGAGCTTCAACTATCCCATCTTCAGACATGTTTTACTTGATAGAAGTAGATTGATGATAGGTTATCATATGTTATTTTCCGCATATTTTTCAGTCATTTTTAGTATGATTTGACCTAAATTAGACGAGTTTTAGAACAATTGTCTATGATTTAAAAGATATTTCTTAACGTTTTCATATCGAGTTATGTAATTTTAGTTTTCCCAAAACTAAGCAAATCATGTGATTCGGCAAAGCAAATCACTTTAGAAGAATTGAGAAGACAATGAATGAAGACTCAAGAGGCCTCTGAAGACATTACAAAGTAGAGAAATTATGTTCATAGTCCCAAAACAATTTTTAAAAAAGAAAACACTCATAAAGACGAAGAAAAAGACAAAAACGCGTTGGAAGAAGGTGTTCTGCAACCCAGGCATCATCTTGTCCACCAGGTATGCACAAAATGCATTGTGTTAAGTTTGACTGTGTTCATTTTAAAATAGAACACAGCAGTAGCCAGAAGCAACCAATATTTGGTGTGGACAATATATGAACTAATGATGGAGTTGGTCAGTGTCTGCTAAGAGATTTTTTATTTTCCACTAGAACCATCTAAGGGTAGCCAAAGCTAGCCTGTAGCAACCGAAAAACAGAGGGATCACCTACAGAAATGGAACACCACCAATGCCCAAGAACAACACCACACCACTAACCATCACCTCTCAAGATATTCTCTTGTATTCCAACACCACTAGTAAAATAATCACGAAGCAATCCTTAATCTACTCGAAGACCAATGTCAAAAGAGTAGCTTAATTTCTTCCACAATGTCATCAAGATCCTTAAACTTATTATTAGGGATTCTCCATTTCTTTCTCTCTATCACTCCAACACTTCCAATACACAAAATAATTATTTGGACGATGAAATTCAAATCAAGCCAAGAGAAGACCTTACGTCACACCATAGGTACACCATTACACTACAAATTACACAATTTGGTGAGGCATCCAGGTTCAAAAACATTAGGTTAAACTGCACTTTTCGACCCCTAAGTTTCAAAATGTAGCGATTTTAGCCCTCTATTAAAAAAATGAATTTTTTTGCCCATCTATCTTTAGGGAAATATGCTCTTTTGACCTCCAACTTTATGGAAATAGGCTCTTTTAACCCTCTATCTTTAGGGAATTAAGCTCTTTTGATCCTTTAACTTTACAAAAAGTTGCAATTTTGATCTCCTGTTTTGAGATACGTGGCGTCTTCGAATAGGGCCAAAATCACAACATTTTAAAATTTAAAGGACGAAAAATACAGTTTAGCCAAAACATTACGAAATTAGTTAAGAACACAACAATAATTGTGGAGTGGCCAACGATTAATTGGCACAGATAACAATATATATATATATATATATATATATATATATATATATATATATATATATTAACATTTTAAATTGAATAAAAAAATTAGTTAAAACCACAACAATAATTTTGGCATTGGAGTAATAATATGCAATTGTTCTTAAAGTCACATGTGACCAAGTGGGACCCACTAAAAGTCACTCGAGAACAAAAGAAAAATGAGTGAATCATTAATTTCATCTTTGAATTTGCAAGGATCAATCAAATTCGTCCCCCAATTTATCGAAATATCTAAATAGTGTCTGAATTTGTTAAATGTCAATCAATTTAATCCCTCCGTCAAGTTGGGGTGTTAACGGTGCTGACGTGGGTCGTTAACCTCTCACATCTAATTTGGCCGAAAGTGACAAAATTTCCAAGGACGAAAATGATTGAATTGCAAAAAATCCTTGGCATGTTCATGGCCTTTATACAACGGCTCTTTCTTTCCTGAATCTATAAAATTGGGACCCTAATTTTACAATCTGTAATCTACAGTCCAAAATCCCCAAAATTTCTTCCATTAATTTATGTCAACGTTCTTCCCCAATTCTAAAAACTTCAAACCCTAATTTTTTTGATTGAATCCGAAATCCAAAATCTCCAAAATTTATTCAAGCAAAATTGTTCATATTGAATCCGAAATGACGGATGGTGGGCGTATGAGGAAAGAAAGTTATCAAAGTCGAACTTCATCTTCAAGCTCTATGTTTAATGGTGATGTGAGAGTGCTTGAATGTTGGTGTCCAAGAATTTGTGCTTTAAGAAAAGTCAATACTGTAAAAAACCCAGGAAGGCCTTTCTATGTCTGCCCTCTGCCAAAGGTTTGGTTAACCATTATTTTGTGATGTCAGAATGGTGTGTAATGTTCTAATGAAAAGAGCTTGAAGATGAATGAATGTAACCTTTCTGCCATAATATTACCATCAAATTAGTCCTTGAATTATTTGACCAACTATCAAATTGATCCATACATTATATGAAAATACAATCAAATAAGTCCTTGAAGTATATAAATAGATGTCAATTTGATCCTTGATGCATATATGTTCTAAACAAAGTAAAAAAGTAAAGAACACATTGTAGCCTCTGATACTCATCTCGCTCTAAACCCCCACCGTGAAGCAGGATTAGCATGATATTTTCTTCCATCGTTCGGATTTTGGCAACATTAGTTATAATCACAAACAAAACAACAACAAAATGCAAATAAGAATTCACTAGCATAGGAAATATACCCTTTTTACCAGCTGTTTTAATCAACCAATAATTTCCTTCACTACTTATCTCATGTTCATCAATTTTAGTAACCAACCAGAAAAACATCAAATTTTTAAGTCATAAATTGAAAAACCCTAAAATGAATAATAAAAAAAACGGTCTCAAAAACACAACAGTCATACAAAAAGAAAAAACAAGTATCAAACAAAGTTTAAACATGAAAACGAATTGATAAAAAATGAAGAAGAAAGTATAAAAAAACGGTCAGAAAAAAGGAGAAAACGAACATGAGAGAATGGAAAAAGAACTGCAACGACGTTACCTTAACAAACGACAAAATCTTCCTTCAAAATGGCATCTTTTCCAACGTATCGATGAAGATGATGACGATTTTGGAGAGATGAAGATGGTGAAGGTTTTAACAGGAAGGAGAAGAGTCAGAGACTGGTTTGATTTTTTATGAATGAAATGTGAGGATGAAAGGTAAAAGAGGGGTAAAAGAGGAAAAACAGAAAAAATTGAAAGTGAAAAGTTAAAAGTAAAATTTGTAACGTTTCCATCAAAATGGTCCTTGTACACGTGGATGATTGAATGACACATGGACATCATAGCACAACATGCAGATTGACACATCAACCTCACTAACGGAGAGATTAAACGGAGGGATGGATTTGATAGACGTCTATTAAATTTAGGGACTAATTTGATATTTTGACAAATTAGAGAACGAAACTGATTGATCCTTGCAAATTCAAGGAGATTCAAAATTCACTAAATTAATTTTGATACACCAAAGAAGATACTTCAGGTAGCCAAAATTTTTTTTTGGAATTCATGTAGCTACGAGAGACAAAATAAAAACTCACTATATATAATTTTGATAGACCAAACGGTTAAATGTAGAAATTTGATCAACATCTTTAACAAGCTCCACCTCAGCAGCACAAGTGATCTCAAAATCACTCATTTTCATAAAACTGAATATAAATCCTGCAAGATACTTAAATAGAGACTAGAGTAAATAATACCAACATATAAATCTACAGCAGAAACAACACATGAACAAGAACTTGAAAAACTTACACCGAGGAAGGGAGAAAAAGACAATACTGATGATGTGAAAATTATTTAGTAGTGTTATATTGTATGCTGTGAAAGTTAATTAACAATATTTTTTTATGGCAAAGTAACAAACAAGAGAAAAGATCAAGAAAGAAGTACTATTTTATTGATGGAAAGAAAGATGAGCATTAAAACATGCATGTAGTAAAAGGAGTAATGTTAAACCCTATCAAAGAAGAATTTATACCTGCGATTGGTACTCTTTTAACTTTGCGTGGTTTATAGGATGCAAGTCTTTCATAGGATGGTGATCAATATCACTACTACTTTTAACTAATAATTCAATCTGTTTTCAATTTATGGAGGAAAGACTTTCATCAATCGATCGCCCTCCTTAGGGTGTCACTATTACTCAAGCTGGTGAAAACAGATTCCTATTCCAGTTCTATCATGAGTGGGATATGGAAATAATTCAGTAGAACAGGTCATGGACCTTTGATGGCTTCATGTTGGTGCTCAAAAAGTTGGATATAATTAGGGCAGTTGTCTCCGATGTCCTTTTCAATTGGGCCGAAGTGTGGCTTCAGATCTTTAAATTGCCGCACAATTATATGAAAGAATTTTTTGGCATGCATGCTAATTGACTGTCATATGGGAGATTTTGTCAAATATGACGAGAACAATTGCTATGGGCCACATCGTATGTATATGTGTATACGTGTAGCTCTAAACATCAATGAACCTCTGAAAAGAAGCATGGTTTTAGGAAGAGAAAAAAAAAAAAAAAAGGATTGTGCTAGTGTTAATGTTTCTTTCAAGTATGAAAAACTTGGAGTGTTTTGTTATATTTGTGGAATAGTGGAGCATACTAATAGTAACAAAACATTCCTGGTTTTTCATACTTGAAAGAAACATTAATAGCAGCAACATCATTTTTTCGAAAACCATGCTTCTTTTCAAAGGTTCATTGATGTTTAGACCACACGTATACGCATATACATCCTCCATGGCCCATAGTAATTTGACAAAATGTCCAATATGACATACAATTAGAATGCCAACATATTCATTCATAACTATGCGGCAATTTAAAGATCTGAACTCATACTTCAGCCTCATTGAAAAGGACATCAAATACAATTTCTCTTATATCCAGCTTCTTGAGCACCAACAGGAAGCCATCGAAGGTCCATGGCCCATTCTGGAGAATTCCTTCCATATCCTACTCATGATAGAATTGTAATAGGAACTAGTTTTCACCAGCTTAGTAATGGTGACACAATGAAGAGAGCGCCCGATTGATGGAAGCATTTCCTCCATTAATTGAAAGTGAATTGGCTTATTAGTTAAAAGAGTACCAATCACGCAAAGTTCCAGCAGTGCCTCATGGGATATTTAAGATGAGCCCGTTGAAGAGTCATTTGGTGATCCATTGAGATTGATGTTAAAGTTTTCCATATTTGTTGTTGCACAACTCACACAAACCGTAATTAACAAAATTGTAAGATATAACTAATTTCCATTAGTTGAAAGTGATGAGATTCGACCTCTTTAAATAGAAAAACTACAGTGGTGCCAATTTCCAAAGAATCGTCATCAAATACCATGTCTTTCAATGACATTAACATCAGTAAGAGAGTACCATACCAATTTAAAAGCCAAATCCCACAGAAAGTGATATTGTAATTCCCATGATCTTTAACATTAACCTTTTTTATTCCAAAAGCAGAATAACACGCTCCTCGCCAGTGTTGTATAACATTGGCCAATGAAGGTGTGCCACATAAGAATGTCTAAAGAGAAAAGAAAAAATATGCATGTGAAATGCTATATGACACATCTTCATTGACCAATGTTATATAAAATTAATATCCCAATACTACACAAGTGGTATCCACGCTCCTGCGGATGATTATGTAATAACTCCAAAAATGGAACTTTCATATTGACTTTCTTATGATCCCAATCCATATATAAACCTTCCAATTTGACCGAAACGTTGCACCATGATCCGTCATCATTACAAAGGATCTAGCCACATTAATTTGACTAGTCAACCAAACAGAATCTTTAAACCACAAGATCATACAGAGGTCAAAGAATCTCACATAAAAAAAATTAACGTAATCGGTAGACACCAAACAGAAAAATACGATCAGATTAATCACAAGATTAATCGCATTAATCACTTGCAAAAAAAAATAATTGCATTAATCACAAGATTAAACGGTCTAATTTTGCAACTATGATTGTTTTACTGGGTAAAGCAAGTTTAAAAATATGAACCATTCGATCTTAAATTAATGATTGACTAATCTAAAAAAAAGCTGCATACATTTTCTATGGCAATAATTCAATATCTTTAACAATATATTGATGGTGGATTCGAGTTTTTTCCATCATAGAAAAAATAAAGAGTCCTTCCACCTTAAACGTCACCTAAATTGACAAACAAGAGGAATTGATGTGACATTTGTAAGGAAAACGAAGATGGTTGGTTACAAACAAGAGGAAACAAATGAAATGAAACTTTTTTTTTTTTATTGAAAATGAAAACAAATGAAAATAAATGTTTTCGAATATATTGGTGATTATCACCAACATATTTTTCTTTCAAAAAAAAATCACTAGCATATTTTAATTTTAGAGCTGCTAATATATGCTCACCTAAAAATACTAAGAGTAAGTTAGCAACCTACACTTATTTAGTTTTGAAAAGATAAAACCAATTTTCACCATCTTAAAATCACTTGAAATTAAAGGATAGTATGGTCAATTTCACTATATTTTTCAAAACATAAAGAACATATAACCTTAATTACCAAAATTGTTAGGTGTTTTTTTAAGTTGCAGTTTATCAGTGAACTGCATTTTTTTTTACGTGAATTAAGAAAACTTCAGATAATTTTTACAAGAAGCTTAAAAAAAAAAAAAGTTAAAATAAATTTTTTGGTTCTTTAAGTTTTGATAAAAATACTTGGTTAGTCCTTTAAATTTTTTAAATTTTGAATAGTTTTAAATTCTTATAAGTTTTAAATAGGTCCTTTAAGTTTTTCTAAGTTTCTAATAGGTCCTTTAAGTTTTTTTAAGTTTCAAATATATACTTTAAGTTGTTAATTTAATGCACATATTTAAAGTTTTTTAAGTTTTTATGATTCAAATAGGTCTTTAAAAGGGTAATAAGGACTTATTTAAGAATTAAAAACTTAAAGAATTAATCCGATATTTTTATCAAACTTAAAGAATCAAAAGAAGTATTTCATAAAAACATACAACCTGAATGAAAGCCGGCATAATTTTTTTTTGTCAAGTGTGTTTTACTAGTCAAAGAGATAAAAAAAAACTTCTATGTGAGTCACTGTGCATTAATATTTAATTCACTTTATCCTTATCGATTCTTGTGTTAGTGAAAGGTCATTTGTTTGTTAAGGGTGATTTTAAAATGATGAAAGTTGATGTAAATAAAAATAACTACTAAATGGTGTAAATAAATTTTTTTTTGGCGGCCGGAGTTTGAATCCATGATCATTGTCTTTACCAACTGTGCTAAGCTCACGAGAATAAATGGTGTAAAGAATTTGATAAAAACATAAAAGTAGGGGTAAATAATGAAGTAGATGTAGATTATTAACTTACTTCTCAATGCTTTTAGATTGGTGCTTACTCTTATCTCTCACTATTTTTTGGGTGGATGTAAATTAATCATACCTTTAATTAATTTTATAATTTATTAACGAAAACGAAGATGGTTGGTTAGCCGGAGAAATTGACAAACAAGAGGAAACAAAATGAAAACAAAAATAAATGTTTCCTAGTGAGAATATACTGTATTGGTCATTATCACTAACATATTTTAATTTTATGGTGGTTCATTTGTCCATTATAAAAGTATCATCACCACATGAAAATTTTGAAATTTCTTCATAGTTACTCACTCTGAGAAAATAAAATACAAAAGACAAGAGAGAGATGGAAGGAATAGAACACAGAACAGTGGAAGTGAATGGAATCAAAATGCATATTGCTGAAAAAGGAAAACAAGGTCCAATTATCTTGTTTCTTCATGGCTTCCTCGAACTCTGGTATTCGTGGCGCCACCAGATTATAGCTCTCAGCTCCCTCGGCTACCGTGCAGTGGCTCCTGATCTCCGTGGCTATGGTGACACCGATTCTCCATCTTCAATAAGCAGCTACACAGGGTTTCATATGGTTGGTGACCTTGTTGCACTCATAGATTTTCTGGGTGTTGATCAAGTGTTCCTTGTGGCTCATGATTGGGGTGCCATCATTGGTTGGTACCTTTGCATGTTTCGCCCTGAAAGAATCAAAGCCTACGTTTGTCTCAGTGTTCCCTTGCTCCGAAGAAACCCTAAAATCAAGACAGTTGATGGCATGCATGCTGCTTATGGAGATGATTATTATATATGTAGATTTCAGGTTCTTCTATTTCTTTACTACAAATTTTCAACTTTTGTTTGGATATATTTATTCGAGAGAATTTATGGTTTTTGAAAATGTTTAATAGAATTTAGGACATGTTCATATGTTGTTTTGAGATGCTTATTTTCATAAACTCTTCAAATAGCACGTGAAAATAACACAAAACTCATAAAACAGACTTTATTTTATATTTTGTGATCACGCCAAAATAAATTTGCTTAGGCTGCTACAAATCAAAACTCCAGAGCCAGTTGACGCTTGTTCAACAATGACGATGAGATCATATTATTGCTAATAATATAAATACCAATATTCGATCGAAGGATTTATCAATTTTGATATTCTATTCCAATTTTGCATCTAGTTTTTTTTTGGTACAAAATTTTGCATCTATTTAATCTATACAAATGGAGAGGATTTTAACTCATGATACATGTTATTATTTTTCTCCAATGGATGTTGGTTTCAATTTCTCCTTCCACATGAGAGATCGGTGCTTTTGTATAATCAAAAATTGCAATTTATTTCCAAGGCCTCAATCAATATTTTAGAAGTTACTTAATTCAATTTACGGTGTGGTGTTTCGTTCTTAGATACACCGATCAAACTGTTCCCGTGAATTTAACTTAATTAGCAAGGACAATGCATAATATATGCAAGGTTTGGGATTCAAACCCCGGACACCACCAAAAAAATACACCAATCAAACTATTAAAAATAGTTTCCTTTGAAGAAAAAGAAACCTCGAATATGGTAGTCTTATTTTAAAGGATTTTTAGAGAAGAATTTTTTTAGACTCTTTTTATTCATTTTTATCGACGGCAGCAACGAAGATGACAGAGAAGAAGTAAATTGCCTCAGGTGACAAATTTTAACACCAAATTATTCCATATTCTAAACCACATGATATATTATTTAGTGTAAGTCTTTTGTCTTACGCCCTGATGTTAACGGATCTTGACTCTTTTGTTATAAGTACTTGATTAAATTGTTTATTTAAGTATAGTCTAGATCAAAAGAGGAAACCTAATGGTTGATCAAATAATTCTAGAAGCAAGCATGACCCGGCTTTAATATATAATGATTTGTTGTGCATTTTGAAGGGAGTAATATTGAATATATTAGGGTACCGGTCAAGTTGTCTTATTTTGGGTCTCCATCGACTTTAGCATTGTATGACATCATAATAGACATGAATGAAGAATTTAATCTATTTTCCTTTCTTTTAGCTACATATCATTCCTCTCTAAATTTTGAAGTATGACCCTGCTCAAAATGAATCGTATCGTGAAGCTCCAATATAATATTTTGAATCAAAATGCTTTGTAACGATAGATCTGAATAACATAATTCCTTTCGGTCCGTACTACAGTAACCAGGCAAAATGGAAGCTGAGATGGCTGAAGTTGGCATGCATATGTAATAAAAAATGCCCTCACAACTCGGAAAACTGGTCCTCCAATATTTCCTAAGGGAGAGTATGGAACTGGGTTCGACCCAGATACTCCTGACACCTTACCCTCTTGGCTTACAGAAGATGACCTTGCTTACTTTGTCTCCAAATTTGAGAAAACAGGCTTCACTGGAGGATTGAACTACTATAGAAACTTGAACTTGTAATCTTTTGATTCTTTGTGCTACCTCGGGTTGTTTTTCACAAATATATGTTGACAATTATATTCTTTTTGGTAAATTGTTTGACAACATGACAATAATCTATGCAGTATTGACATTTCAGATTGAAGACGTGCCTGATGTTCGATACGTGTTGATATATCCGACACCTATACATGTTATATTCTAACGAAACATGCATTTGTTACTTGTGTTGCAGAAATTGGGAGCTGATGGCACCATGGAATGGAGTGAAAATCAAGGTGCCTGTGAAATTCATTACAGGTGAGTTAGACAGTGTATACACCTCACTAAACTTGAAGGAATATATCCACGGTGGGGGATTCAAGGAAGATGTGCCCAATCTGGAAGAAGTGATTGTTCAAAAAGGAGTGGCGCACTACAACAATCAAGAAGCAGCAGAGGAAATTAGTAATCACATTTATGAATTCATCAAAAAGTTCTGAGCTGATCTGCAAATGAAATAATCTTGCTGCTAAGTCTAATTCCTGGTTCTTAGTAGTTGCGTATGTTGTATTTAGAACAATTTGTTCACTTGTAATATATCCATTTAACTCTAAATACTGTATGTATCTTTCTGCTGGCTCAAAATAGCTCTCTACAAGGCTCACTAGCAAGTCTTTTGGATTAAAAGGGGTCGGTGAAAATTGGTGCATTAAGAATACTCATAATAGTGAAAAAGTGCATTAACAATTGTAGCAAGTAACTTGTACTTATACTCACTTCCTCCATCTAACTATGACACTGTAGCAGTTCAAACACTTGGTAAATACATTCACATCCCTAAACAAAACTTCAATACCATATTTTAGTAGTTTAAACATTAAAAATTTCTACTTGATCAACAACTAAAAATTCCTAAACTACATTTTCAAACCCTAAACCAATTCTACTTGATCGACAACTAAAAACTCTAACCTTCGACAAAAATTGAATGAGTGGAAATTAACACTTATTGGGTTTGAGAAAAAATGTGACAACAAATACAATGTCTTTGGTGTCAGTTGTAACGCCTCTACTTGGTGGGTATGTAATGCTCGAGGCTGATGAGGACGAGGAGTGATCCAGCTCCTGGTAGCTTCTAAGCAAAACCAAATCACATCGAAATGAGAGGGATCCTAAAGCCGTGCAGGTATGTGACTGCATGGTTGAAGGAAGGCTTATAATAATTGTTTGGTACTACCCATATCAACAAGATACATCTTCTTTTCGGTAGCTCAAACCATACGAACTCCACATTTAAGCGCTTGACTTGGATTAGTCTTAGGATGGGGGACCTTCTGGGAAGTTTCCCGAAAAGCATGTGATTGAGGACAAAGCACGTTAAAAAGACTCATGTTGGTTTGTGGGGTCAGTCGACAATGCTTAAAGTCGTCTAGTATGTTACAAGTGGTATCAGAGCAGGTAGGTCCAGTCAGGTCAAAATCCTTTTTTTTCCTTTGTATGCGACAAGTATGTAAGTATTGTCGATACTTGTTTCGTTCTATTAGGTGGGTCTGAGCAAAGTGGGGGAGAAGCAAGATGCTTCAAGTGTGGTGGAACAAGACAAGTAGAGGCATCATTGGATGAAAAAGCTCAGGTGTTTATGATCTTTGCATCATTGAAGGTAGAAGGTGAGACGAGATATGGTGACTTACCAGTAGTGAATGAGTTTCCGAATGTATTTCCGAAGGAAATTACTGATATACCACCAGAAGGAGAAGTAGAGTTTGCAATTGATTTGGTACCTGGTACCAGTCTTGTATTGACGGCACCGTACAAGATATCTTCATTAGAATTGGGTTAGTTGAAGAGGCAGATGGAAGAGCTGTTGGAGAAGAAGTTGTATGCTAAGACGTCGAAGTGGGAGTTACAGATGCAAGAAGTTATTTGGACATGTTTATTCAGGTCTATGTTTTGTTTGTGTTTCTTGCAGGGAAGTTTGCTGACATTGGCATCCATATGGATGGGAATCAACAAGTAAGGGAATACGAGTCAGCAACAGAGAAAAAGAAGAAAGAAAAAAAACAATACGTTCATGAATCTGGAAGGTTTGGGAATAACAGAGAAAGGATTCAATAGAATTTGAATTGATGAATTGGGGATGGGAAAGTTTAATCTTGGAAATTCTTGAAGACTATGATTATGGGTAGACAAGCAACTAAACTGATAGCAGGAAGAAAACTAAAAGAATCTGCCTCAAAATAGAACCAGATAAAGAAAAAAACGCTGGAAAGGATAACCACAAAGAAAAAACCACAACACGCCACAAGTGGAAAACTACGAATTAGCAACAAATTAGAAAGCGAAAGAAATAGGTATGGAAGGGTTTAGTATTCAGGATGAATAGGGAAAATAGAGAAGAATATCAATATAATTTGGATTGATTAATTGGGAAAGGTGAAATTGAATCTTGGAGATTCTTGGAGCGATTCCTAGCTAGTATAGTAACTAGAGCTGCCAAAACGGGTCGGGCCATATGGGCTGGCCCGAAAGCCCGAATAAAACGCAAGGCTTGGGCCAAAAAATTGGAGCCCGAATTTTTCCAGGGCTTTTTAGCCCGGCCGGTAAAAGCCCGTAACCCGTTCGGGCTACAGGCAGCCCGCCAGCCCGCCAAAAATTCAAGTGGTTTTTTTTGTGTTGTCTATGTGTATTACTTCCTGGACAGCCCAAGTGGGTTTTTTTTTATTGTTTTTAAATTCTTACACCAGCTGCTATCTTGCTATCTGTTATATTGTTCCCTTTCTGAGTTTTTTTTTTTTACACCACTGTTGCTTTGAACATTCTGTGAAATAAGTTCTAAATTGTGTTCATTAGTATTCTGTTCTGATGAAATTCCATTTATTCTGAACTTCATTCTTAAGATTAAATAAATAAATATATACTTATGCATATTGTTTATAAAAAATAGTTACATACATTAGTTACTTATGCATACTATTGGAATTCATTTCTAAACTTAATTTTTACTTATGCATACTATTTATTCTGTTCTGATGAAAGTTAAGTTACATTTATGCATACTATTCTGTTTATTGTTTTCAATAGTAAACTGTTTATTCTTTTTGAAATTTGCTTATGAAAAAAATAAACAATCAAATAGTTAAGTTATATTTATGCATACCTTATATTACTTAATTAAGTGGTCATGCTTTTATGCTTCTACATTCATTCTACCTTTATTCTTTGACTTTAGGTGTTTTTTCTTCCTGTTATTGTTGCTGGAGGCTTTTTGAGGGGTTTATCTTGTCGCTGTTTTTGTACAGTTTTGTTTATTGCATCTATTCAGCGTTTCTTATGTTTTGTGATGCTATTTATTTTGATAAAATTATTTTTTGCTTTTTCAAAAAAAAAAATTAATACGGGCCAGGGCTAGCCCGTTAGCCCGGGAGCCCGTATAGGGCCGGGCTCTGGCCCCATTTTTCCATCCCATATTCAAACTGGGCTTTTCAGCCCGGCCGTAAAAAGCCCGTTGCCCGACTGGTCCAGGCCGGGCCGCCCGTTTTGACAGCTCTAATAGTAACACATATTATAGAATGCTTTTTTATACTACTATTTCTTAATAAGTATTGATATTGGTCACCATCCTATAAAAAGTAAAGCCTCCTCCATGTAGGATTCTAAAAAAACCAAAAAGTGCAACACAACCAAAAAGTGCATGCTCACTTGATTGCGGCATTATTACCACATTATTGATGTTTTCATCCAAATTATTACCAGCATTAGTTCCTCTAGGAATTGCTCGACCACCATACATCGGCACCCGACCACCTCGAAGCCACTTGTTGACCGTAACTCCTTCACCAACAGTACACCCTCCAGTAGTTACAAAATTTCCCCATCCTTTCACGCCCACCACATACCCCGATTCGAGTCTCTTTGGGCAGAAAATATTAGTATTCCCCATTATTCCACAAATGTAACAATGGATCACAAAATGACTCTTCAACGTGATAAACTTAAACATCATATGAGGCTCTGCTGGAACTTTGCGTGGTTCGTACTCTTCTAACTAATAATTCAGTCCATTTTCAATTCATGGGGGAAAGGCTTCCATCAATCGGGGGGCCTATTCAGGGTGTCACCATTACTCAAGTTGGTGAAAACAGGTTCCTATTCTAATTCTATCATGAGTGGGATATGGAAAGAATTCTCCAGAACAAGCCATGAACCTTTGATGGCCATGTTGGTGCTCAAAAAGTTGGATATAAGAGAAGTCGTCTCAGATGTCTTTTTCAACGAGGCTGAAGTGTGGCTTCAGATCTTTAAATTGCCTAAGTTATATGAATGAATTTGTTGGTATGCTAATTGTCTGTCATATTGGAGATTTTGTCAAATATAACGAGAACAATGAATATGTGCCACGGAGGATGTATATGTGTATACATGCAGCTCTAAACATCAGTGAACCTTTGAAAAGAAGCATGGTTATCGAAAGAAAAAAGAAAGGATCGTGTTATTGTTAATGTTTCTTTCAAGTATGAAAAACTTGGAGTATTTTATTACATTTGTGGAATAGTGGGGTGTACTAATAGTAACAAAACATTCCTAGTTTTTCATACTTGAAAGAAACATTAACAACAGCACCATCGCTTTTTGGAAAACCATGCTTCTTTTCAATGATTCACTGATGTTTAGAGACACATGTATACACATATACATCATGCATGACCCGTAGTAATTGTTCTCATCATATTTGACAAATGTCCAATATGACATCCAATTTGCATGCCAACATATTCATTCATATAACTGTGCGGCTATATATGAAGCATGGATACGGACACGGACACTGGACACTGATACGCCGACACCGCTAATAATTTGAGAAAATCACATAATAGATAGACACCAAATATAAAGGAAAAAAAAACATGCAAGTGGGTGGACTTCACACCAATATTATGGTGGTTGGGGTTTAAACTCCGGATCTTGCATATATTATGCATTGTCTCTACCAACTGAGCTAAGCTCACGAGGACAATTTCTTATCTTTGATCTTAAATATAAAAAGAAAAAATATTTGTATAATGTTGTCATTTTTTTTTACAAATTTGTTGGTCAACTTGTTCATCATTTTTTTTTTAGGAAACTTCTTCATTATATTTATCAATTTACAATTCTTATATTTCCATGAAACAAAATTTAACCGAGGACAATTTTGAATATTCACTTAATTTTTAAGCGGCCAACATTTAACGACAGTTTTAATAAATGAAAAGTTAATTATCTTTTCTTACAATTTTTAGTTAATTAGTATAGTCTACTTGAGAGAGAGCTAGTTTATATGCATTTTGTAAATGATAATTTCAGGCATAAAACTTAGATTAGAATGATGTTGCTGCTACCCTAGAAAATGCAGTGGCAGGTGGAACACTTTTTCATGTCATACATCCTATATTTTGTGATAGCTATATACATACTCTTAATTATTTGGGATCTGCTTCTTGTTAACTAGTGTGATACCCGTGCTTAACGTGCTTATTTTTTTTCTTCTTCAAGGAATTAACGTACTTATTAATATTTAATAATATATTATTTTAAATTGAAAATAAATTTTATTTAAAAAAATGAAAATTAATTTGTGTTAGTGAATATTTAAGTTATTTGATATGTAAATAAGTATAAATTTAAAGTTACTTTAATATAAATTATAAAAAAAATTTGACAAAAATATAACTTGTAATATTATGTAGTTTTTGTAAAAAAAATACTATATATTTGTATTAAGATATTTGCTTTTACAAATATAAAGTATAACTACTGAGGGAGGGAGGGAGAGAGATGAGTGTCCTAAGATGCATAGATCGGTGGACCTAAGGAACCTTGGCCTTCATTGCCTTGGGAAATGGTGGAAAGCCAACATAAAGTATATGTTTTCAATTACCTTTGAGGTGGTAAGACCCACACATAGGGATCATCATGTGACCAACAGGTGCAACCAAACATTGAAAGGATAGACCTAGTTAACTGAGATTTATAGACCCCACATGTAAGGATCATCGTGTGATCAGCAGGTGTTCCAACCTTTTAGGTTAGTAACGTCTCAATGGCTTCATCACTTGTATAGTCTACCTAAGATAAATAAACGCGACATGACTGTTATTTAGTATCCAGCAATATAAATAGAGGGAATTCGAATAATCCTAACCGCTGCTTACTTTTCTGCAACCAAAAACAGGTAAACTTGCTCTGTTTGCAACAGATAAAAAATGCAACTCTCTAACCCTTATCTTTTATTATATCGTCAACTAAAAAATAAGTAACGCGAATTGTTTAGACGAAACGATAATCCATGTGGATACGATACTCATCACTTTAATACTTGGTAAACGATTTGTTACACTTGTCTAATCCGCACATCATTATCTTATTTTGAACACTATCGAAAGATAGGTTTTACAAAAAATGTGGATCTTGCAAAGAGTGTTACGCTTGAAATGGATTTAGAGTCCATCTATCCAACTAATCATCTTGTGATTAGAAAAAAAATATCTTGGAGAGAACACCGTGGGACATGAAAACTAGTCCATAGAAAAAAAATTATAATGTATTATGTAAGGGGACCCTTTTCATAAACTTGGCCTAAGACTCTTAAAATGTTTGGAACAGTGTTTCTTGCCTAGAAAACCACATTTGGCTTTTCCTTATTGAACTCTATATTTTGGTTGGCTTTCACCTCACCAAGCTTGCCTACTGAATCGTGCTTTTCTCTTTATGTCTTAATCATGCTCTTGCATAGCTTCTGATGTGTGTGCTTTCATTCCTTTACTCCATATTGGTGTAGTCGTTCTCTTTAACCTATAGAAATGTATAGCTTTCTCGCACAATTTACTAATATAGACGATATTCATATCAAATTGGGGGGTGGGGGGCTTATGATGAACTGCTTGCAAAAACAAGTTGATAAGTGCTATGGAAAATGATAATTCATATCAGCAGTTGAGGGCGACGATGTGTAAGTTTGAACCTTTCACACATTTACGTTGATTGGTGGTCGTTGTTTTTTGTAGATCAAGCTCTGAGTTGATATTTGGGTCTGTAATGCATTTGTTGTAGTGCTCAGATCTAGATCTTGTTTATACTGGGTTGTTTCGTTGGTTCTGATAAGTTTATTTGAAATTCAGCTTCGATCTTGGATACTCTTAATTTCTATTCGGATCTGATTCTCTAAACACAATTGTCGACGCTGTCGCGGTGGTCGGTTTCTATTGGCTTACAAACTATCTTTGCTTACCTATGTGTGGTGGTGGTCCTGGTTTTTCAAAGAGGGTTGAATTTATTGATTGGGTTATGGTTCCAAGTTCTATCTAATTAGGCGTTATTGGGTAGTGAATCCTACAACTATGGACTAGGCTTCAGACTGTAATGCTCAAAAGGGATATGACTTTGCGATCTGGGCTAATTCAGCTCGATTTGTGGTTGTTAACTTGTTTTGGTTGTGTTTTCATTCAGTAAGTGGTGAGTTTGTGGATCTAATTCCGTGTGGACAAACAGTTTCATTTCCCAGTTTTGATACGGAGGAACTCTCGTGCCATTGATACAGAGAGGAACATGCATACACCATTTTCTTTTGTAATTTGGTTTTGCACCCCGTGTTGGGTTCGCCGGATTGAACTCGTGGTAGCTTAGTCTGTTTGCTTAAGATTTAATTTCTTTAGTTATTTTGTTGCATTTTGTCATTTACCTGTTAGGGTTGGTTCTAAAAAGTATAGCATGACATTTGTATTATTGCATATGAATTTGACCAAAATAAAATATAAATTATTTTTTGATCAAGAGATCACACATGTTGATAAATAAATATTTATATTGAAAAACTAAAAATGAATATTATTCTGAGTTTTTTAAGATTGAAATTAATTTTACATAAAAATAAAACAATATAAATAATGAATAATTAAATTTTATTCAAAAGATATAATGCAATTTTAAATTATTATGGTCAAATGTTTACTGAAAAGGTTTGAATAATGTGTTTAAATGCATCTTAATGTACACGGTCAACAAATTAATTATTTGTTCAATAGTATTAATATACTATTGAACATATTAATTACTCTTTTAGTCTTGTTCAAAAAAAAAATTACTCTTTTAGTAAATAATGTAATAATATGTTTTTTAAGTCTATGTAAAGCAAACAAGTGGTTAGTGCTTCTTCACACCAGCGAAAAAGAAAAATTATAAGGTGATATCCTTCAAAAATGACTTTTTGTGCCCATCAATCTTTTCTATTCGGAGTTTTATGCATTTCTTTGGTGTTGGTTTCAGGTAAGAGGAATTGTTAGTTTTTATCTTTTGAGTTACATTTTCAATAAACAATTATTACATAATTCAAAATTTTAACATTCAGTTGGTTTTAGGATTTGATACTAGTTTGAAATTGGAGGGTCAAACAATAGAGCCAACTAAGAAACCAAGCTGCATAGAGAAATGTACTCCAAACTGCGCAGCAGACTGCATTGCAAATGGGTATCTTGGAGGTGGACATTGTGATACATTTGCCGGTGCAATTTTCTGTTGTTGTTTTAAAACATGATTTCCAATGTATCGTTTGACTCTTATATATAGGATGAACTATTAAGTAAAAACAATAATTTTGATGTCCCATAAAAAATGCCCCGGACAGACCCCCCCTCCCGCCCATACTCAGAGTCACCCCCAATCCAATAACCTATAATGGAACATATTTTAAGCAAGAAAATGTTCATTTTAAACAAACCCCTCCTGAACGGTTTAGCAACTTTAATGTTGCTCGGGATTTCTTTTGGCCTTTTAAAAAAGAAAATTGCTCATAATATGGGTATCTTAAATAGAGTTGATAATTTTCACAATCAAGGGAATTAACGATGACAATCTATATATTTTGATATGTAAGAGTAATATCAAATGCTATAAAATGTTTCTATAAAAAAAAATATTCATTCGTTCATGATAAAATAATTTTATAGTCATTGCACTACTAAAAAAACAAAAATTAGTGAGGGAAAACGTGAAATCTCTCTCTAATTCCGTCACTAAATTTTGCGACCAAGGAATTTGTGAGGAATTTCATTTTTTCCGTCACTAAATTTTGCGACCAAGGAATTTGTGAGGAATTTCATTTTTTCCGTCACTAATTTTCCTTGCTAATTTTGCTTTTTCTAGTAGTGTTGATTGACTCTTAAATACTCCTTGACAAACAAAATATGAGTCAAATAAATTTAAAAAGTCAAATGTATTTACTACAAAATGAATTAACTGTTTGAATCCTTTTGCTTAGTACTTTATTAGGAAGAGAGTAATGAGTTCTATTTTATCATTAGGATCGATAAAAAAAATAAGAAAAATAAATTAAATACAAACATGATATGATTTATTGGCTCTGCTAGGGTTTGGTCTTCTTCTCCCTTGAGCGCCTACCACCGGCGGAGGCACGTTGGTGCCAATGGATGCAGCTGCATCCCCTCAAATTTCAAAATCCACACTAATTTTTTCATATTTAATGCACTATAAACCCCCTAAAAAATAAGTGTTGCACCTGCTTAATTTCAAAATCCAATAATCAGTGTCGCGTTTTGCTTTCACACACACACACCAATACCTTTCAAATCAGTTTTTTCTTTCCTGTCTAATTTAGTTAGTTACTACCAGTATAGTATAGTATTATATTATACGAAAAAATCTTAGATGGACACAATCCCAAATCAAAATGATTTGGGCACACTCACAAAACATAGAAAAATTTGAATGAGAATAAAATGAAATGATATTAATTGATGTGACTGATTTATTTTTGTTTTAGTTTTTTCATCTTATGTGAGTATGCATAAATCTTTTTGATTTAAAGTTGTGACTATATTAGACTTTCTCTATATTATACTTTGCTAAAGATATAATATTATATTATATTTATTTTTTTTTAGGGAACTCACTTTGGTCTTTAAATATGTTTATAAATATATTGTAAAAGAATTCGTAAAGCATTAAATACCCTCACTAATATTAAAAAAAAAATTGAGAGTTGGAAAAGTGTTATAATTAATAGCTATAAATTAAAAAATTGTGACATTTTCTTGTACTAAAAAGTTGTTTACTTAGCTCAGTTGATAGGACAATGCATTATTATATGCAGGGGCCGGGGTTCGAACCCCGGACACCCCATTTATTCATCTTATAAGGTGAATTCTAGCCACTAGGCTACCTGACCAAAAAAAAAAAAAGTTGTTTACTTAGCGTTGGAGATTTGTATTTTTTTTGCACCGGCTTTCTCTTGAGAGGTTATAAGGTGCTTGCAATAATATTGGATTTTAAAAATAAAAAAAATACTAAAAAAGTCTCAAAACAATTTCTTATAATGAGGATCAAAGGTTATAATTATTAATTAAAGTTAAAGTTTCCACTCATTGCTTAGGGCATAGACTTGTCCCTATGTAAAGGAAAATCGTAGAATATGTATATACTTTTTTCAATATAATATAATTTTTAGACACACCTCTATAAGGTTCAAAAGTTTGAACCCCATCATACATCCTTCACCTATGTGCTTGCTTACGATTTTGATACTTTTGAAGGAGTAAAACCGCGCTGAAATTTATGTTTCAAAAAGGTTGGGTTCCACTTCCTTCATACTTTCGAAATCTCTTACAGGTTACGTTAACGTTTTGTTTACGGTTTTGCCGCCATGGCAACCTGGACTTCTATGGTGGACTTTGACACAAATCAGCTAGCTAGGTCACAACATATCCCCACAAAATTTATCACTAACCTAGAAAAGCCTCTCTCTTTTGCGCAAGCTGTTACCAACTCTGCCACAATTGTGGTATTGTAATGATACTAGAATCTCAAAGGAAAATTAGAATGGTTTTGATATTCTTTTGGATAAATCAACCTCTGTTGCAACAGAGAAGAAACATTACAATTGAATTGAAAAGAAGATTAGAAATGACATAGAAGAAGCATCTCAGAAAGAAGAGAATTGATCCCACATATTTCACACCCCATTTCTATTTCCCTTCTCATTCTTATAACCCCTTACACAATGTGTGACGTGGTAGTTATTTATCTAGGTTCATTACAGGTATCTTCTGAATCGCTCCAATCACCAACAATCAAGGGGTATACATTTTGTATTTGTATCACGCAAGAAGATTATGAGACGGGTTTGGATAATTGTAAGAAGAATCTTCATGGAAGTCATGTGCTCAGCAAAGGCGATAAACCATACATGACAACGGACCTTAAGGGAATTCTATCTGACAAGTCGACAACTTTTTCTCCTTGGTGCAGAGTTACTTTGAATTTAAATTTGCAACATATGAGGATCTTTGTACTATTTGGACAATGGGAATGGTGAACCTCAAATCGGAAGTTCTTTGGTTATCGAAGTGGAAGAAGGATTTTGACCCTTACACTCAACGTCAGACTCATGCGCAAGTTTGGATCCAATCATACTTTTGTATACCATTGAATCTACCTTATGACTATTAACATCTAGACCCAGACTGTGGGTCGGATGCATAAGAGTTGTCATTGGTTTGCAATCCACCAAGTTGAACTTTTTGAGCAATTATTTTGTACACTTGGATTGATGAACATAAACATCTTCCTTGTATTGATTAATTTGAATTCCCATATAAATAATTTTAGTTATCCCATCATTCTCATTTCAAATTCAGCGTGCATCATCTTGAAAAACTCTTGACAAGTTATGGCATTAGAAGAATCAAATATGATATCATCAACATATATTGAACAATTAAAATTTCATCTTTTAATGATTCCCTAAATAGTGTGGTGTCGACATGACCTCGTGAAAAATCATTTTGCCAAAAGAAAGTTATGGAGTCTTTCATACCAAGTTCTAGGGACTTGTTTTAGACCATACCGTGACTTTTTGAGCTCAAAACATATTCAAGTTGTTTTAAATATGCAAACCCAAGAGGTTGTTTCACATACAATTCTTCAGAGATAACACGATTAAGAAAGCCACTTTTAACATCGATTCGACGATGTATGATGATATCAAGATTAACAACATGTGATAATAACTGTCTAATTGCTTTTAGTCTAGCTACAGGTGTGTGGGTTTCAGCGAAGTTATTACCTTCTTGAAGACTAGAGTCTTGTGCTACTAGTCTAGCTTTGTTTTTTAGCACTTCACTTTGTTCATTCAGTATGTTTTTGAACACTCATTTTGTACCAATGACATGCTTGCTTATTGTCCTGGGAACCAAATCCCCAACATCATTTATTTGGAATTGATTATGTTCTTCATGCAATGCTATGATACAAACATCATCACTTAGAGCTTCATCCACTTTGACTGGTGTATAATCATTGAAAAAAGTCCCACTAGAGAAGTTTCATTCCTAAATGTTGATCTTGGTCTTTCTATAATCATATTGTTGCCAATAATGAGATATTTGATAAGTGCTCAAAAGTAATATATTTCATGTGTTAATTTAGGCACTTTAGTGATTTGTTTTGCAAGTTACTTAAGGAAAAGCTACAATTTGATGCAATTATGTCATTTATGCTTTAGGTGTCTTATTCTACCCAATTGTGTAAGAAAATACAAGCAAGACCGAGAAATCATCAAAGTTGCAAAGGTCAACTCGCTTTAAGCAAGAAAACAGCAGAAAGCTTGGCTCTCAACACGCTTCCAACATGCCAGAAGCGGGATCCTAGAAGAAGACAAACTCACTTAAGCGAAAAAAACTCCGAAGAGCCACAAGGTTGTACGTTTTCAGCTTGCTTGAAGCAAGAGACCAGCTAAGAGCAACTCTCTTAAGCAAGCCAACTCGCTTAAAGCGAGAAACACTAGAAGGTCTCAGATCAGCACGCTTTCAACACGCTTGCAGCGAGCCAAAAGCGAAAAAACTCCAGACAGTCCCAGGATTACAAAGTCAAACTCGCTTTGAGCGAGTTCATCTCGCTTAAGCGAGTTGAACATGATAAGGTGCCACATGGAAGGCAACCATTGGAGCAGTGTGGATTTCAGGCAACTCACTTAAGCGAGTTCATCAGGCTTAAGCGAGTTTGCTCATATGCATCCACCTATAAATAGCTTTTTCTCTCACTTCAAAAGGACCTTTTTCACTGTTTTATACATTTTTCTGGTTTTTAGAGATAGGGTAGGACATTTCTAGAGAAAGAGAAACACAAAGCAAGGGTGTTAGCAGTAGATTCTTCCCAAGATTTATAGAGAAATCATGAATCTTGTCATTGAATCTTCATCTTTCTTCCTTCTTTTGCAAGACTACTATGATAATATGTTGCTACATCTACCCTTGTGGGTTTTGAGGTACTCAAACAAGCTATTATGTAATCTATTGATCGTTTAATATATGGTTCTAGCTCTTTTATTTAATAGTGTTATTATTCTTGTGTTTAATGTTTTATTCAAGATTTGAAATGTTATTGAAAGATACTTTTGAATCTAGGGTTAGAATAATAATCTATCAAAGTTTTTATTCTAGATATAGGGTTTAAGTTTTGGTAATCACTTTTTAATCAAGAACTTAATGTTATTGGATCGTTTAATAGATTGAGAATCATCGATTAAACGATACGATTGATATCATAATGTTGTTTAGACATAAATAAAAGTGTTGAGTGATTGTGATAATATTGATTAAAACGCTATAATTCGTTATTTTGTCACGAGAATACAGTTGTTACGCTTGGTTGACGAACTCTAACCCAAGCGAAATTACCTTATCTCGTCTCTATTTATTTTAACGTACATTAGTTAGAATAGTTTTAAACAAACAAACTCTTAAACCAAACACTTAAGATGATAGTTGATGTTGAATGGCTTATGGTATACGCTAGTCCATGTGGAGACAATACTGATATACTCACGTGTAGATAGAAATTCGATGTGCAAAATCTTACATTAAAATGGCGCCGCTGCCGGGGACTGGCGCGATAATATCATAAGTAACGTAACAATTTTATCATTTTAAGCAATTTTGCACAAAATTCTTTTTGTACATATATAACATTTATTATCCTTTGTGTTGCTAACCACTTGGTATAGTCTATTGAAAGGAACAAGAATTTTGCACAGAAGAATGAGGTGCATTCAGTGACACTTCAATACCTTCATCTAAACAATCTTATCATTTTAAGCAATTTTGCACAAAAGAATGAGGTGGATTCCGTGACACTTCAATACCTTCATCTAAACCAAACTAACAATAATTTAATCTTTTGAAAGGAACAATAGAACTTCCGGGTGAATGCTTGGGAACTGTCGTTTAGCAAGTTTGAATTATCTCATTTCAGAGGTAAGACAATTGTTGTAGTTGGAATGTGCATTCCCTACCTAATCACGATCTTCTGGCGGAATCAAATTGTTGAGAATATCTTCAGTTGATCTCAAAAGCGTTACACGCATATCGATCTACTTGAACATGTTGTGCTCTCAAAACATGCTCCTCACGTTATCGTCGAGCGTTGGACGTTTATACCGAACGTATTCCACCCTCCTTGTGTCTCCGGGGTTGACTCCTTGGTTGAATTCATTCAATTGATCCTTGATACCTCTTAACGTGACACAAAGGTACCAAACCTTCAACCTCTGATGTTCTCCATCGTTGAATTGTGCCTGAACGTCGAACCTATCGGCCATTGTTTCAAATCTACACAATAAGAAATTAAAAACAATCAATGGAAAACTCATTCAAACATTTCATCAAACACTTTGAGTGCAAATTATACATAAACCCTAAAAATCATAGCTATAACATAAACATCATGCAAACATTTTAACAAAATTAATCAACTTACATCTACTCTAAAAATGAATTATAACATGTAAATCTACTCAAAAACTAAAATAAAATAAATCTACTCAAAATCTACTTAAAAACTCAAAAACTAAAAAAGAAAATCATTTATAACAACTAAAATGTAAGTTAATAGCACTATGATTACTTGTGATTTTGTTGAATAAATTTGGTTGAAATTTTTAGAGAGTTTTTGAGAGAGATATGAAAAAAATTTAGAGATTGAGAGTAATAATGGATGAGAGAGCTTCTTCCAGATGTGTATCAGGAGTGAATCGGTAGTTAACTGCTGATGGAATCATCGACATCTAACAGTCGTTGGTTCTTTAATTCATCGGCAGCCAGCTGCCGTCGGGGCTTTTCCGTCATTTACAGTTGTTTTTCAGTCACTGATGATGTGTCAACAGCATCTTTCGACATATATATATA
>Ga0228711_1000342_pt1 | contig 53068 bp, 36 predicted proteins | sample MedpolnodulmetaG_2_FD_177996 | JGI IMG/M metagenome (GOLD analysis project Ga0228711, IMG submission 177996) | Root nodule microbial communities from Medicago polymorpha collected in Santa Monica, California, United States - brown nodules | ecosystem: Host-associated > Plants > Roots > Nodule... | reverse complement strand
ATGCAAAGAGCATCTGATAAGGATATATAGATAATAAAAAAAGAAGTACAAAAAAGAAAAGGGGGACTAGGCCAAAACCTTCTCAAAAGGTGATAGATCTGAAATTAGGCATACCCAACCTATTCCTAATGTACTCCCCCTAATGAAATTAGGAGCATCAGGAAACCAAAATAAATCTAAGGAAGACAAAGAAAGCCCATGATTGGCCAGACCATCAGCACAAGTGTTACCTTCCCTGTAGATGTGAGAAGCAAAAAATCTCATGTTTTGAGTCATATTCACACAGTTATGCCACCGGTTCTGTAAAGTTCAAGGGACAATTGAGGTTGATCTCAAGGCTTGCAGAACCAATTGTGAATCACATTCCAGCCATACATTGAAGAAACCTTTAGAAACTACCAATTCAATAGCAGATATGGCGGCTGATAGTTCCGCAAAGAGAGCATCTCCCACACCTAAGAACTGCACAAAACACCCCAAGCAAGCACCCTGTTCATCTCTGAAAATTCCTCCAGCTGATGCTCTTATTGGATTTTTTACAGAAGCTCCATCTGTATTTATCTTAATCCAAGACGTAATAGGAGGAGACCACATTACTTCTCTGATTATAGGGGCTTTAGGTGGCTTAATGTTGACTCTACAAGCCTTCATGATGGAGAATTCCAACATATTAATTCTTGAGGTCTGTTTTGTGTGATTGCCGGAAATTGAAGCACTTGTAATGACCATATTAATAGCAGACCTCCAGTGAACAATTTTGCCTTGAAATCTCGCCTGATTTCTAACAAACCATATCACAGTGATGATGTTTATAATACAAGCTTGGACCACGACTTTGCATTGAGGGGACCAGTTTCTATTGATGATGGACCAGATGTCATCTATGGAAGTAACTTGCACATTGATGATGGAAGCTAACCAAGACCACATTTTTAATGCAAATGAGCACTCAAAGAAAAGATGCATAGATGATTCAGTAAAGGACTTACAAGTGGAGCACATCAAGGGAAAAGAGCACCCTCTAGAATTCAAGTTTTCATCGGTTGGAACCTTCTTGTGCATCAACCTTCAGATTAAGAGGGACTTTGAAGGAGGAATGGCGGGTCCCCAAATAGCTTTTGTCCAAGTTAGGTTTTGGACAGGTCCATTTTTGAATAAAAAGGCTTCTTTCAAAGATAATACACCAGATTGCAGTGTTTCCAAAGTAACACATCTTCTGTATGATCAGAAGCAAGAGTAATTTGTTGTGAAAGTTGTCTAAGGTTAGGAAATGCATCCTCCACTAAGTTGGGGATTCTCCATTTGAAGTCAAAAATGAAATCACTAACTTTAGCTGACAGATTATTATGTACATTTTCTGGAATATTAAAAATATAAACCATAGGAGCCTCATGCCAAGAGTCCAACCAGAAGTTAATGTTTTCTCCCGATCCAATGAGCCATCTGTAATTCTCCTTTATAACTCCATTCTCAGATTTGACACTACTCTATATTGAGGAATAGATGTGATGACTGATAGCTCTTCTTCCCCTGAAAACTTTGCTTCTGAGTAATTTAGCCCAAGATTCTTTAGAATTCCTAAGCTCCCAACACATTTTCATATTGGCAGCTTCATTCAAAACTGTGAGTGATCTCAAGCCAAGGCCTCCTTGATGAAGAGATTTGCAAGACTTACTCCAAGAAACAGTGACTAGCTTCCATTGTGAAATATTGCCACTCCAGATAAAATTTTTGCACCAAGCTTCTATCTCTTTAAGGAGGGCAGTAGGCCAAGAGTAGATTGAAAGCGAGTGAATCAACATTCCTTGGATAACGGACTTCACCAATAACACTCTACCTGCAATAGAAAGAAGAGACGATTTCCAAGCGCAAAATTTTGATTTAATGTTATCTGCAATACCTTGAAGGTGAGATCTCTTAGGTTTACCTTTGAATATAGGAACCCCTAAGTAATTAAAAGGCAAGGAGCCTTTATTGAAACCAATCATATCAGTAATGAGGTCGATCCTTGTTGCAGAAATAGAGCCATAATAAACAGTGGACTTTGAAGGATTAATGTGTTGACCAGAAGCCATGGCATAAGAATTAAAAAGTTCCATAAGTGCTTGAACAGATGATAATTTTCCTTTACAAAATATCATGATATCAGCATATAGAGAGTGAGATGGTACCTGAATTGCTCTAGTACCTTTGATGAGGTCTAACCTGCCTTGTTCAACAAGTCTAGAAATGTTTCTGCTTAGAACATCCTCCGCAATGCAGAAGAGGAGGGGAGATAAAGGATCACCTTGTCTAACTCCTCTTTTACAATTAAAGTATCCATTCAATTTTCCATTAACAGAGATTGACAGGGTAGCAGAATGCAAAATAGTACTTATCCAAGAGCAGAATTTGTCATTAAAACCAAATTTGTTAAGAACTTTGAGAAGAAAATTCCATTCAAGAGTATCGAAAGCTTTTTCCATGTCCACTTTGAAAGCTAAATTACCTGCAGAAGCTTTATTATGAAGTTAGTTGATGGCTTCATATGTGACACATATGCAATCTCGTATGTTTTTTTTTAGGGGTATTGTGTTAATTGTTGATGTTATGCTTTAGCACTTTTTATGAACCTTATTATTTAATTTGACAACATTTTTTTTAAGAAGCTAACAAAAATATATTAAAAATCAAGAACAACTTCTCCAACATAAGGTGTGCCAGAACAACTAAAAGTCTAAACCATTTACATTACAACTTTGACAACACTAAATTTGAGGATTGCTTAGAGATTGGACTTGATGTTTTTTATGCACTCATTTCTTTGGAAATAATTGGCTCAATATATACTCGGATGTCAATAAAAAAGTTGAGGGCAAACTAAAGATTGGATTACCCTAACTAAAGCATGGGTCCTTTCATTTTTTTTGTCTCCTACTTTTAAAATAATAGTTTATTAAACAAGAGGAAACAAAATCTCTATAATAATATAATGCAAATTAAATTAACACAAAAATTATAGGACTATTACTTTTCTCATCCTATCACCTTCTCGCGCCCCCTGTGAAATTTTCAAAAATGGCCCTGAGGAATTCGGATTTTAGAATCCGAAATGATTTTTCCTTTGTTATAGGGTGAAAAATAATGAGTTTTTCACCAATTTGAATTTTATAATCCGAAAACCTCAAAAAATAGGGTGCGCTACTTGATTTTCTCGGATTATAAAATTCAAACACCCTTTTTCAATGGAAAAACAATTCAAATTATATAATCCAAACTGTATCAGCATAAATTTTGAACATGTTTATAACATGAATAACCAATTTAAGGACCATATTAATCTTCCTAATTATCATCCTCCTGTTTTAGGTCATTAATATTTGTTCCCAGTCAAACAAACGATATACGGGCTACTTGATCCGATTGCTCCGAAACTTTCACAAAAAATCAGGAAAAAAATCAAGGATCAAGACTCACATAAAAGGGACTTTTTATAGGACTCCGCCCCACAAAATCCTAAATTCCATCGTTTAGACCAATTTTTAATTTTTTTATATTCTCAGAAAAATCAGAAAAAATTTGCAATAGTTTTATTTGATTTTTAGAATTTTTGGTGGTATTTTTTTTATTTTTATGATTTTATTTGACAGGTTCTTATATCATTTTTTACTTTGTTTTTTGATTGTTTTTAAAAGCAAAGATCAAAACAGCTGAAATGTGAGAGATTCTGATTGTTGATTGTACATAAACATATTTCGGATTATAAAATCCAAATTAGTAAAAAAGCATTTTGGATTTTAAAATCCGAATACCTCATAGGCATTTTTGAAAAATTCACAAGACGCACGATAAGGTGATAGGATGAAAAAAAATAATAGTCAACTTATTGACATCTTGGTGTAGATGGTTAAAACATTCGATCATTATCCTTTAGAAATCCAACTCAATCCACATTGATAAATTGCTAATCACATGCCGCACTCCATAACAAGTAAAAGGTACTAATAGTTTCACCTTGAGCTACAAACAAAGATGCGTCTTTAATCACATGCCCTCCCTCATCTTAGGCTTTTAAGAGAATAGAAATAGTTTTAGATTTTTATGTAATAAACTTAAAAAGCTTCAACATTATTGTAATTATTATTCATATATTAATAAAATGAGTTATTTTTATCTTTGTGTTTTTTTTAATTATATTTTTTTTATGTTTATTGCATTTTATTTAACGAATTTGAAAGGCTAATTATTTTTTTTAAAAAAAAAGAGCATTTCGGATTTTAAAATCCGAAAAATACTAACAATATACTTTGGAAATCATAATCCGGACATGGGTATTTTTGAAAAAAAATAGGGCACGCGAGTAATCCATAGGGTGAGAAAAGTAATCTCTCACACTTAAGATTTAGGAACACCAATGGTTCTCTATGTTGACATGCTCTATTAAAATTGTGCAATATTGCAACATGAAAAACACCAAGTTAAACAAATTAGTGAGATTTATAAAAGTTTACGGAGTAGTTATTATAGAAAAATTTATTTACATTTTCAAAAATAAAAAATCATGTTCATGGCTAAAAAAACACATAGGGGGACCATTTGAGACGGTGCTTTTCTTGTGATGATAAAAGAAGTAAAACCGTGTGTGGACACCTGAATCATGATCATTTTTCAAGTACTAATATTTACCCACCCGCCATATGCATATTTAATATGTGGTCATTACTTTCCCTATTTTATGAGTTTCTTGCGCACCTTATTTAGGTTTGAAAATTCGAAATGTTATCGTGTTTTGGAGATTTTATATGGTGTTTAAGCCGTTTGGATTATAAATTTCAAACTGCATAGGACGCGTGAGAAATTAGTAGGATAAGGAAAAAAAAAGAGTCTCAAAATATTCATGTGGTACCCAAAAACGTTTAAATGAGATGACACAAATCTTTTTTAGCTTATAAAGAGTTTACTGCACATTTAAATCACACAAAACTCAAGTAATTAATCTCTGCAGTTGTACGCGTAAAAAATACCGTGTTTACAACAAAAATATTCTTGTGGTGGCAAAACCTACCTTCTAAAATCAAAAGTAAATAAAAATTGGTTAATATGAAGTTCTTTATGGTGCATATTGCGCATGTACGAGTGATAAAAAAACAAAGAAACAAAAGGATGATCATTATTGATCAAGATTGCACAAACCGTAACATTTGTCCTTAATGTAAAAGAGAAGGTCCTGTTAGCTGTAAGGTACTAGTTACCAATTATTTTAGTCCTCTTACGTACTTCAAGAGCATCCAGAAGTGTCCAGATGATTGGTCATGCACTATCTTTTTATTTTGACCAAAATGCCCCAAAATATCTTTGCTCAAATACCTCTTTTAACGAAGTTCATTCAAATTCACCACCCTAAATTAGTAAAGATTTGTTATTGAAGTTAAAATCAAGCTGGATACAACTTAGGGTGTACAACAAAATGTCAGCAATCTTTTTCCCTCACATCAACATGTACTTAGGTAAAAAAAGAGTCCTACACGTTAAAGGGTAGTAAATGCCCTTTTCATTGATATGAAATTTTTTTAGAGATTTGATTTTGACCAAGTGTTATTTTGGTATTTAAGCTAGAAAATTTGTGGACAAAAGTTGAGATGGATGATGTAACATTATTATTTTGTGGTTTAGATTTTACAATGGTAGATGATGCAATATTATTAATAAGAATATCATTTTCCTTGATTATTGCATTTGATATTGTTTTTAATTTTTATTGGAATTATGGGAAATTAATGAACGGAGAATTCAAACTCAACTTAGGTTGGTCTGGTGGTATTAGTTTGAGACTTAGAGTTTGACTCTCCTCGGTGTCAATTTGAGTAGTATAATTTAACTTATTAAAAAAAATTATTTTCAACACACACTCTTCAATTAATTGAAATTTAAATAGATTTCATTAAAAAAAATTGATAGAAATAAGTTTATTGCATTTCATTAATTAGAATGTCAGAAATACAAGATGGAATGTTATAGTTAATATGTAAACTAAGATTAAACGGAGCTTCCTTAGCTAAGCTACGAGCAATATCGTTTGCTTGTCTCCGAATGAACTTCAAGTCTAAGTGCGTTAAATCAGATTTCATTAAATTTTTGTCATGTCTATATAATTTAATGTAACTCATTTGAATTTTAACTAAATGGAAAAACTGTGTGCTAGAAAATGTTTTTGCTAGAGCTCCTTGTTTAGCAGAGCATCTTTTATAGTAGAACTCAATTTTGGTTTTTACTTTGTTTTTAGTGGACCTATTATGTCACATAAAATTAAACTCTACTAATTTTTTCCAAATATAAAACTAACTTAAATACTTAACTCGTTTTTAGTGCACCTCAATTTAAGCTCTTATTACCATTGTCCAAAATAATTTTGCAAGAATATATATGTTCTTATAAAAGAATTATTCTTACATGTTGCACCTACAACAGCCACTTCCATCAATGCAATGTGTAACAATCAATTTTAAATATCAGAGTGTGCATTGGATATTATCTAAATCTTAGGGTGTTCATGAAGATTTTTTTTGAAGAAAAAAAATGCACAAACCACTTCTGGAAATAGTATAAATTTGTTTGGGTAATAAACTTTTTTTTTAATAAGCTATTTTTGATAATAACTAAGGTGCGTTTTTGGATGGGAGGGGGTTTAGAAAACATCCAAAACACTCAACACAAATCAAACATGAGATGCAAAACAATTAATTTTGAATAAAATGCTTTTAATTTTTTTTTTTTAAATCGGATGATATGCTTGATTTCATTTATAGTTAAGGATCTAGAAAAACCAACATCAATTAACAAGTGAATTAAAAATTAGGTTGATTGCTTGCAAACTTAATTTAATTTTAATCGTTTTTCTCAGTTCATTATTTTCATTTTATGAATTTTTCTGCTCTTTTCAGAGTTCATGTTAATTTTTCTTAAAATAGTGATTTCTCTGCAATGGTAAACGGACAGTGAAAATTGGTGGGAGGCCGGTGGCGAATCTTGAGTTATTTTTTTGGCCGTCAAATTTTTATGGAATAGTGGTTTATTTTGCTTGAATTCAGCATTAGGGGTGTAAGTTTGAATCCCCACAAGAACGTATTTTTTTTTTTAATATATTATAAAAAATACAATATAAATATAAAAAGAAGACGGAGAAAGTGTTAAACCCACCATCTCTGGAGCAATTGTCAAGCGCCTTTCCACTGCGACAAACGAAAGTTATTGATATATTATGGCTAATATGGTATATATAGAAACCTTGGGAGTGTCATGGCTCTCATGGGTCCCAAAGAAGATCCGCCAACGTAGGAGGCAGTGACGAGGCAGTGACTGCTGGTAGCAAATTTCTGGATTTGGCCAAATTAAAATTGATTGAAACATGAAGACTTAATAGTTGAAGAAGAGGTTTTGTAAAAAAAAATTGAAAATTAATATTGTACAAGCAGGTCTAACATCCCTTAAAAAAAAGGGGGAGCTCACTCGCTCACTGTGGGAGACATGAAACATTCTTCCATCCTAGACTGCACCAATAATATCTAAACTCGTCTTTTAAAGAAATTTCATCGAGATATTTTAGTTTTTCAAAAAATTATAAAAGTTTTTGTTATTAGGAAAGTTACAAAACACTCTGAATTTTAAGGTAATAGAAAGTTGTTTTAACTATTATTCTTTAACTTTATAATATTGTTCTAATTATTGTTATAGGTACGATGTTTTCAGCATCGTTTAACGGTGGTTAATCTCCATTTAAGAATAATGTCTTAATTTCCCATGTTTTTTGAATTAATATATTACAAGTACATACTTTTCATTGTCATTTAACGGTAACAAATCTTCGTCCGAGAACCTTTGGAGTAAACAAAATACGTTCTCTTTCTCAATCAAATTATTTTTATACGTTAAAGTTAGAGATCAACTATTTACCGCTTTCTCTTAAAAAAACTCTTTACCACTTATTTAAACTTTAAAGAGTTCATTTCTCTTGCAAGGACCAATGGTTGATACTTTAATTTCTAATGTTATTTAATTCAAAGTTTTACCACAAAATATGATAGTTATGTCTCCCTTCATTTAATACTTCTTTTCACCAGCAACTACACATGACCGTAGAGGTAGATTGTAAATTAATACACTAGTGTGTGAACTAGACTTGTTTCTTTCTATCCAATGTGAAAGCAAAACAAAATAAAAAAAACTTGTGACAAATTTAAATTTGGTGTCACTATCTTGCCCAGATAAAAAAAAATCAAAATAATCATTGTGTGAACTTCATTGGTCACATTAAATAATAATTTAATGTAATATTGTAACCCAATATCTCTACCACATAACCAATAATTCTTCCATCTATAAATACTCTTTCTTGCCTCTCATTTTTCCTCCCTCTTCACCTTACATCCTTCTTCATATCATTGTACTAAGCTTATTGTTATATAGCCTTTGCTTCTTCATACCCTTCTCCTTAATCCTCTCACTACTTCATTCTTTTGTCTCTGGTAAGCCAATGACTTCAATTGTTCTTCTTATTATTATTATATGCTCTTGTTCATAATGATTCATTAAAAAAATGAAGAACAAAAAACATATAAACTATGTGTGTGTGATTTTGAGGTTGTACCTTTTAATTCTCAAAATTAATCATGGATTAAATAAATGTTTGGAATGTAACAAAAAAAAAAAATATTTGGAATTGAGAACCGTACCTCTGTTTTGAGAGGGTAGACAAGTTTATTATGAGATACTAGACATGTTTGAACTTTTTATTTGGTCTTTTTACTATAAGGCATGATATTAAATATTTTGTGATTATGTTTAGTACCTTATATACATAACCAAGAAACTTTATTAAATGGATGATTGAATTATATGATTCCTAAAGTTTTCTTATCCCATGATGAACTTTGTTCAAAGAATTATAATAATGAGAGTATGGCTTTGCGTCATTATTTCCTTAATGATTTAAAGGGTCCATTTTTTATTTTCTTTTCTTTTGGTTACTTACTTATAATAATTGAAAGAAGCTTTTGAACTCTCTCATATTTGTTTTTGTCCTGTTTACAAAAAAGGGCACTGATGTATAAGTTTTTTTTTTAATTCATTCTCTTTCAATGATTGTGAATTTTCCACTCAAAATCAAAACAAAAGTTTTAACCCTAGTGGATTTGATTAGCATCTTGAAATATTGATTGGTTTTCCTTTATGATGATTATTATGCTTTTTGTGATGCTAATCCAAGTCAATATTTCAAAAAGTCCATTTTTTAGGTACATAAGCCACTAAGATATGTAAATTGAGAATCAAACCCTATATAAATATTGGTAGGTTCATGTCATGCAACATAGTGCTAACATTTTTTTCTTTTGTTAAGGTTTTCTGCTTGAAATGGAGTACGAGGGTCGATTTAGACAAGCTCAGAGACAAAAATATGATTGTCTTCTATTTGGTAAGAATTTTAGTAAGACAAATCATATATTAATTACATGATTAAAGTGTTCATATTCTTATGATTGTAACTGTGTCTTATTTTTGTGCATCAGATTTAGATGATACTTTGTATCCACTAAGCTGTGGTATTGCAAAAGCATGTGGACAAAATATTAAAGGTGTGAATTTCTTTGTCAATGATGTTCTTAGTAATGTGTTGATGATTTTTTGCTGCATGTAATTTTGTTGGTCTTGACTAATGTTGTTTTGTATGTGATATTGATATTGATTTATAGATTATATGGTTGAGAAGCTTGGCATAGACAGAAGCATAATTGATGACTTGTCCAACCATCTTTACAAAAACTATGGAACAACTATGGCTGGTTTAAGGGTATGTGTGATTACTTTATTTTCCTTTTTAATTAAGCTGAAATCAGCTATAGGATTGGTTTCTCGGATTACTCAATCTTAAATCGGATACCGAGTTTTAAAAAAAATAATTAAGCTGAAATCACATAAATTTGACAACCTATGTTTTGTTTTTGTCAATTTAGGCAATTGGATATGACTTTGACTATGATGAATATCACAGGTACATGACTTTCTCTTTCAAACTTTTTATACTCCATCACTTCTAATTTAGTAACTATTTTATATAATTTTTTTTACTACTCTTATGTATGTTTTTAATTTGTGAAATTGATATTTGAGTTTTTTGTTGCTGCAGTTTTGTTCATGGAAGATTACCATATGAGAATTTGAAACCAGACCCAATTCTAAGAAACCTCTTGCTAAGCCTACCTTATAGGAAACTAGTAAGTTTTTTTTTTAATTTCCACACTCTCAAATTTAGTACCTAAAAGTGTATAAATATTATAAGTAGTTTGAAAAAAAATAAAATCGGTCAATTTAGTCTCTGCTATTAAGATGTTAGAGACTAAATTGACAAAAAAAATAATATTATAACGAATTTTATATACCGTAACGACTACTTTTTTATATACTATATGATGGTTTATTCAAAATTGAATCAAATCTAATGTGACCCCTTGATTGTGTTTTTTCTATAGATCTTCACAAATGCAGACAAAGTTCATGCAATTGAGGCACTAAGCAGGCTTGGGTTAGAAGATTGTTTTGAAGGAATTATATGCTTTGAGACACTTAATCCCATCCACAAGAACAATGTTTCTGATGATGAAGATGATATTGAGTTTGTAGGTTCAAGCATAGCCAATCATACCACAAGTACTAGTGGTAGTAACTTCCAAATATTTGACATTATTGGTCATTTTGCACAATCCAATCCAAGTGAAGTTTTGCCAAAGACACCAATTATTTGCAAACCTTCAGAATATGCCATTGAGTTGGCTCTCAAGATAGCCAACCTTGACCCACAAAGAACTGTAAGAAAATAATCCTACATTCAATAATCAGCGAAATTTAAGGGTCTGTTTGTTACGGATTATTAAAAAAATAAACCGACATTCAATAATTTAAAATTTGTTTTCTGAAAATGTTTAAATAAGAAAAAGTTACTGTGTTAACTTGCAATAGTAAAAACCTGTTTTTAAAAAATAAAAATATCTATCAAAATGCTTTTCAAAATAAGCTACTCTAAACAAACAATTTCTTTTTTTTGAAGAGGCTAAACAAACAATTTCTATTTGCAGTAATTTTTAAATTATTTTCAAAATCTCATTTTTTCTAAAATTTGTAACAAAAAAAAAAACTTCTAAAAATTATATTTAAAAAAAATGATTTTTTCAAAAATAAACTACAACAAACCGTTTTAATTTTGTAGCCATAGTTAAGGTTGCATCGCAACCCTTAATATTTGTAATCACACGTAATTGTGGTTGATGCAACCTCGTAATAAACCGTCGTCTACATTCACAATGACCTAAAAATTTCAAAGCTCGCGATCAGATCGTGGTCGCGAACTTTTTTACAATAGTGATCCTAATTTTTTTTTTCTTTTCTCATTATGCCATTTTCAGTTATTCTTTGAGGACAGTGCCAGAAACATACAAGCTGGGAAACGTGTGGGACTTGACACTGTGCTGGTAAGCCATTGCTAAAATTTGTTACATAGTAGTATCTAATTGCCAAATTATTGACATTATGTTATATATGCCAAACAAATATGAGACTCTAATTATTTGATTGTTACACATCATTTTATATAGGTTGGTAAATCACAGAGAATTAAAGGTGCTGATTATGCCTTAGAAAGCATCCACAACCTTAGAGAAGCAGTGCCAGAATTATGGGAATCTGACATTAAATCAGAAGTTGGTTATCCTAACAAGCTTGCTGTGGAAACATCTGTGACTGCTTAGTTAATCAATTATGCCAAAAAAATTCAAAATTCAGATGAAAAAAATGAAAATAAAAAGAAATTTCCCTTGTTCAGTTGTACTTGATGTAGATGTGTTATTAATATTATAATAAAGTAATTTAAGTTTATGTATATGTTTTGATCATGTTATAATAAATTATATTATTAAATGTCTCATAAATCCTAACTCAACTGGTAAATATGCTGAAATTGTTAGGCCGGCCATCATGATTAGGGTTTGAACCCCAACATCTCTACTTATATGTGTGGGTTTATGATGGCTTTGTCATTTCGTCTATTAAAAAAAATATTATTAAATATTAAATTTCCCTTTTAGGCCTTGTGTACTTATGCTCATGTAAGAGGAGAAAGAACCAAGTTTAAGAAAGAAACAAAGTGTAAAAGTAAATGAAAACAAAAAATGGAATCCAAACAACCACAATGAGTATATTTGCATTCTTCTTTATAAAAACAAAATGATTTTTATACAATAATTTAAGCTAAATTTTTTTATGGTGATTGATATGATGTCACTACATATCATAATTATATGACTAACACAGATGTCATTATCGTATAAATGGACATAGGAACCAAAAACTTTGAGCCTCACATTTTGAAGGAGCCAAACATTGGTTCGGGGAACAAATATATAATATAAATCTATTTTCTTAATAAACTTGTTACAATAATGTATGATTTTTTATTTTTATTTTTTATAAAAAATGACTATATATAACTATTAGATTGTGAAAGCTTGCATCTATAATATGTTATAATTAAGTTAAATAACAATGTCAAAGTTTGCTCTTAAAGTGAGTTGATACACTCTTTTCAAAAAATTCAATACCAAAAATTTACAAAGACTAAATACAAAGGTATTGCATATTCCAACACGCACCTCATTGTATAAAATACTTTTACAATGTTTTTTCCTTTGTGTTGTATAAACATAACCAAGTAAATTATCTTATAAAAGGGTGAGAATTAACTAATTCCATGAGCAATTTTTAGATAGTTGTTGAGAATCATGATAGAAATGTTCATTTTAGATTTGATAGTGTCAAGAAGTTGATACAATGAGTGTAAAATTACCATATACAGTGATTCTAAGATAACTAATATAACTAACTTTTAACTAATCATAATTAAATTCTAACTACCTTAAATGATAATAAACTAATTCGAATTCGAACTCAATTATATCTAACAATTTCATGTAAGTTAGAAGTGTGGATTAACATTTTTAAATTGAAATGAATAATCCAGTCCAAGAAAAAGAAAATACAATGTCACCGTGTAATGAATTTTAAAAAAAAAATTACAATCGTAATCACATTGACTTAACAAGAAAGTTAAAATAAATGAATAATTCGGAGAATCCAAGTTCAATTTTTAAATAGAACAATTTTTAGTCAAAATATCTTTACCTCACGGCCGAACTCTAGATTATCAGGACTTCTTTCCTATGTGAACGCCGAAATGCATAGCTTATAGAATTCTTCGACCAGAAATAGTGTTCACACTAATATTTTTCTAACTTTTTACCGGGCATTCTTTTTTATGAAAACTTTTTACCTTGCATTTTTTCTACTAAACTTTTAATTATGAATTTCACTTAGGCTTTGTTTGAGAGTTTGGAGGAGAGGGTTTTGGGGTAGAAAATATATAGAAAAATGGACAAATCTTTCACATTTTCTGAACGAGCATTTTTTTTTACAGAATGATAAACTAATACTTTATGATTAATATATTTTTAATTTTAAGAATATTATAACAATATACATTGAGTTTGAAAAATTCATATAAACCCCTTAAAATCCTCCCCCAATTTAATTTTTGATTTCCCTCTAATGAGGAAGATTTTGTATTATGAATAAAAAAAATCAACTCTCAAAGCCCTCTCCTTCCAATGTCTTCGATTTTGTCATACTTTTTGTGTGTTGGTTTTCGGTGGGCCGATTAATATTGCTTCGAGACTGGGAGTCAGTGTCTAGCGGTAATCTTGTTTGGTGTGATTTAGTGTTTCTTTGGTGTACCAGGGGTGAGGGGTGCCCTTCTGATTTGGTCCTAAAGTCTGGTGGACCGATCACTTTTGATTCGAGATCGGGAGTCAGTTCTTTGGCTCAAGTTTGGTATTGGGCTTTTTATGGTTTCTTTCGGTGGATCGGAGGTCGAGAGGTGGTGGAAGCTGTATGATCTTTCGAATAGGAGCTTTTCGGATGTGGATCAGCTTTGATGTTCACGATTGGGAGTTTAATTTTGAGAGGTGTTTTTTCTTTGAGGGTGAATAGTGACGATGGATGGTGTTGTATATCGTTTTTTCAGTGGTCGTTTTCGTAAAGGAGTCTGTTTTAGGTGATGATGTGTATTTTGGTAGGTGTTGTTCTCAGGGTTTTTTAGGGTGTTTATTTTCGGGTGTTTCGTCTATATACATCGTCTTTTGTTTGTATTCTTAGTTTCACCGGTCTCTGTTCATCTTGAGCAGGAATCTAATTGTTTAATAAAATTTGCTATTTAAAAAAAAAACCTCCCCTCCCTCCTCTCCGAACTCCCAAAGTGCAATTCCTTTCAATTATTTGTCATTCTAAGTTGTCAACATTCAATCCAATTAATGAATAAATAAATAATCAACAAATCATTCCGCATGATGAATTAATTAATTGTTTAAAAAATTATTAATTTTATCAATCATTCATAGCAATCATATTTGAAGATGATGAAATGATCATTGACATTCTTGCCACTCTATTTAATTTGTATGAAACAAACCATTAAGCTATAACTAGGTTAACTATAACGTGTTTTAAATGCACGACATACATCAACTCATGATTCATGAAGAATACTAGTTGATACGCAAGTTGCTTACATAAACTAATATAACGGTCTTCATCATAGTTCCACGTAGCAATGTAATTTCTAATTAATTAAGTTCAACCAAGCATAGTCTAACTAGCTAATCCCATCGTTAAAATAAAAATAATATTATGCTTTAAGAGGTCCCAACAAGTTAAAACCTTTATCTGCAAGCTTATAGGTGAATAATTAATTACCCCTAAGTTAGTCTACGATGATATATAAAATATTACAAAACAAAGGGAGAAAAATTGATGTATACACATCTAATAGAACTGAAAAACACCGGTAAATGACGACAATGTCTCCGCGGCAGTTGATTACCGAGGAAAATAGAATCGGCGGTAGTTAACTGCCAAAGTTTTCCTCGGTAGTTAACTGCCGCTGATTTCATCGGCAGTTAACTGCCGATGCATGTTTATACAGGAATAGAAACACCAGAACATATATCAGTTGCAATTTTCTTCAAATTTCTCTCAAATTCTCATCAAAGGCATTTTCACGAATTGCAAGCCAATCAACTCCACATTATCACAAGTAAGTTGCATCAATCATTGTAATCATAATGTTAGTTTGTTTAGGTTTATTTTTTAGAAAAATTAGTAGTTTGCATGTGGTTAGAGTTGATTTTGAAATTGACAATTTGATGATTGTATGTATAGTTTATGAATTGATAAATGAATGTAGTTGTTGCCTACGCTGTTTAAATGATGTTTACTGATAATGTGGTTTCGAATGGTGTCAAATGAAGATAATTTGAATATGTTTGATACTTTGCACACAAAGTGTTTGACAAAATGCCCCAATGAGAATTATATTGATTATTGAAAAAGTTTAGGTTATGGAAATGATGTTAATTGTAGTTTGATAAAGTGTATATTGAATTAGGTTGAATGTGGTTTTGATTTTCACCGAATGTGAATGTTTATGTTTAGTTTAGGTTATATTTAGGTTGAATGTGTTTGATAGTGTGTTTGATTATTTACGTTTGAATGTGAATGATAATGTGTTTGATAATGTTTAGGTTGAATGTGAATGTTTGATAGAGTGGTTGAATGTTTATGTTTAGTTTAGGTTTAATGTGTTTGATTATTTACGTATAAGTTGAATGATGTTCATTTTTTAAAATTTTTGTGTAGATATGTCTGATCAAGACCAAGGGCCAACGATTGATCCATCTAAGATGATTGGTGGTAGGCGTGCGATGACACAAAGCCACCGACGGGAGAGGCAAAGAGGGCACATCCCAAAGAGGGGAAGAGGTAAAGGTGGTCGGAGGGCGGATGGTGAAGGGAGTTCTTAGGCTACACAACCTGAACAGTCACAAGTGGTTGACCCGACCCAGGAGGTGAGGTACTTGAATTTTTAGGATGAGATACACCACGATGCCACTGATGGTGGGTATAACCAGCAACATATACCAGACCAGGATGACATTGCAGTAGCCGCAACCCTAACGACGTTACCTTTGCAACCTCCCTTTCCTAGAGGACCGAAAGATACATCTCTGCCATGTGGCATTGCCGCTATGGTATAATTCAAATAACGTAAGTGTTTTTGTTTAATTATTATATCAACTTTTATATGTGTTTTTGTTTAATTATTTTCTTTATGTTTTAAATTGGTGCGCGAAATCTTATTTTAAAATGCCGCGCGTAATATAAATTGAAATTACACGTGCATGTCAATTTAAATGTACTAATTTTGTTATGTGTTTTTTTAAGTTTTAAATGTGTTTTTTAAATTCATTGTCCATTTAATTTGTTTATGACTATTGTCTTGATAATTTTTATTGTTGAAATGTTTTCTCTATAATTGTTATTGAGTATGAAAGTATTAAATCAATATAAATAAATCTATCAATCATGCAGTAATATTTTTACTTTTTTATTTATCCTAATTTTTGACAACTGAATTTGTTTAAAGTAGCTCAAAATTTATTATTTAGGGTAGCCGAATATAAATACATACGGACCAAATGAAGAATAGATTTTTTGTTGGGGTAGCCAAAGCTACCCTTCCTATATGAAAGGAACCGCCCCTGCTCACACACTAGCTTGTCTAATGGCTAAATTTGGTAGAAATTATATGTTTGACAATCATCATATTGAGGGATTTAATTATCCTATTTAAAATTGGAGGACGAATTTTATCGTTGATTGGTATATATTTAAAGACGAACAAACGTATTCACTCCACATGTAATTTGACATAAAAAGAGTGAAAATTCAATTTGTACCTCTACAATTTTCTTACACTCCAATTTAATCCTCAACGAGAAATAATATTAAATTAATCCATAACATTTTTAAATTGAGGAAAAATTATTCCCATAAGTTAGAAACTAATTTATCCTCTACATAAAAATATCATGAACTAATTTCGATACTCCATCCGCATCATAATAAGTGAGTTATTTGCAACAAAAAAAAGTGTCTCAAAATAATTGACTTATTTCATTTTTCAATACAATATTTTTTTATTTTTTTTTAATTATGACTCTAATTAATACTATTTTCATCACTTCCAATTCAGTATATACTACTTTGCATTTATGATAATCGTAAATACACCAATATTTAACAAGACATTCAAAATCATCTTCTCTTTCTATCATTTATACATTTTTTCTTAATACTTAAGAAATAAACAAAATATTTACCTATAATGGGACGGAGTGAGTATTATTTTTTGTAATGGACTAGATTGACATGCAAGAAAATTGTGAAAAACCAAATGGACGTTGAATAGTAGCAAGTTACATTTGTCACGTAACGTGTGATGATCTAAGATAAGGTAAAGGGATAAGAAAATCTGAAATATGAAAGTAAACAAAAAGAGCAACAGAAACCCTATTTTAGTGCTACACCAACATCAGACGCAACAACCATAATCAGAAACAACAATGTCTTCATGCAAACATTGATTAATTACAACAATAAAAACATGCTTTTTATAATATAGTTGAACTAAAATCTTTCATTCTTCACTCACTTCAAAACTTTCCTATTTTTTCCATAATATTAATAACAATGATGTTACTGTGTGAACTACTTTGATGGTTATTATGGCTACTACTACACGTGTTCCTTTTGTTTCTGCCACCACAAGTTTTGCTAATCAATGCCATAAATATTCATTGGTGGCAAGGACAATTCATTTACCAGTTTCTTCTGAATCATTAAGGCTTTCTTCTTGTTATTCTTCTTCATTGGTTTCACTTGCATTACCAAGGAGTTTTAAGGGTGTGAAGAGAGGTGGAAATAGAAGAAGTGTTGTTGTTGCTATGGCTGAGTCTTCTAAGAGTACTGTGCTTGTTACTGGTGCTGGTGGTCGTACAGGTTTGGTTTTTTTTGTTGTTTGGTTTGATGGGTTTTGTTTAAATTCTGTTTTTTTTTTAGAGAGAGATAGAGTTTTTTGGACTAGAAAATGGCATTTCATGTTTTGTTTTTGTTTCTTGATTTTGTTGCTGAAATGTGTGAAACCATAGGAATTTAAATGAAGGGTATGTGGATTTCATGAGTTATATGAGTTTTAATTTAGGTTTAGTGAAGGGTAGATTGTTGGAATATGTAAAATTTAGTGGTCTGGAAAATTAAGATTTCTGATTTGGGGGTTAATGTATCTAACTTTACATTAACCGAAAATTTCTGATTTTTTTATGGGACTTATGCTAGTGACTTGGTGCTGCAAATATAATGTTAAGAGTCCCACAGTTGATGAAGTAAGGCCCGAAAATGAGTTTATAAGCAGGAGGCATCCCTCACATTACAGGCCAATTTTGTAGGTTTGAGTTAGATCCGACATAAATTTTAAGATTGATCTCAGGTTTTTTGTTCTCGGGTCACGCTCATGATGTCCAGTCTTGGGCATGAGTTTATTAGTGGAAGTATTACTCGTTGTACAATTGGTCTGCTTCCGAAACAAACTTAGATTAGATGTACAAAAAGAAGAGTCGTGAAGTGTTATAAAACAGTCCTGGGATGCAATCTAGATTCTAGGCCATGACATCGAGGTTTTTGATGTTTTTTCGTGGCGACATTTGTCCGCGATTGAGGTCTCATTAGCTTCATTGGACTGCAATTCTGTGAAGTATGCAGGATCATGAATAACATCTGTTAAATATTAATAATGTCACAATGGCGATAGTGTTTATGTAGTAATTAATTGCACTAAGTTGTATAGGACTTAGCCTATGGCTTGCAATCGGAAATGTATGCTACTATCCTAAGATCCTTTATTTACAGAAGTCTTGTTTGCAATATAGAAAGTGATTACAGTTATTTGAATTTAGTTTCGATGTAGCAGTCACATTGGTTTAAAGAATTTCCACATACTTAAGGTTTGTTGGTAGTTGTTTGTTTATTGGTAAAGCAAGAATTCTTAAATTATGTATGGTTGATTTTTTTTGTTGGCATAATGCATGATTCCAAACATTCTCTTGATTTTGCCAACCACAATGCTAGGATATGTAGTTTCAAGGGTTGTAAGATATAATTGTGAATCAAATTTTCTAACCAACTTACCTGAATGTTAGATTATGAATCATACTCTAACCACGTTCTATAAATCTGTCTTCAAAAGTACAAATATAAAATACAAATTTAGCATGATGATATTTCTATTCCAAGGCTCAAAAAATTCTATGTCCGGGTCGATCTATATTAATGTGGTTTAATTGGTATTACTTTTCAGGACAAATAGTTTATAAAAAATTAAAAGAGAGGCCAAACGAATACATCGCTAGAGGGCTAGTTAGAACAGAAGAAAGCAAGCAGAAAATTGGTGCTGCAGATGATGTTTTTATTGGTGATATAAGAGATACCGAAAGTCTTGTTCCTGCAATTCAAGGTATAGATGCTCTCATAATCCTTACAAGTGGAGTACCACTAATGAAACCTGGATTCGATCCAACTCAAGGAAAAAGACCCGAGTTCTATTTTGAAGACGGTGCATACCCTGAACAGGTACTATTAGACTCTGTTTGAATAAAGTCAAATTGTTTTCATAAGTTGTCCTGGAGAGCTTATTGAAATAAGCTGAAAACAACATATGAACATGTCATAAGCTGTTTTCAAAATCTCTCAAACAGTCACAAGTGCTTATGCAGCATGTTCAAACAAGCCAATAGATAAACTCAAATAAGTCAAACCAAACAGGCGCATAATACATTTTCCATATGTCATGCTTAAGTTGACAATATTATCCTTTTTTATTCATATTTTAGTAATTTTTGTTTACTAGGTTGACTGGATCGGACAGAAAAATCAAATAGATGCTGGTGAGAATCTATGCCTTTTCTACATAATCATAGATCATAATATAAACTTATAAATGCTTGTTGTATTGAAATTGAAATTAATTTTTATCTACATGAACAGCTAAGGCTGCAGGAGTAAAGCAGATTGTGTTAGTAGGGTCTATGGGTGGAACAGACCTTAACCATCCTTTGAACAGTTTGGGTGATGGGAATATATTGGTATGTGAATTGTAATGTTTCCTTCAACACAATTCTGGTACAGCGTGATGAGAAAAATGCAAGTTCGGTAACAAATGTTGTTTTCGGATTGATTGTAGGTTTGGAAAAGAAAGGCTGAACAATATCTGGCTGATTCTGGTATTCCATATACGATTATAAGGTACACCGGTTTCTGTTATACTGAACAATATCTGTATGATTCCGGTATTCCATATACGATTTTATATAGGATTCTTTTTGTTTATTTTCCTATATGTTCTTTTGATGGAAAATGAACACGATCATACTATGATCTTGAGTTTATATTGATACTTAGGTTCAATCTGTATCATGTACCTAGCGTTTTTTCTTATAAAAAAAACATTGTTTTGTCTAAATAACAAACGATAAAAGGATCTTCATTCATATTACATATTACTTGAATTTATATATGAAAAAATTACCACCTTTATTCGGCATTTAAATGTAAACTACTTGAATAGTATGTATAATGAAATTTTTCCCAATTTTTTCTCACTTTCTATACTGTGTCAGGGCTGGTGGCTTGCAAGACAAAGAGGGAGGTATCCGTGAACTCGTCATAGGGAAGGATGATGAGCTTCTAAAGACTGACATCAGAACTATAGCTAGACCTGATGTTGCAGAAGTCTGTATTCAGGTATCTTATTTTATTATTATTATGATCTGTATGTAGAAACAAGTAAGCTCTCTCCGGTGTTGTCAATGGCAGATCGCAGAAATTAGCGGTTTATTCAAATTCTTCTATGCTGCACTATAGCGCCGCTATAGCCGTTATTTTACAAAACTTCATACTAAATAGTATATTGCAGAACAATAGTGTGATTTGTTCAGATTCTGCTATGCTCCAGTGATATAACATTGTTATAGATGCTATTTGACAACGCTGGCTCTTTATCTCTACCAAAACACAATTCCACCACTTTCTTAAATTGTTGCTTAACTATGTGATTTGTTTAACAGGCACTAAATTTTGAGGAGGCTCAATTTAAGGCATTTGATTTGGCATCAAAACCTGAGGGAACAGGTTCACCAACAAAGGACTTTAAGGCTTTATTTTCCCAGATCACTACTCGTTTTTGATTTCAAATGTCAAAGTCATTGTCTTAAAATGCTTGTTATTCACATTTGAGATTGAACCATAAAACAACTATTAGTGCTATCTAAAGCAAATTTACATTATGTTTTGGTAATTTAGAAAAAGATTGTATCTAAAGCAAATTATAGACTTTCCCAGTTGTGTAAACTTGATAAACACTCATGTCTAGTTATCAGTGCAACAGTTCATTATCTTCATTTTAATTGTTTTTAAGTATTTGTAACTCCTTCCAAGTATATGAATCTAGATGTTAATCAATCATTGCATAGGAATGAAAAAAAGTAGTTTCTTGGGACAAAAACTAATATCTATCTGTATGATGAGACTTGTTTACTATTTTGTTGTAGCATTGATAAAATTCCTAAAATACACTACTGATAATTCTAAATGTTACAATTTCAAATTAAATTCCTTGTTGGAAGTAAGTAGGCATAAGTATATTTGTAATGTTTTTGTTGAAAAATTGGCATAATCAAGTTTTATTTTGTCATAATCCTCCAAATCCCAATGCAAAGGAGCTCTAACAATGAGTATTTTGGTCAGGAGGTAAGTAAAGTCTAAAATCCGACTATGGATTGTTCGAGTCAGAGTTTGAACTTAGGAACTATCTAAATGATTAGACCTTAACTAAAATGTATTAATCACTTGCATCTGACCAATTGGTTTTATAACCTAGTATATTTGTCCTGTGTATGTTGAAGAACTGGCATAATCATGTTTTGTTTTGTCATAATCCTCCAAATCCCAAATGAGTATTTTGGTCAACAGGTAAGTAAAGTCTCGATATAAATTGTTCGAGTCAGAGTTTGAATTCATGAATATCTAAACGATTAGACCTGACTAAAACATATAAACCAAGTCTTTTGTGAGACCAAACCTAGTCCTTTGATTAAGCTCTTGTTGGAAGATAAGGCTTGACATAAGTAAAGACAAACTTCTTAGTCTTCTCAATAAATGCCTTGGTCCTCATAAGCTCCACAAAACAAATTGACACATCTAAGGATAACATTCACTTGGTGGTTGGAAGCTTTCAAAGATCAAAAGGTCATCCACAAAAAACAAGTGAAATATAGGTGGCATGTTCCTCGATAGTTTAATGGGTTTCTACTTATCATTTTGGATTGCCATCTAAATGATATGGACACCAATCTTTCCTTAGTCAACATTTTTCATGCTAGGTCATGGTTTTTTTAGTTTCTTCCAACTATCTGACATCATCAATTATTGGCTAAAGGGCTTGTTATCTTGTGTCCTTAATAAACATGTTAAGAAATTTAAAAATATAAAAACAATATTTTAACTGTAATAAAGTTGAATACATGATTTTTAAGATACTTATTTCTATAACAAATTCATTAACATGTACTCTTAATTACACATGATAGCATTGGCTTTACTTAAAATTTTCCAAACTTGATCAACCATTCAAATGACGTGGTGTCATTGTACATGCAGCTTAGCAATCACTGAAGTAATTATAAGCTCAAAAAATCACTTTAGCAAAATTATTTGCACTATTAGTTTGTCATTTAGCTTGTTTTGTTCAAGAAAGTCATCATAATAGACTTATAAAAATCTGGCATTCCCCACTAAAGACTTTGTTTTTTTTCTTCTTCATAAAATTCTAAGCACATGTTGACTGATATTGACAAATTGTCACTTTCAATAGTCTTATTCTTGTTTTCCAGTTTCCACTATTTGGAGTGCATCAAATAGGTTTTTGCTGTCCACATGAAATCAAAGTAAATATGTAGTTTCTTTCCATTTTTCCTTTTTTTGGTATTCTAATTTAGTGCCTAAAATTAATATACTTTTTTATAAATGATTTGTCACTATATGATGTGACAAATCATCATGGCATCCTCCATTCTTTTGACGTGTGTAACCAATCTGATTTGATGAAAAAATACTTATGTTTTTGACTGTAAATATTAAAATTAAATACTACTCTCTCATGTCTAAATAAAAACAAAAATTAATAAAAAAAATAATATATTTGGTTCAAATTTTAGATCAAATATATCAATTTTTATTGATTTTTACTTATATTAGAAACTAGAGGGAGTATTGTGTTGTGACATAAACAATAGGTATTTAAATCTCTTAACCATTTGATCACAGAATTGATCCAACTAGTTTATATGAAAAATTATATGTTAAGAATGTCAATTGTTTAAGCGTGTGTTTGGATGTACGATGAATCACCGCGGTTTTACAGAGGCTCCAAACATTAGCTTCAATCTCTCGTGCGTGTTCACCGCGATTGAGGGTACATCCAAACACACACTGACAAGATTTCATTTACTTCGATAAATCAGTCTTCGCAGTTACACACACAAAAATACCTTCGTTTAACAAAAAACGGTTAGAACCAGTTTTGAAACTTATATCAGTTAAAACCTGATTCTAACTCCTGTTTAAAACCAAACCTAGTTATAAAACAGTTAACAATCCATCTGGTGTGCATTCCATAGTACTAATGAGGAGCAGAGAACATAAAGCTCATTAGATTCTGTGTACAAAATAAAACACACAAGCTATAAATAAACTATCAGAAGGATTAAGACAGAAACCTCAAAATGAGTAACATCAATTAAAGGATATATTTTATTCCATGTCAAAGTTATCAATAACATTACATTGAATCATGTCCATTTGACAATCCTCAGTTTAGCTATCAAACTAAATACTTCCTAAATGATATTACAGCCAAATGGCATAGATAGTCTACTTCCTAAATGATCTTATTTTTTCACCTTTGATCATACATATTGAGCATAGACTATTAAATTATCAGATTAAATTGTTAGCTCAAAATACATTGAACAACAATGATAAGAACCAGCATTGTTGACTAGAACTGAGAAATGGGATCATTGCAGTACCTGTTTTCCTCATATGTCAAAAAACTAATTCAAAGCACTAATGAGGTGCACTTGGACTATCTTAGTTGTCAAGCAGGTTTCCAACAAGAAAGTGCGTAAACAATTCGTCCTTTCCAACCTTGTAATAACCACTTGCTATCTTCGTCGATTACAAAATCCTTGTGGTAGCTAGACCTTACTTTCTCCACTGCTCTTTCTACCGTGCTTTTTGCAAAAGCCTGTTGTGAAAACCCGGCTCTAAGAATACGAATTTGCCACTGCCGATATGTCTCTGGCCTCTCTACTCTCTCACAACCTTCACAAGCTATAACATTCAATGCTTCCTTCCCAAATATCTCTTTCTCAATTAGCATCCTTTCCCAATCCTCACGAGGTACGATACTTTCAAGCATATCGAAAAGTGAAGAGAAGTGAAACAACGCCTCCCTAAATCGAGTAACAAAGAAAGGAGCATTAAAGGCTCCATTAACAATACCGTGAATGAATATATTCGGTTTGATCCTTCTTATCAAACTGAGGATTTTATTCCTTGGACTGTCGACTACCACAGATTCATCCAGCAAGTTTCTACCACGGTAAAAACAGGTAACAACTAGGAATTCATCTTTTTCGATCTTGAGTTCCTCAAGCTGAATGGTGTCCCATTTTTTTGCTATGGCATTATACTCAAATGGCATATTAAAAGATTCAGCATACGCTGCCAAGCGCTTACCGGTTTCTATAATTCTCTCTGCAGGCCTGAAACCAGGTTGTGGAAAGTCTATTCCTGTGATCCGAAGTTTCGGCGGTCCTCCCGGTCGTAATGAAAGTCTTTGTATGAAAGTAGGCCATTGGAAACCATAGAGGATACCAAAGTCTATAACATGGACCCTCATTGAACTTGCGACGGATTTCATTATAGTGACATTCGAGACAAAACTAGTCATCTTCCGGAAAGGGCAAGCTGCAAGGTATAGATGATAAGCTTTCAGAAAATCAGCAGCAGATGTTCTTTTACTGATTAGTCCTTTATAAATTTGGCTTCCTGTACCAGCCAAACGTGCCTCAAGGCCATCGGCAAATATATGAGCCAACCGCTGATTTCCATCTCCAAAAGGGTTTGAGTGCTGTCTGATCTGCTTTAGCAACTCATGTGCGCTTTTATGGTCATCTGCCGCCACAGCTTGTGCACAAAGAACAAGCAGTGTTCTCAAATCAATCACTTCCTTTTTCCCGTTTTGTTTTTTACCTCGTCCTTTCCTACTAGTCGGAGCTTTCGATGTATTACTTGGCAATGTTATCATCTTTGTTTTTACTTGTAACGCCTCGCGACGAGCCATAAAATGTGTCTTAGCATCTCCTAAACTATGAAGCAGGAACGTATCCATCATTGTTGAACGCAACAAAGGTTCTGAGTAAATCGCTGCTTGCTTGCTGCTTCTATTTTCTTCAATGTCTACTTCTCCTCCATGTGGATGCTTCCTTCCCTTGGATCCAAAAAGAAAAGAATCCCTCTCATCCTTCTCGACCTTAACCAATAGTTCGTCTTTCATCACTCTAGGCTCTAGCATCGAATACTTAGCAACATCAAAATTTTCAAAGAGACCATTTCCATTAGGAAGAAACTTACTAGCCTCCTCAACACCCTTTTGAAATTGCAAAATTGGTTGACTCTCACTATTCTGATCAGAAACCTGTAGATCACTGTCTGGAGAATCCAGAGTCCCTTCCACAGTACTTCTTACACTGTTTGTCGAGCTATAAGATGATTGTGCAATGCTATTTCCTTGAAAACCATTATGAGGAAATTTAGCTTCCCTCAAGTTTCCGCGCAAAGAATTGTTGGTAAAAATGCTACTAAGATCACCATCATCAACACAAGTACCATAATTATCAAAAAAGTAATTATCTCCAACACCGTCAGTTTCATTACTATGACTCTGAGGATTTCCTAATGGCGAAACCGGGTACTTTTCGCCTATAACTTCGTAAAATGATTTCTCAGCAATTTGAAGATCTAAAGAATCTTGAAGCATACATGTTTTATCTTCCATATCTTCTTCCATAAGGATGTTATTGATGTAACTCAAAACAGCATCAGAAAATTCACACTCCTCAGGAGAAGGTTCCTCATGTGTCGAAATCGAGGTCGTTGTTGAAGAAGTTGTATAATCAGCAGGTATCATATTGGAACCAAATTCAATACTTTGATCGAAGAAACCATTTTCAAATCTTTGATTTTGAAGAACAGGCAAAGATTGATTCCTCAACTGGATCTCATTTGTTGAACCAAAAAACCCTTTATGATTCTGATTCATCATAATCTATTTTTTGCAGCTTTTTCACATAAAAATTCAATCTTTAGTCCTAAACAATCTTCAAATAATTGACCCTTTTCCTTCAAAATCAAAATAGAATCATCAAAATTCATACTAAACCCTGTTAACATATGTCATGAATTTGTTGAAAAAAAACATATAAAAATTGAACTTTCAAAGATATTTACATATAAGAAAGAAAGAAAACTATAATTTTTACACTTCATTAGATACAATACACCAAGAGATAAAGTTTCAAACACGAAGCTCAATAAAGTGGTTGAAAATCAAATAAACATAACAAAATAGTAAAAAATGAATAAGCAGATACAAATTGTGAAGCTAGAAAATACAGAGTAACATAGAAAACACAAATAACAAGACATGGAAGCAGTAGAGAGTAGAGACAAGTTTGGTTGCTTACCTTTCCTCCACAACTACACAGACAGCACTGGTTCCAAGCAAGCAGAGGAGTTAGAGAGAGAAAGAAGCAAAAGGAGAGAGAGAGAGTGCGAAAAGGGCGCTGAAATAACGTAAGATGTGTTTGTTACAACATGTCAAAAAATAATCGTTCTAGAGGTTAGACTGATAAAAAAAATTAAAAAGTGTACCTACAAATTCGTGAGTGATACCATATCCAATGAGGTCTTCCATCTTTGAAACTTACTCACCTCGTTTCGAAATACATGTTGCAGTTTTACAATGTGTTTGATCATACTTTTTAATTAATATATAAACATAAATGTTAGCATGTTAGATGGTGTTTGATTTGTTTTAACGAATATTTTCAAAATATCAAATTTTTATAATTTTTCATTATATATAATTAAATATATTAATGGTCAAAGTTGTATATTAACATGTGTGCAGTAGTTGATTGCAACATGTATTTTAAAACAAGAGGGAGTAGTATGTACGAGATATCCATATTAAAGAGATTAAATGATTGTTAGGTATTACTGTTTGTGTGAAGTGCAAAGTGTTCGGTTGAAGAGATTAAATGATCGTTAGGTATTACTATTAAAAAATAATATAAAGGGTGATGTATACTCATGTTACCCATTTAAATACTCAAAAATAAATTTCTCCCTTGTGAATACTATGATTCGGTTGAGTGTTTTACCCTATGAAGTCTGGATATTCCCAAAAGAAAACGCACCCTAATCGGATATGTATCGAATACCAATACTCCATGGGTACTCGTGTATACGTACCTACGAAGTATCAGAATTAATTATTTGAATTTTAAAAAAATATTTTATCGGATACATATAGGTACTCAACAAATACGAAAAGATACTTATAAGATATTTCATAGATACGTATCCTAGAAAAGACGTAGGGTAAAAAAGCAAGACTATATTGTAAAAATTTATTAGAGATGTGTATGATTCAATTTTAGATATACATCATTTGAATTGCTTCTCGATGAACCACTTAAATTTATAATTCTTGTGGATAAAGGTAATGAGAGAGAGGTGATTCAATTAATAAACATTAGATAAAATTTGTGTTGAGTTCTTTCAATGATGTTTCTCTCGATATCCCAACATATGAAAATCTAATATTGTTTTGTAGAAAAACTTTACATTTTTTTATTTTGATGACATGTATTATTTTTAAAAAAATAGTGACTTTTATAATAATATAATAATAAAGAGTAATCAATGCTTATTTTCTTCAAGTATTTTACACACATGAGTTTTAATATAAAAATTTATCAACGTATCTTAGCCGTATCATATCCTAAATTTAATAAAATTCGTGTATTCACGTACCCGTATTGTATCGTACACGCACCCGTATCCGTACCCAGGCTTCATAGAATTTGCCTATACCATAGTCAAATTTTAAACTTTAATGTCTTAAATTAAATACATTAGCTAAAATTATCAAAAATTGATTTTTTTTTTAAATATTCATTGAAACAATTATATGAAGGTATTATATGTTATTATTTTATTTTGAAAGATCATTTATTTTTATATATTAGTAGAAAAATATGAATAAAATTTGTACAAAAAAGAAACGAAAAATATGAATAAAATATACTATGTTAATAATGCACACCATTAAACTAGATCAATCATTGTAGGATAGAAGAAGTATAATAAGGAAAAATTACATTTCTGGTCAGTTAACTTAATTTGAAATATACTATGTTAATAATGCACACCATTAAAGATTTGATTATTTATCTTTTTTTTTATTGCATTTATGTTCATTTGCGCAGGAAATTCCAAGCTTGAAATTCATGGTTTTTTTTATGGTCTCTCAATCTTCAAATATATGGTCTTTTATCTATATTTGCATATAAATCTTACATTTAAAACTTAAAAATTCATAGGCAAATGAACCAAAAGGACAAAACTTGTAACAAAAGAAAAGTAAAAGGTCAAATTGTCACTTGATATTAAGTTAAGAAATAAGAGTGTAATTTTTCCTATAATAAATTATAATTGAGTACCCAAAATCACTTAATCATAGTCCTTGCTTTAAACTCATTGATGTTTACACTTCTTAAAAGACTGAAAAACACTAGTAAAAAACATAAATGATCTGGCGGCAGTTAACTATCGAGGTAAAGAATCGGCGGTAGTTAACTACCGAAGTTCCTTCGTCAGTTAACTGTCGATGCACTGTTATAAGAACAAAACATACATAGGAATTTACAAAACTCCATTGTTGCGGTTTTGACTTCCATAGGTGCGATTTTTACCAAGCTTAAGTCATTCCAAGTTAATTACAAACACAAAATCAAGCAAGTGCTTTGAATTCTATTGCATTGGTTTTTTTTTTTATTGAGTTGTTAGATTTTTTGGAGTTTTTTTGACATAGGTTTTGTTGATTTTGGATTTTATGATGATTTTTGATTGATTTGTTAGATATTGTTTAGAATAGAATTGATTGAATTGTGTTAGAAAATGTTAGAAATTGTAAAAATTGTAAGGAATTTGTGGTAGAATTTTTTATCCGATGTTTGCATCGTGTAGAAATGTCTCAAAAACACGACGATGCTTCTCAATTAAAAAAATAGGGTGAGAAGAAGAAAGCTAAAGCGACGGTGACATGACATGGAATCAAATGTGATGGTTCCGTTAAAAAAATGATTCGAAAGTGCCGGTGTACAACCATTTCAGGCTGAGGAGGAGCGGAATGACATGTTATTTCGGTCCTCAACCAAAAGCAGGTGCCCTAGGGACTGTCGAGGACAACCTAATTGACTTGTGTGACGAGGAAGATGATTGAATGTAATGACTTGTAATGTCTAATTGTTTTGGATGTCTTTTTATATGCCGCGCATTTTGGTTTATATTTTGGTACTTTGAATAAAGTTGTGTATTGAATAAATTCGATTAAAGTCGTGTATTGAATAAATTCGATTAAAGTTGCGTATTGAATAAATTAGATTAAAGTTGCACAAATACACAAAATCAGCCTTATGTGATCGGTAGTTAACTGCCGATGGATCCCGCGTCAGTTAACTACCGTCGGTTCGTTGCGCATCGGCAGTTAACTGCCGCCGAATCATTTATGTCTTTAACTTTAACTGGTGTTTTTCAGTCTTATGTGATGTGTCAACAACAAATTTCCCATTGGGAATGCAAAGGGATACCCAGTTTATTTTGGGTAATGAAGGGAGAATAAAAGGGATATTCGTTAATTTCGGGTCATAACGGGAAGCCCCAAAGGATTGGATTAATTCGTTGGAACATGAACAATCATATAAATGAGTTGAACACCACATCTTAACATAAAATCTCAAAGACATTAAGTTTATGGATCCTCTCATTACTCAAGACATTAAGTTTATGGATCATCTCAAGACAATATAAGACTTCTTACCCGACTCGCACTTGCCACGACAATTCACACCAAATTTTTTTATATTAAATCGGATATCAAGTAAGAGATATTACAATAAATTTGAATCCCTCTTGTGTATTCAATTTATTGAAAGTTGAAATATTTGACTTTATAAGAAATAATTTCTTAATTTAGAATTCTTAAAGAATGTCTTTTGAAGGCATTCATAACTAGACACTTTTTAATTTGTATGATAAAGATCAATTGTGAGTTGTTTGGCAAAATTATTCTTCGTTAATATATGAAAGGTCTGAGGTTCGAACCTCGGACATCACAAAAAATTGGATATTTTTATTTGTAAATTTATGATTATTCTAAAAGTTGTTATACAAATAGTTGTTCAAATAACACACATTATCAAAGATCCAAAAAGTTTGAATTTAGTAATGCAAGTTTGTAACCTAAGTACAAGTATTAAGATGTTGAAAGGTGCTTTGTTGTGTGAAAAAAAAAAAAAAAAACCCAAAAACCCTGGTTAACACCTTTTAGAATTAAAATATCTTTTCTGACTCAATTTACTTTAGAATATAGAAAGTGGAAATCTGATAAAATGGGAAGCATCATGGGAGCATGTGAAGTTAAGGTCTACAATGCTGGATGTGTAGCCAAAAAATTAATTCATAAAAGGTTAAAAGCGTATGGGAGATCGACACGTGTTATATGCAAAGAAATGGTTCGATACTAAAGCGAGTGAGAGGAAGACACGTATATTCTTATACATGCAAAATAAAATAGGGTCCTATGTTACTTGTCGGCCCAAAGTATTTTTCGATATTCTAAGTTCGTTAGTTTTTTGATCAACAATATATATTTTAAGTTCTAACAACACTTTTTGTGGCAATAATACTTTTTTATGAGGAAAGCTAACATATAATATATTTGTCAAAAAAAACAAAGAAGCTAGCATATAATATAGTGTGGTCCATGGTAAATCATTTAATCAATATTTATGAAAATTGCAATTGAGTCCATCATTCCACACACCTATTTTGAATATCTTCTACTTTTTTATATCCTCACAAATGTTTCGGTAGGAGAAAAGATATTCAAACAACTTAATGTGATAAATTTTGAGAATAATAAAAAATACATTTGTTAAATTTAGTTTGATTGAGAGAGATAACAATACGGTGTCATATAACTTTTTGTTGTCAAAATGTTATTTTTCTTTTTCACTAGTAGTGTATAAGGTTGGGTTTGACCAAACTTATATCCAAATTGTTGACCACACTACAATTTTTAAATTATTGGTTCGACCAACCGCAACGGTTGTTGGTTTTGTATTTGTGTAACCAGTTGGTAAACTGCTTGTGGGGTGCAAAGAAATCTGCTATCCTCCCCATTTGAGTGGTTAAGGCTTGGTAACTCTGGTTTGTGTCCCTTATTAAAGAATTAAACACGGTACCAATTTGTTGTGTTAACAAATTAACCATTTCGTGGTTACTCTCGTCCATTTGTTGTCTTAACAAATTCATCGAATCTGTTGTCAATGTTGGTAAAGTATTCCGACCAAAAATGCTAGAACTTGAGGGACTATGTACGTTGTGCATTGTGAAGGATTTGTTTAGTCTGCAAATGCGGACGCACTATTATGTACATTTGCCATCATTGAAGTTTACGTACCATAGGATTGTTCCCTAGAAAGGTTCTGCATACTTGTATTTCGATCATCAAGCCAGGCCTGACTAGAGGAAAGCTTTGAGTACTGGTAGTCAAAGGAACACCAACAGTGAATGGGGGTATAACGATTCCCATTTCTGGTCGTTTCATCGGAACATACGTAGAAACGTTTGAGGGAGCGGTTACTCCCATTAAAAAATTTCAATTGGATATGCTAATATTTGTTCAAGTGTACATGACCATAGACAAATTTTTATATCTTTATAAGGTTCTGGAAGAACAAAAGAGAGAAAAAGAATCGACAAAAAGGAAGCTTGAAGCGTCTGAAGAAAAGTGCTCCTGAAGTACAAAGTGCTCCTGAAGTTATGACGTCATCAGAAGCAAGTTCATCAGAAGCACCTCATCAGAAGCAAGATCACCAGAAGCTGAAGTTCATCAGGAGCTGAAGAACATAAAGCTTCAAAAGTTGGAATCTGATTTAATCATGCCTAAGAGTTGCAAAAGACGGAAAGAGTGTAACAACGGCCCTTGTGAAGAAATTTGAAAGCTTTGAATGCTTATTCTATTAAGAGCGTTGACAAATGAAAAATGTATGAACTGTACAACCACCTTCTCCACTACTCTGGTCGTGCTATGCAACAAGACAAGGATAACAGCTCTGCCTGCAGAAATGTTCCCTCATACAAGGAATGGATTTGAAATTGATCCTTCATAGGACAATAACCATATCAGGCAAAAGATCATTGGTGATTATCAACAAGCTTCAAACGACTCTTTTTGTGTGTGTGCTGGAATTTCTCCAACGTATCTTTCACACCACTATATAAAGGAGTGATGATCTGCTAGTTGGAGAGACAGAACAATACAACAGACTTAAGCAATACACACGCATATAAAAGCTAGACTCTCACAACAATTCAAAGTTCATACTCTGATTGTTTTGCATTTCAAAGTCACTTAGAATTTCTTAGCAAAGTCCATATTTTAAAAATTCTATAGTCTCAAGAGTCTATAATTGATTTGTATTGTGAACACCACTGATTGTATATCAAGTGTTCAAACTCAAACAATTTTTTGTGTAAATCTGTTTGACGTAAGCCTCTTGCTTGTGTGCTTGAGCATTGTAAGTCTCTTGTAGTTGTACTAGAGCATAGGAAAGTCTCTTGCTTGTGTGCTTGAGCATAGGAAATCTCTTGCTTGTGTGCTTGAGTACTTGTAATTTGAGATTACATTTTAGTGAACTCTCCTTGGAAGTGCAAGGGGGACATGACTACTTCCGGTTTGTGGAAGGAACCTGTATAATTGCTTTGTGTCTTTCTTCTCTCTCTCTCTTACTCTGTTTTTATCCGCTGCATATTTAGTTTCTGATCACTACTTCAGAAGTTGAAATTTATCTGCTTCTGAACTGTGACGTCAGTAGGAGAAACGAAGAAAAAACAAACACAATTCAACCCCCCTTCTTGTTTTTTTTCTCACCTTCACTATGTTGTCAACCTCAACAAGGTCAGGAAGGAGGAACCTGTAGTTGAATCCTCCAAAAAGCCCTTCCACAAGTCCAAGCTGCGCTAGTACAGTCCTCCCAATGATGCAGTTGTAGAGAGATGTGCAGTCGATCACCAGGAATGGGATCATTATTGTTTTCGTCCTGTCTCCTTCCCCATGGTTTGGTGGAGGAGTCGTTGAACCCGTAGAGTTCGGTTCCAACATCGGGAGCGAGGTTGCTCTCCGTCAGCTTGAGAGTCTTGAACATCCCGGTGTACATGATGTCACAAGAGGACCCTAGCTTGAACAAGCAACAGGATGGCTGAATTTGGCGCTCGTCTGGGTAGCTCGTTGTCATAGAAGCCAACGGTGGTTAGTAAACAGCTTGAGAGTCTTGAACATCCCGGTGTACATAATGTTATTCTTGTCTTGTTGCATAGCACGACCAGAGTAGTGGAGAAGGTGGTTGTACAGTTTGTACAATTGTCCTTTGTCAACGCTCTTAATAGAATAAGCATCCAAAGCTTTCAAATTTCTTCTCAAGGGCCGTTGTTACACTCTTTCCGTCTTTTGCAACTCTTAGGCATGATTAAATCAGATTCCAGCTTTTGAAGCTTTAAGTTCTTCAGCTCCTGATGAACTTCAGCTTTTGGTGATCTTGCTTCTGATGAGGTGCTTCTGATGAACTTGCTTCTGATGACGTCATCACTTCAGGAGCACTTTGTACCTCAGGAGCACTTTTCTTCAGACACTTCAAGCTTCCTTTTTGTTGATTCTTTTGCTCTCTTTTGTTCTTCCAGAACCTTATAAAGATATAAAATTTTGTCTATGGTCCTGTACACTTGAACAAATATTAGCATGTCCAATTGACAATTTTTAATACCTTGTAATCATCAAAACTCTTAGGGTAACTTATGTTAAACATTTTTCGTTATAACAATCTCCCCCACTCTAAGGGTAATGTTTGTTAAACATTTTGTTTTAACACATAGACCTCCTCCTCGTATCGGATGTAGGTCTTCACGATCTCGATGAGTGGATTTTAGGTTTTCGGAAGAACGAGGCGGATAGCCTTCTTAACGTCTGTACCTTCGTATAAACCTCTGGTGATGAGGTATTGCTTCATGTTTTCGTCAGCACCTCGCACCTGAACAACTTCCTTGTTGAACCTCTCGATGTAGTCTCGGAGAGGCTCGCATCTTCCTTGGACAATGGCTTCAAGGAACGACACTGTCTTGGGTTGGGTCCTTGAAGCTGTGAAGCGAGTGGTAAACTCGTGGCAAAGGTCACCCCATGTGCCTATGGAGTTTCTCCTTAAGTTTTTAAACCATGTCATAGCTCCTTGTCTCAGCGTGGTGACGAAGAGCTTGCATTTGACTGCTCCTCGTACCGCTCGGTATGTGAGGACAACCTCAATGTTCTTGATGTTCTCGTCTGGGTCTGAAGTTCCGTCATACGAGTCCATATGGGGTAGCTTTTCAAATCTGCGAGGGATTGAGGTTTCTCGGATGCGTCGAGTGAAGGGACCGTATGTGTAACGTCCCCCTCGGGCATCGCGTTCGTCATCGGAACTTGATGAAGAGGAGGAGGACCAAGAGTGTCTGCTTAGCCTTGGTGGAGAGCACCTTGGTGACCTTCTCCTTGGTGGCCGCCGTCCGTGGCTAGGAGATCTCACAGTGATTGAGCTTATTGGAGACCTAGATCTGGAACGACGGGGGCTCTTTCCCCCTCTGTTACGAGGTGGGGAAGGAGTGTCACAGATGTTGATCAATTGCTTCTTTGATTGCTCCAGCTCGGCAATGCGTTGGTTCTGCTCCTCGGCAAACGATATTTGTCGTTTAACCGTGCGGAGCAAGAGACTGATCTGTGATTTCGTGGAACCATCAGCCATCTCCTCGGGTCGTTGAGGATCAAAGAGTGGCCGCTCCTGCAATGGAATCTCTGTGTGAACACTCGTTGGAGTGGTTCCTCTTCGAGGTCTTTGAGCAGGAGATGGAGAAGTTGTTCGTCCGTCCTGGTTTGGACGTTGGACAATGCTCTAGATACGTGGTGCAACACGGTTGACAACCATGGTTTTGTATGAAAAAGCTCTGGTTTTTTTATTGTAAAAAACGGGGAGAGCTTGTTATATCCTACTGACGACGCCACTGATCGTACCTGATCACAAGGTGGCTGCCGATGCTTGGTTGAATGAGGTGGTTCACGATGGTAGTTTGTACTTCCGGTGAGCGTTGGACCGAATGGGGGGTGTGTACCTGCAGACACTCCGACGCTCAAGTCAGTAGAGTTCAGAAATGAGGGGTTTGAGAGTTTGTGAGATTCTTCCTTGGAGGCTGTGAGGAGACTCCTATTTATAGAGGTGGGTGAATGCAGAGCCGTTGTGAGGCACACGTGTTACCGACGGTTACAAAATCAGCAGAAGTGTAACCGCTGGCGAGATATTCGCGGGAATGTGGGTAAAGAGACGTTACTGTTCGTTTGAACAGGTCTCAGTTGCTTCGAGCACCCCCCCCCTGCGGAGAAGGGGTGTGTTGCGAGTAAATTTTCAAATACAACATTTGGGTTTGGTTTGTTAATGGGCCTAAGTAACTAAGCTCAGGTCTTTGACTGGTCCAGAACAGAGATAATATTTAATATAAAGTGTACAAATTCGAAGATAAACTTTGTATTTTTGACTTCATACACTATCTAAGTTTGTACATAATAAAAAATTGTTGTTGTGTTTGCTATAATATCCTTAATTATTTGCTCAAATAAATTTCATTATTTTTTATGAAATTCTGTGTTTTTTTCTATAATATCCTTAACTATTTACTTCCTCTGTCACAAAATGTAAGAAAAAATAAGTCAACATAAGTTGATGTATTTGATACAAATTTTAAACCAAATACATTCTCTTTTGTTAACCAAATTTTGATTTTATTTTGGGATGGAGAGAGTATTATTTATCTCTCTATGATATAAATAGGTAAGGGTATTATTGACAAACTAATAATTAATATTGTATTTAAACTTGAAAGTGACAAGTTAAATGAAACAAAATTATTTTTCAAAAACGACAAGTATTGTGAAACAGAGGGCCTATCATATTCTTCATGTATTTAAAAAACACTTACAATATTTGAAAATTTCCTAACTTTAAACATTTGACCAATTTTCACCATTTAATGTGTGCATTATTGGTATTTGGAATATTTTTTTTGACCAAAGTATTTGGAAATTTCTTATTTGAAAGCTTTAAACTACTCCCTCTCCTTGTATCTAAGCACTCATTTGACTTTATTTTTGTCCCTCAATGTAAATCCCTTTTCAAATTACTAGATGCATTTATTATTTTTTTCCCTAAACATACCCGTAATTAAACTACTAACTTGTCTTAAAATATGAAAAGTCAAATTTAATACACACAAAAACAAAAGACTATTTGATAATATTAACACACAAAATAGACACATTAATTACACTAACAATTTTTCTTATGAAATGTAAAAAAAGCAAAGGGGGCTTACGTAGAGGGACGGAAGTAATATTTATTAAAAATGTTTGATTGACTTTTTGTATTAAAATTGTAATATAATATGACAAATCTTTGACTGACGAATAATATATAATAGAACAAATCAATCTAAGACTAAAGACATTATATGAGCCATTTTCACCATTAAAATCAACCAACCTAAGTTCAAGTTTTAGGCATCACATCCAAGATGACTGCCAGATGGATTCTTCACTGGCAACCGAGCCAAGGCGCAAGAGTGAACAACCATATACTGAATGAAATCTCACAGTGTGTCGAGAATTTCAATGGCGTCAAAGACGGAATATGCAAAGCTACCATCACTTTCTACAAACCTAATTTACGAGACCAATCAATGAGTGCTCAATTCCCTCCTGATTTTCTTGGGATATCGCTGATGGAACAACCCAACAAATATTACTTAATTATCCGTGACAATAAGATTGTTGTTGAGGCTGATTCTTCAATCTTAACTATCATGGAGAAACTTCAGTCCTATAAATCTAAAGTTGCAATTAATTTTGAGGGTTTGCAGTACAATCTGGGTGATTTTCAGATAAGACTGATTAAAGTTGTTCCAAATCAAGCTGAAAATCTCAGGGAATTCTAATGGAGATTGAGTATCTCCCTATTTCTTCACTTGAAAATGCCAAGCCAATCTTGGAAGAGTTCATTGAAATATGGCGAGAAGTGTTGTCCAAGAAATCATTACCCGGTCAGTTCATGCGAGCGGAACCAATTTTTGCAGATTACAGGCTCTTGGACAATTACACTTTACAACACACAGCTGTCCAGTATGCTTCTGCATTGCACCAACTATTTCCTTCTATATTACTCCTTTTCATAGAGATGAAGATGTCGCTGATTCCCTTGCCTTCTCGATCATGTCCTTTGTTACATGTGCCATATCTTTCCATAATATTCTTTTCCTTATAGATAAAGATTATGCTAGTTCCATTGCCTTTTTCGATCATGTTGTCTTGTTGCAATTGCTGTCATCTATATTTTCATACAAGGTATAATCTTTTTATTACACATCTTTCTAGAAATTAAGGATTGCTTCAAGTTCTTAGATTTGATTGTATCAATTTTTATTTACCTTGAACTCTACACACTAATACTAGCAGCATATAGTTCTTAGATTTGATTTAAAAATAAATGTCTGAACGAGAATAGGAATTAGCTAGGGATGCATGACTTGTGTACTGCAGCATTAATTGCATCGGATAATTGTTCTATTTCTACTGTTTCCGCAACAGTCTCAAATGGCAAGTTTTATAACAAAATGGCTGCCTGAAAAATAGCAAACGGTATGATTAGTGTTGTATTGTAAATTAAGTCATTTAAGAATCTAAATAATTTGATTTCAGCATGTAAATCACTATCTACATATACAGTGCTAGATGAAAAATTATCACCAGCCAAAGAATGACTTCATTTCTTTAGAAAAGATTCGTCACAGACGCCCTAAACAAAGTGTGCAGTATCCCAGCTTCTGAATTCCCTTGGCCTGTAATCAAAGGCGATGAATTTGCAATTAAGATTCCGTAAGAGGAATACTAAGCCAGATTAGCTCCGTGCAATCATAATCTGCATAGTAGAATGCTTTGGCCTAAAGGGTAAGTGAGGAATCACTTCCTTAGAAAAAGGGTTTTATGAATTTTGTTTTTCTTCTCTCAAGGATGCACAAAGTGTTAGATTTATAGGGTCATGGAATTTGAACTCTGGATTTCTGAAAATTTTTGCTTAGACAGAGGATTTAAATCCTATTGTCCAGTAACAATCCTCTGGGAAAGTTTGGTTGTATATCTTTGGTCTCTCGCAGAAATATTGGAGACCAGAGATACTTTTTGCAATTGCAAGTAGCGTTGGTATCCCCATTTGCACTGATCAGATCACAAACAAGCCAATATTCGATAGAGACTTTGGCCAATTTGTCAGAATTTTGGTCGACATAGATTTGAGAAAAGAGACAAAATATAGGGTCTTGGTTGAGAGAGAGGGGTTTGCCTTCTTAGTTGATTTAGATTATGACAATCTTCCAAACTATTGTCATTACTGTAATAGTATTGGACATGACCAAAGTTACTGCAAAAGAATTAAATCAGACCAGGAGCAGCTGAATGTGGGAAAAGTTAAAGTTCCAAGGAGAAATAATGCTCAGAACAGAAAGCAGAAACTTCAGGCAACAAAAAGCTAAAAGAAATATTCCTGTTGCTGGAAAAAGTGGTAAAAATAATCATGAGGTTACCACTGATAAAGAAACTTTTAAGCGATCCTGAGTTAGAACTGTAGTGAAAAACAATATTCCTGGTGCCGGAAAAAGTGGTACAAATAATCACGCAGATATTGGAAACTATGAAGTTGAAAATTAGAATGATGTTGCTGACAAAGATTCTGATGCATTCGAATTATGTGAGGCCACTCAACTCAAAAATGATGAGGATGACCGTGGATGAAACCCAAAATGAGGTAAATCAAGAAATTTCTCCTCAAAATGTGCAAGAATCAATTGGCTTCAAAACTGAATATTTCCAGAATTCTTTTCAAAGTGAAAAATTACCAACAAATGAAAAGGTACAAAGAGATATGTGCTTTTGGTGTCTCCCAGAATACTATATTTATTTGTGGAATGACCAAATGCATGTATACATTGTCCAAATTATCGTATTAAAAGATATCAATCCCACAGGGGACTGTGGCGATATAGCTCCCTGTAGCTTTCCAGTAAATACCTTGTTTGCAAGGAAATAAAATAATTAATAAGTGTAAAATAAAGATAATAGTTTAGGAAAACAATTAAAAAGACTTATAGCATCTCCAATGGGGTGTGCTTACTTGTTAAGGACCCCCTATTGGAGGAAGAAAAAATGAGTCCCTATTAAGGAACGGGCAACTATATAAAGACCCTCTCTTACATGGGCAAATAACGGGTTTCACGTTTAAAAGAAATAATAAAATATGTATTACTTGGTCCCACTTGCAAAAGAAGTAATAAATTATTATTCTTTAATGATATAAAGTTAGTGGGACATATTTAAGTACTTTAAACTGGAGTCCTTATTGTGTATTGTCATTGGAGACATTGAGTCCTTACTAGGTACTTTTATTAAAAAATTATAAATAAATGATTTGTACATGTGGGGGGTCATCTTGTTGGTGGACTACCGTTATGGATGCTCTTATAAATATTTCTCAAAGTAAAAGCATGGTTTAAACAATGAAATTGTTATGATCGAGCTTCACTGCGATATATAGGGTTATATCTTTATATGGCTTCTAGATAGATCATGGGTACAATCAGAGGACTTAACATGCAACCTTACTAAGTTACCTCACCAGTAGCTCTCCATCCGAAAAGATGTTGAGCAGTGGCATGAGACAAGACTCTTAGATATATCTAAGCGAATTTGTAGGATTGATAGTGTAGAGGCCTACAAAATTCGAGGGTTGCTCGAAGAACGTGAAGTCACCACCAAAGTTTATTAAAATAGGGAAAACATCGGAAAAACTCTTTAAAGTGAAAAAATGGTCTTTGAAACCAGATTTTAGGTTCGGGAGTCGATTATGCGTAGGGAAGGTATTAGCACCCTACGACATCCGTTAAAAAATGGTTACCTCTAATTAATTGTGACAAAATATTTGTTAACTTCTAAATATTTATTTCTCCTTATAATTAAATGCGAATTAAAATTAAGTTTTTAAATGAAAATGCAATGTTTAAATATAGAGGAAAAAAAAGGTTTTTAATTATTGTGCTTGACAATAATTTGATCTTGCTCCTACGTATATCCAGGTGCGATGGAGAAATCAAAGTTACGTAGTTCTGGGTAGAAAATGTTTGTTTGTTGGTTTGTTTTAAGAAAATGTTTCTGTTACGATTAATGTGTTTAAAAAGACATTGTTGATTTGATTGAGTAAAAAAATTGATGAGTGTGAAAAGTTGATCTTGGTGAGTTTTTTTTGATTTGTTTTAGAAATGAGTTTTAGAATGACCAAGTTGTACCACTTGTGTCCTGACAACTCGAGGATTATAGAGATGTACATCCAATTAATCCTCTTAAAATGATTTGTTAAAAAATGAGTTTAAGAACAAGCAAGTCGTAAAACTTGTATCCTGACAACTCGAGAATTAAAGAGATGTACATCCAATTAACCCTCTTAAGATAATTTATTTGTTTTGATTAAATTATTTCTAAAAATGAGATTTTAAAACGATCAAGTTGTACAACTTGTGTTCTAAAAAACTCAAGGACCAAAGAAATGTACATCTAATTAATCCTTATTAAGAATTTAAAATAATTAATGTTTTTTTGGATATTTCACTAAAATGCAATACAAAGCAAAAATATGAAAGAAAAATTAAAGGAGCTGCATATCAAAAGTAGTGTTGTTTAAATTATTTATTTATCACTGTTTTGAAGGTAGTTGTTCTTTTCTGAGCTGAGATTACTTAAAGACGAGGTACTTTCTGATGTTGGTCAACAAGGCCATGAAATTTTAATGCTTTGAATTCGTGTGAGAAATTGCACATGATTTTTTTTTTTTGGAAAGAAAAGTTGCACGTGATAAATGGATTAAATTGTACGAAGAATGTTCGATTTCTGCACTCTGTTATTACATTAAATTGTAGTAAAATAGATACAAATCTACTTAAGTACTGATCAACAAACTGGTTTTGGACCAAAATATTTTGCTATGCATAAAATATAGCGTTCTGAATTTTTTTAATTTAGGATGGTTTAAATTTGTGCCTCATTATTGTCTGTTACGGCTTTTGGGTTTTAAGAAATGTTTTCCTTTTACTTAACTTGGGTAGATTTTCTATTCCCAAGTAATTTGAGCGATTTCTAGGTGAGACCACTTTTGTTAGGGGCCAAAAAAAAAATCCTGCCATCCAAACTCGAGTGCTACAGTTGAATGATCCTTATTTATTTGCAAGTTTCATGGTTTGATTTATGTTAATGGCATATTTTTGTGCAATAGATTCTTGTGCATCACGTTGAAATTGTTGAGAAATATGCAGACTAAGGTTTTTGTGCATTATATGAGTATGAACTCCCTTAATTTACAACCATTTTCTATTCCCATTTTTTTCCCAAAAAGGAGGAGTAGTAAAGAGCTACAATGTCAGAATGTAACCTAGAAAATAGAGAGAGAGAACAAAAAAAAAAGAGAGGGGGATTAAGCCAAAACCTCCCCAAACTAGACAAAATCCACAAATAGGCAACCCCTTAAGATTCCTCACGAAAGGCTCTCTAATAAACTCTACTGTAATAAAACAGATATATCGAAGATTATTTTCTTTTCACTAGCAACCACAACGTTCATCCATCTCTATATTCTCTTTTAGTCTCTTCTTTAATTTCCGATGTTTGATTCTATTTGTTGATAAAAACAATTGTTATTGTTTCTCCATTGTGAGAAAAGAACCTCATTCAACTTATTGTCAAAAGAGTAAACAGATACAAGATATATCAAACCAATATGATTGAAATTAAATTGTGTATTTGGAAGGTTATTTAAATGAAACTGGATAAAATTAGACGTTGTGGTTGTGTTGTTTATGAAAATCTCGAGGAATGTCAATGTAATTTTCCTTTTTGTCATTAACGTCATCTTTATCGTTAGTCTTTTTTCTATTTTTTCAATGCATATAACATTGCAATTCGCTTTGACATATGACCCTTACTTCGATGTCCAACATGTGCTTAGCATGGGTTTGTTGCTAGTTTAATCCAAAAAAATAATATATACGTTCATCTTAGAGTCTAATCTTAGAGGTTTAGTTCTTCATGGTAACCGACATCATAACAAAAAATAAAATAAAAAAAATACCTTATACAACAAGAAGATGAGAAAACCCTACCTCGAAGTTGTGGATGCCTGACCCTTTCCTTGCACCACCAATTTATGAATGAATAAAAGTGTGTACAAGGGTCTCTATTTATAGGCTTTATTAATTGATCAATAAGAGACGAGGAATGAGAAATGAGCTTTTTCCTACCATCCAACTTAGAAAACAAGATAAAAATGCATTTTTTCTGCAAGGATTTGTATGTGCGCATGACTTGTGGTGCATGAGGCAGCGCCCAAGGCTATCCCATGTGTAGGGGAGCATGGCTCATGCACAAGGGTGCATGAGGAAGTAGCCAAAATGTGAATTCCTTAGTTTTTCGTCCTTTTTTTTAGTATTCTTCTGTCTTGAAATGTTTTGGAACTTACGAATGAGTTTTCCCCAACTTTGATTGTCTTAAAAAATCTTCTAAGAACCATTTATTTTCAATCTAAATATCCCTTGATTCATCATATTGTGTATTTCTTTGCCGAATTATATGATTTAGCCACAAAATGATTCAAAACACATATGGAGTTGCATGATTCGTAATAGAAGTGAATACAACGATTTGAATGAAAACAATACAAAAAATTCCTCAAAAAATGGACACCTCCTCTAAATGACCTCTTATTTGTCTTTAAATGCAATGAAAATAACTAATTACATAGCCTAAAACATTATATTATGCTCCGTCATCAGAAGTGACAACTTCTAAATGAAAAACCATATGATGAGGGTATATGGAGCAAGGACAAGGAGCCTGAAAGTATAAGGCTTCAGGACACAACATAGGCTTATATGTTAGGCTCGAGATGTATAACATGCGCTGAATTAGAGGCAACACATTAGTTTATTTCTCTGTTATTTCTTTCCATTCGCTTTATGGTTCCTCTCAAAATATTCACTTGCTTTAATTTTTTTATTACTCATAACTTTGCTTGATTTAAATTTTGCATGAATTACATAACCTTCCATTAAAAAAATTATTATCAAATATTTCATTGGTATACTTAGAGTGTAATTTGGACCATCAGAGCATGAGGCTATCTTACCACTATAGTTTATGTGCAAGATAAATAAGTGACCAATCATGTCGTAGGTTTTGAACCTATAATGTCATCTATTTGATTTCTTTGGATTTGGATAAAAATCTTAAGAACTTTGTATGATTTGAAACTATGTTTGGGGTTTCTATATGGAATTAGCAACATTCTATGTTTGGGAAGGGTAATAGTTAGTGATTTGAAGCTTATTATCTAACTTCAAGTTGTTTGTTAACCTACTTCCCACATATATCATACCTTAACCTAAGCCACATTATGATCCTAGAAGACCTCTAGAGTCTGTTTATGATGCTAACTTTGAATGAATGTTCAAAAAATTTCAAGTACATAGCAAGTTCATTTCACATGTCGACGAGAGTGGCTAACTGCCTTGACAAGCCCCACTGGCTTTAGGAGGTAACATACATGTATTATGGAAAATAGCTTGGTTGAGAGTATTAACTATCTTCTCTAACTATAGCCCGCTTGTATGGAAGTGGTAAGTTAGTCAAGCATAGAAATAGAATGAATGAGGATCTGAGCACCATCTTCGAAAAGTTATGTTCTTAGAAAATTCATCCAAGTTTAAATTTGGGATATTTCGTTACTGGAACATAAGAAACAATTTATGTTTGGGGTTATGATGACATGTCATCTTATATTATGTACTGGACCGTCCAGAAGGCCAATCTTATGTTGACACGTTGACCAAACGTCCACCGCATTGAAGCACAACGACTGGAGGTACACGCCAACATCGATGCACCGTGTCAAATTCAAGCACGCCTTTGTGCGACCATAACCATACATGTGTCCTCTAACCGCTCCGTAATCACATGCTGCAAAACCCGGACACAGTAATCCTCACGCGCGCCTATATAAGGGTGACTTAATTCACCCTCATGGTATGATTCACTTTTCACCACACTTCGTACACACTCTTTCTTAGTTCCATTATTGACTTGAGTGTTTTAGTACAAACGTGTCTACAAACACCTTTCGTTCCACTGTTGCATCTCATCCATTCTCACTGGATAAATCATTTGGCGCTAGAAGGAGAGGATAGTTCACTAACCACCACGGTCTATTGATCCTCCGCCGTAATCGTTTTCTGTTATGACCTCCTCCTCCATAATCACGATGGATTTTGTGGATCGGTTGACGAAGTCGTCACATTTTATTCCTATTAAGACCAATATGTCTATGGCGAAGTTGACGGAGATCTACATTGAGCAGATTCTCAGATTGCATGGTATTCCATCTTGCATTCTGTCAGATAGAGATTAGAGGTTTACATCAAAGTTTTGGGAGAGTTTGCAAGAAGCTATGGAATCGAAGTTGAGGTTGAGTTATGCGTATCATCCTCAAAAGGATGGTCAGTTAGTAAGAACCATTCAGTCCTTAGAAGATTTGTTGTGAGAGCGTGTTTTAGAACAAGGTGTGAGTTGGAGTGAATATTTATCATTGATTGAATTCACTTACAATAACAATTTTCATTCGAGAACCGGTATGACACCTTTTGAAGTGTTGTATGGAAGGAGATGTAGGACCTCGTTGTGTTGGTATGAGTCGGGAAGGAGTGCTATGATTGGAGCGGAAGATTTGCAATGGACTAACAAAAGTTTATATGATTCATGAAAAGAAGAAAGCCTCGCAAAGTAGGCAGAAGAGTTGTCATGGTAAGCGGAGGAAGGATATTGAATTTCAAGTTGGAGATCATGTGTTTTTTATAGTTAACCTAGTGACCTGTGTTGGTTGTGCTTTGAAGTCTAAGAAGTTGACACCACGTTCCTTATCATATTATAGAGAGATTACAACCTTCGTTATCGAATCTTCATAGCTTGTATCATGTGTCTCAACTTCAGAAGTATGTCCATGACTCGTCACACATGATTCAAGTGGATGATTTGCAAGTGAGAGATAACTTGACTGTTGAGACTAAGTCGTTAAGAATTGAAGGGAGAGAAGTTAAGCGGTTAAGAGGAGAAAAGATTGTCTTGGTGAAGGTGATTTGGGTAGGACCTATCAGAGAGAGCATAACTTGGGAGTTGGAGAGTCAAATGAAGGAATGATACCCGGAGTTGTTTTCTTCAGGTAATTTTGGAGGACGAAAATTCTTTACGTAGAGAAGAGTTGTAACATCCCGATTTTTAGTTTATTATTCTTTTAATTATTTATTATTTATTTGTTTATTTGATGTGTTGTAATTGTTTGGTTAGTTGGCTTTTATTAGAGATTAAGGAGTTAGGGGTATTTTAGTAATTTGAGAGTGAAGGATATTTTAGGAAAGAGCAATCAATAGTTGTTAAGAGAATACATAGAAAAAAATTAGTAAATTATCAAAATTCATATATTTTTTTATAAAAGAAATCAACTAATTCATGATCAAAGTTCTTTAAACTTTATTGTAAAGAAATAAAATATAATTTATTTATTATAAGAAGAAATATAGTAAATACCTTTTTTTTTGGTCAAAAGTAAATACCTTTTCCTATAGGTAAAGTAATTACTAGGGCAATATTTTTTTTTAAATTTCTTGGTCAAAGATCTTTTAATTTTTGTTATGGTCTAGTAGTCTAATGACTCGAAATTCACATTTTTGATGAATAACTGGGGTGTCCAAGAAGTTTGAAACTTAGACCCAGCGTATATAATTCAATGTCCCTATGAACTTAACTAGTTTCACCATGACAAGTTCTTTTAAACTTTATAGTAAATAAATAAAAATGAAAACATATATTAAATTTTAATCAAAAGAACTTATGTTTAACTTTTACATATATATAAAAAAATTAATCGAAAGATATTCATCATTCAATGGAAAATATTTTAGTCTTCATTAAAAATTATAAATATAAACCTTTTGCTTTTAAGTTTAGTAAAAGTATGAAAATATTATTTTTTATTCATTAAAATATCGGTAACTAAAAATAAATCTCTTGAAAGGAAACAAACCTTAAGGACCCGTTTGAATTGATTTATTTTTTATCTTATGCAAAATATCTTATGAAAATAAATAAACTTTTATGTATCATAAGTTTTCTCTCAAAAAAAAAATGTATTCATAAGTTTGTCAAGGTAGTTTGTGTAAAAATATCTTATATATAATTTTGGAAGGTAAGAAGATATAAATTAACATAATAACTTATTTATTTACATAAGCTATTTTTCATTAGCATAAAAATATTTCAATTCAACAATTCTCTAAATCCATTGCTTATATGGAGGTGAAAATAGTTGAAAAGGAGACACAATATTAAATGAATTTATGATTAATATAATTCATTTTGCTTTGTTAAAAAAATTTGGCGGTCAAAGAAGAAAATCCATACTAGGAAGGTGAAAATAGCTGAAAAGAAAACATAATATTAAATTAATTACGGTCAAAGAAAAAAATCACAATAGGAAAGTGAAAATAGCTTAAAAGGAAACATAATAATAAATTAATTTAGAGGTCTAAGAAAAAGATTTATAATAGTAATGTGAAAATAGCTGAAAAGGAAACACAATACTAAAATAATTTCGCGGTAAAAAAAAAATCGAAATTAATTTCATAATAAAAAATTATTTTTAGAGGCTATAAAAGAAAATCTTGTTGAGGGAAACAATACAACAGAATACTCACTGCAATCCTTGGCAAGGTTATTCTCTCTCTGATTTTATTCCCCATAAAATGATTAAGCTGATTTCTTTTTTATTTTTATGTTGTGTGACTTTTGATTAATGAAATTTTTTTTTCCAGGAGGAAATTTTATCATATCAGGTCAAGATCCTCCTTCCAATTCACCAAAAAGAATTATGCGAAATAATTTTGATTTGACCCCCTCTCCCTTCATCTTTGTGTTCTATAAAATTGTCCTTTTTATATGATGATAAACATATGTAATTTTCATCACATTTCTCTTCAATTGTCTTAAACTTTGCGTGCATTTACACTACACTGCCTATAGAAATCGTTTTGAATTTTTAATTTATCCCCTTCACTATCTCAACTTCTTGCTTCTGTGTATGTGTAAGATTGAGAAACAAAGTGAAATCTACGAGGCCAAAAAGCTCATTAAGAAAATCTCTTTATAATATAGGGAAGAACCTTTCTAGTCTTTTCTCGCAAATTATGAATTATAGCCACTTTTATTTTAAAATTTGGATCCTTTTGCAATGTTTTCTTGACCAAATTATCAAAACATTTCACACCGGGCATATGGATCCTACTCTAAATTCGTCGAACAATAGGTTTAGTTGTTTCCAACTATAAAAACTTCAGCCGCACCAGGTTGAGAACGTTGATTATCTCCCAAAGATGATTTTGAGAAAGTGTTCCAAACAACACCATAAATAAGAACACCGATATGGTACGGTCCATTGCCAAAGTACAAACACCAAGGAAAATTGTATCATATGGAAGTCTTTTATCAAAATCATCTTTGGGAGATAATCAATACCCTTAATCTGTCGCAATTGATGTTTTTAAAGATGAAAATCTTAGCCTATTGTCTGACGTATTCAGAGTAAGATCCATATACCTGACGCGAAACACATTGATGATTTGGTCGAGAATACATTGAAAAAAGATCCAAATTTTAAAAGTAAAGTTGTTGTAATTCATTTTTTGTGTGTAATGACCAGCAAAGTTCTTCATTACTATAAAGAATATTTTCTTGATGAGCTTCCTGGCCTTGTTGATTTCTCTTTGGTTCTCATTCTCACGCCTAGACAGAAGCATGAAGTTGAGAAAGTGAAACGGATAAATAGAAAGTTCAAAATGTCTTCTATCTGCAGTGTAGTGTATCTGCACCCAATTGAAGAGAAGTGTAATTAAAATTCCATATCTAATCATATAATGGATGATTTGATAATTGACCTATAGATGTGAGAGATGGGGGTCAAATCAAAATTCTTTCACAATATGCTAAAGAAGCTATTACTGATGTCGCCATCAATACAACCTGTCATGTTGCCGAATGTAATCCTCCTCGGCGAGGTTATCACAAAAATCCTTTCGTAGCTTTCGGTCAAATCTTGTATATAAATGAAATTTGTGTTATTTTTTTTACAAAACCATTTGAGTAAAATATGAAAATTGTTGTAGTTGCACAAAATGCTTTGAATTTGACAGTAATATATATTTAGTCGATTGGATATCTCATTTCATTGTATTCTGGATTGTTGTGTTTGTGTAGTGTTTCTTGGTCTAGGACATATCAAGGTGAATTAGAAGCTTATGAAGCACAGATACAGAGACAGACACCGGACACGACACGGACACCGACATGCTGACACAGTTAAATTTTGTTGATAATCACATAATTCAGTGTAATTATATGTGTCGATGTCGTGTCGGTGTCGGACACGACACAAGTCTGACACGGGGACACGCCTTATCCGTTGAGTGTCTAGTCAAGATTCCTAATGCATGACAGCCTTGTACTGGCAAGTGTATATTTCTAAGACTTATTGGAACCTTTGTGTTGTATCGTTTTTGTAAGTCGTCTTTGTCAAAACTTTTAAGCAATTGATTGTGTTGGTTTTCTGCAATTCTTCAGAGGTGTGTAGAGATTTCATGTTGTGATGTTGGGTTTGGATCGCTATTAATGAAATGATTGTATTGGTTATCTGCAATAAGTTGTTCCTTGTTAACATTTTTAAGTTAAATGTTGCCTTTTGTAAATAATTCTAGCTGCGAATAATTATAGTAGTTCATACCAAAGCTAATTAACTACTAGTCTAGTCTCTATAAAGATCTTTTCTCATATCTATATTTAGTATATCTTTGAAGTGAAACATTCTCTCAGAGTAATCAATCTAGTTGAAAGGAATCAATATTTTGTTTTTTTATGGCTAAATTTTGGTTGAAGGAAATCAATCTCATCATATTAAATTGAAAGAAATCAACCTAGGTATCTAAGTGTGAGGGTTGTAGTGCAATGGTTGGAATGGAATGTCTTGCATCACTTATAGGTACACTCCCTTACACTATCTTCCTCTAATTTCTATCAATTTGTTAGCGTTTAGAAATCTCTACCACCACTTTATCTATGCAAAACATTTTCTCTTTCTCTCTATTGGATTCTACATCTGCATGTTTCTTTGGCAAGAAATAATGCAGCAATTTGACAAAAACTCAAGATAGAACAACTGGGGTTACCAGGTAGTGGAGTTTCTTTTTCTCTTGTTTTTATTTCAGTTGTTATTTCTTTAACCTACTCGTCTGCAAGAAAGTTGTTTATTTTATGTTTGTTGAAGAAAAGTATGAACTTTCGAACTAAAAATCGTTGGTTTTACTATTCATTTGTGAAATTTGGAACAAACCCATTTGCTAGATTGGTTGTTTCTTAAGTTTTGTTTTGAAAAGTTTCGAGCTTTATTTAAAAATATTTGAAGAACTTAATGGGGTTGTGAATTTCAGTTTTATAGAATTTCTATTATGAGATGACACCTTATTTGTGTGTTTGATCATGCTGTTTGGTTTTGTTTTTGTTACTTATGGTGGCTGTTTTTGTTTTGTTCTAATAATCGAAACCATGAAACATGAGTTTTAGAATCAAGTGTTGTTTGACATGAAGATATCTCTATAGCCGAAGACGGCTTACTTGATTCAACTGTGTTTCTTTCTATGTTATATAAATTTGGATAAAAATATGGTTTTTTAGATAACTTTCTTCTCTCTTTCTTCAACCTTTTTAATCGTTACAATTAAGAAAAAAAGGTAGAAAATTGGGAGAAGGGTTCAAGAAGAGGTTAAGAAGTGTTGAGAAAAATCTATAACCAACAATAAAGAGCTTATGTTTATATGTCACCGCTCATAGTAATGTGTTCTTTGATTCTTAATTTTTTTATTAAACTACCTATTCATGTGTGATTAGTTTTAAAGAATGCTATTCTAGACATTAAGGTGTGTTAGTTTAATCTTTGTTTGTTTATCATCTTCAACATGTTTCAAATATGGAACGAATACAAAGTGATAAGGGTAGAACATTGAAAGAAGAATTACAACAGCCTCTTGTACAATAACTTCTGAACAAGTTGTATCAGAAAACCAAACAACAACAACAAAAACATCTAAACCACCCTCTCACCAATAAGTCTCTGATACATCTTCAGTATCAGAAGACAAACCATTCATTTTACAAACCTGAAGTCATTCTTATAGAATCTGAGATAATCAACAATAATGCAATTGATGATGTAAGAGTGATGTTTACCAACCTATCTTAACCTTAGCCACCGATGACAATTCAAATGCTATGGAACTATTTGAAGATGAAGAAGATATTCCAAAAATCATTGTCACAGAAATCCAAACTATCCCAGTAGCCTCAAAATCTCATCAAATTACCATCTCACCTCGTCCAGCCTTAACCTCTAACCTGGTTCTTAGAGAGGTGTGCAAAAATATATTTGATGATCTTGAAGGGCTGGTGAATTCAAGGAATAAGGCTATTCACTTAGAGAATTATGAAGATAAGTGGAATAACATCAGGGAATTGGTCACCAAGACACTTGATGAACTTCAGATCCTATCCATTTAAGCTCAAGATCAGGATCTAAGAAACTGGTTCAAGGAAGTTGTCAAGAGTATGGAAGTTGTGGAGCTCAAGAGATCAATCAAACAACTGTCAGACTCTCTGCACTTCATTGATCATACCAAAGAGATTCCTGCAGTAGTCAAGACTGACTTCGATACTTCCTAGATCACAAGCATGTTTATCAAACCAAAGAAGGTAGTAATCAAGAGACTAGATCTTGAAGATCCTGAATAAGTGAAGCTAATTGAGAAATTGCAAGGAGATCTGCTAGAGTAGAAGATGGTTTCTGAGAATCTGCAAAAGGAATTAATTGAACTTAAAACAGAGCAGAAGAAACAGAGTTTGAAGCAAGAGGTGCTTGAGAAGAATCTGAAGATACAACATGAAGAAGCTATGGCCAAGAAAGAAGCTCTGGAAAAGAGAGTTCAGGAGAAACATTTGTAATCTTCAAGGAAGCAAGATGAAAGCAATGATGGGATTACTGCTATTATGAAGATGATGAAGAATCAACAATCTTAGAGCCTTAGTTGCACACCCTTTACTTCTTGTTTATCTTAGCTTCTGACAATATTGTGTTTATGCTTCTGATAAAAGTTCAATTGGATATGCTAATATTTGTTCAAGTGTGCAGGACCATAGACTATAATTTATAAGTCTTAAAGCAAGGTATTAGTTATGGTAGAACAGTTGAGAGCAAAATAATTTACAAGAGAAACTTTGTTGCAAGTATGAGTCTGAAGACATCAGAGTCTGAAGACCACCAGAAGCTGACTGTCAAAGTCTGAAGTCACCAGAGTCTGAAGACCATCATAGTCTGAAGTGAAGAACATAAAGGTAGTTAAATGGATATTTGAAGACACAAGTGCGCAGAAGGAATAGAAGACTGCTGCAACGACTATTTCAGAGGAATTTGAAGGCATTGGATGCTTATCCAAAAAGAAAGGACAGTGGAAGGACAATAGTACAATTGTACAACTATTACTCCACTATTCCAATATTTCTTCTCCATAAAAGGAATGGCTTTCAAATTATCATCTCCCTTGACATTAACCAAATCAAGCAACAAATCGTTGGTGATTGATGAAGCTTCAATATCGACTCTTTGATGTGCTGACACCTCTGTTGGAACAAAATGTGTTTAACTTTACCCTTTGAATTTTGATGATAACAAGGTATTAAGCTGTCAATTGAATATGCTAATATTTGTTCAAGTGTGCAAGACCATAGACAAAATTTAAGTGTCTTTATATCAAGATTAGGTTCTGGAAGAACAAATGAGAGTAATGGAATTTACAAATAGGAAGCTTGTGTTACAAGATAGAGTTTGAAGAAGATAACATTTGAAGACATTTGGAAAAGCTCATCATAAGCAGTTCATCATAAGCTGTTCATCAGAAGCTGCTCATCAGAAGCAGTTCATCAGAAGCTGTCTACCAGAAGCTGAAGACTAGAAGCTCAGTTTGTTAAATGTTGTTATTCTCATGCATATGATTCCAGAAGGAATGGAAGCCTGGAGAATCGGCTAATTCAGAGGAATTTGAAGGCATTGGATGCTTATCCACTGAAGAACGTATTGATAGACTTTTAGCAAGTGTACTAAAAATGCATCGAAGTAATAAAATAAGTTCGTATCCACAAGGACTGTGTTAATCTCAATTCAACAATAAAGTAAATATTTAGGATATATAAATTATTTTGTTTGCCCTAGGCAGTAGATTGGATTTGATTGCATAAAATTAAATAACATAAAATAAAGATAGTTTG
>Ga0228711_1000341_pt1 | contig 53114 bp, 29 predicted proteins | sample MedpolnodulmetaG_2_FD_177996 | JGI IMG/M metagenome (GOLD analysis project Ga0228711, IMG submission 177996) | Root nodule microbial communities from Medicago polymorpha collected in Santa Monica, California, United States - brown nodules | ecosystem: Host-associated > Plants > Roots > Nodule... | reverse complement strand
CCAAAAAAAAATAAAATAAAATCTCTTATGCCCCCGAAATTCCTATTTTACCCCTACTTAGAGAATCAGTAATTATGTATTCAAGGGCAGTATGAATATGCATTCAATATGATATGCAGCAACAACACCAAGAGAAGGTTGAAAATGGCAATAGTTTCAAGTATTTCAATTCTTCTCACTCGCCTCACCCTAACGTTTCTATTATCTCGTCGTTGTGTTTACTCTCTTGTTGGGTTCTCTCGTCTCTCCCACCTCTCGTTGTTAGATAAGCTAAGGTAAGCCAATTGATTCTCCATTGGAAATTGCTTATCCTGAAGCTCTTTAGGAAACAAAATTCAATGATTTATACTTATGTGAGTGTTGTCATGTTTGCTTATCATGATACTTAGTTGGAAAGTTGTCTGGCTCTAATAAGATGTGATGCAATGTAGAATGAATAATATTAATATGTTTTCGTTGTATAACATTAAGATGGTCACTTCAATAATGTGCTCCAAGTGTTCGGCAAAATGCCTCAATGAGTAAATTTTGTTTTTCTTTGTAGTAGATATGGATAATGAAGATGTTGGTAGGACACGACATGGTAAGGTGTCATTGGATGCTTCTGTCCGCAGAGAGCAAGTGGCAAACGCTCACTGGTTCACAACCTCCTTCTGTAAGAGTGGTTCAGGAGGGCTATGGCGGAGGACCTTCTGACACGTCTTTGTTGTCGAGTTTTGGCCAACATATTGCAGCAAAGATTTAGAATGGAGAGGTAAGAATTTATTTTGAATTTGTAAAGAAATAATTAACATAGTTAAATATTGTTATTTTTTTCAAATGACATCAATGTGTGACGCAGGACATAAAATATTAAGTGACATAAAGTTCATTCTATGAATATTAACATTGGATTCCTCAACTTTGTTTCTTTCTAGTACCATTTGTACATGAGTACAAGTTTACAACTTATGCACTGGTATACTGGATATGATAATAAAGATCATAATCGCAAAACTAGCTATCGCCATTGTTGATATAATTATAATCTAATTATAAAAGTGATTAAATTTAACCAATTTAATCAAATTTCAAGTCAACATGCACCTTTTTCAGAGTCTCACCGGTAAGTATAAATTGCACACACACACGCCTTTCATTGAACCTCCTCTGGAAGCATGTTTTCATTAACTCAATGACGGACTGAAGTTTAGAGTTGTAGGAAATTTTGCTTTTGAAATTTCATCATGTGACTGTCTTTAATCACCTAATTATTTTGTATCAATGTCTTTCTACCATTTCCCCATTGTGAAGGAAAAAATGAAGGTCTTTCTTGTATTGTTGTTATATGCATCTTTCTTTGTATTAAAATTCAACTTGACACTATTTGAAAACATTACAAGAGCCATGATAATGTAAGAGGAAACTAGAATTGATTTAACTGGGAAAGTGATATTAGAAAATAAGTAATTGAATGAAGAGATAATTCAATAGAATCACAACATGATGTGTTTTCCTTAATTATTTGATTTTCTTACAAGTTTTCTTGCATATAATCTTTAACTAAACAAACAAAATTAGCAAACCATGAAATCTATAGAAAATTGAATGCATTTTCATACCAAATCCAAATCAAGAAAATTTAAAAGACTAACCTTGGTTGCTGCTTTTAGTGCACCATGTTCACCACAAAGCTGATGCATTTACAACAATTCTGATTTGCTAACTAAGCACTTTTGCATCATTATTATTATTGGTTTTGGTAGCATATTAGTTTAGTGCCTTTATATTGATAGCTTTCATATTTTATGTAAATTGTATGTCTTGACTAGATTTGTGTGTTCGTTTTTGGAAATTGATTTTTTTTCCTTGTCTCCATTTTTTTTCACAGGACAGTAGTAAAACCCCTCGGGTGTTTAACAATGCCAAGCGAATAATAGACTTGAAAGAAGCATTACCTCCAGAGGTTGATGATATGGGGTGGTTTTGGAATGTAATCAGGGCATTTGGTCCTTACCCGCTCTTGAAATCCTGTTATTGTCGTACCGTACACATTGAGCATTCATCAGAAGGCAGAGGCTTTCCAGGATTATAATATGCATCTGATTTCTGAAGAAGACTGTGTGCTACTTGTGGACAGTGATTGGGATTCAGAGAACGGATACTTGGCGTGGTTCTACGAGGTCTCTTGCCCTTTATTGATACCTAATGTTCCTAATATTCCGTCGAGGCCTGCTAATCTAGAGGTTCTCTTAGAGGAGGAACATGGTGCTGAGCCATTGTCTGTCATTTGCAGTATCAGGTCCCGATAATTAATTCCATTGAACAAAATATGGAGTATGCAGACACTCCTTTATACATGGCTATGGAACAGATTGTAGCTCAGGCCACGCCTGCGACTCAGTACTAGTCATTTAGGCGTAAGCGGAGAAATGTCAGGCAATATAGTTCGCAGCCTGAGTGATGTTTGTATATTGTTTTGAGTTTTATGTTTTAAGAAGTTGAATATGAACCTATGTAGCTGGTCCTTATGAACCTATGTACTTGGTCGTTATGACATTTGAATGGATTTATGAAATTTTTGAATTTGTGAGATCTATTAATTTGGTCCTTACATTGAACTAGTTGGAATCAAAAGGAATTTGTGAATCACAAGAATATAGACTCTTGTGAATCAATAGGAATTTGGTCATCGTCATAAGAATACATGACGCATATTTGTGCAGTAATTGCCAGAGTTGTTTTATGGCCATAACTTCCATTCTATTTTATGTAATTTTGTCTTTGTACGATTCACATATCTTTAACTTTATTTCTATTGCTAATTAACATGATGTATAAATCAACTGCTTTCTGAAAATAATTAACAGCAAAAAAAAAGCCTTGTTCTTATAATTAATGCATGTGACAATGTCAAAACAATGAAAATTATGCAGACCTTCAATGTGATAGAAAGAAATACCTGTTAATTGATCGCAATTGAGTGAACTTAACACTGTTTGTTGGTATGATTGTTATGGAAAATCCCAAAACCGCATGGTATAGAATAAAATTAAAGTGGAGTGCAAAAGGGGAAATAAAAGTACCAAAATTGTGTTATGTCTTATATAATTGCCGCAATTTTTATAACATGTTGTACTGAAGATATCTCCCTAATTAATACCGTAGTTATCTTCGTAACTAGTTCGGTATATATCTACCTAATGTTGTATAAAAGGGTAAATTCGGTATTTTAGGGGGCCTTTGGAGATTTTGGGGGCTTAAAAAGAAATGTTCGCCTAAAGGTTGGGCCACTAGGTTGAGGCGGGCTGGGTTAGGCCAGCCCAATTGACAGCTCTCTCTCTCTCTCTAGGAAGTTATACCCCACACCCCTGCATTTATACCTTGACCCCAACATTTAACACAGTTCCAATTTTACCCTTTATATAAAATAAAATTCAATCGCTCTTTCACTTGTTCACCCCACCATTTTTCTAGAAAACACTGAACAAACATTCAGGGCACATATATTTTTTTCTTCCTCTCTCTTCTCTCCTTCTCAAACCCTAGCCGTCCCCTTTCTTTTCTTTTTTCTTGTCAGAGCGGTGATTTAGGGTCAATTTTGACACAAAAAATCACCCCTCCGAGTTGTTTTTCCTTCTATCTTAATTGAATAAGTGATTTCACATATTTTCTGTTTTCTTTCGTTAGTTTTTGTGATTTCGTCGTCTCTCATCGACTCTATTTGTTTTGATTTCCCGTCTTTGTGCGGTGTGATTTTGATTTCTCGTCTTAGTGCGGTGTTTATTTGATTCAGGTTGAAAAATTAGTTTTGAGCAAGTGCAGATCTGATCAATGACAGTGACTTTGGCATCGTCAACCTTGCAGATCCGGAGACATGAGTATTTTGGAGACTTGAATACAGTCATATTAGTCATATTTGTAGGCATGGGTACTTTGCCGTTTTATGTTATTAACATGGATGTTGTGAGTTTGTTCACTTATTCATCCTTTTTGTTTTTAGCGAATTTGGATTTGTATTGTATCGATGTACTTTATCAATTTGAATGAACGAATATCGTTTATTTTTGTCGAAAAAAAACACATTCACCCCACCTTTTTCTGAAAAACTTTCGCACAATAAACAGTGAGCATTACCGGCACCCTTTTTTGCCCAAGACATTCGATTTGATTGTTATTTAGCAGGCATCATCCATAATGTTGTTGTTAATCATTTTTCCATATGGTTGTGTTTGTCCTCTCAATCGTTTACCAGAATTTTGATCGAGGATTTCTGGGTGTTCCAAAGTTTTTTGGGTTACCGGAGTTGTTTCACCTTAAGGTTGTGTTGGATTCACTTCTTATTTTGGGTTCTCGGAATTGAAATCATTCTCTGATTATATGGTGTTCTATCGACTTCATAATCGTAGGCTTAAAAATTGATTTCATTAGAGAAGTTTTGGTAATTATTTTCTCTGTTGTAGTCGACGTGTGTGACTGTGAGAGAAGAGAAAGAACCTGATGAATAAGGTAAAACACCTTTCAGAACCTACATCATTTTCTCTGTTCTATCACCTTGTTTTGGTAATTATTTTTTCTCTAGGTGCTTCATCACGCATGACTTGATGCTTCCGAACCTACATTATTATATATTTATATGATAACTATTTCGGAATAGGATGAATATAATTTTTCGGTATAATACCTTTCATAAATATATACTTGAACAAATATTATGTGGAGTGAATTTGAATGGAAAATTTTAAAAGTGAGGGTGAAAAATTAATGTGTAAAAGATTAAATAGCAAAGTTGATAAAATTTAAATTTTTGAAGATTTGCAGGGTGAAAATACATGTACTATAACGAGTAATTTCTCTCTCTAACTTTGATATTTTTCTTTGGTGCTTCTACAGGGTTATTCCCACAAAAGATACTTGTGTAATAAGCAAAGAAGAGACATAGGAGTTTAAGGGCTAGCCTAACAATTTTAATCCCATGAATAACAATTTTAATGTATCTAGTACCAAAGATAATGTACATGCTAAACTTTATAGATACGTTTAGTATGAGTGTTACAATTTCAAAGGAGTAATTGATGAAATTTACAATTTCGAGAAGTAATCGCCTATTTACTCATTTGGAGAAATATCCCGGAAGGTGCCTTGCAAGAACAATAAATCCAAAGTCCCTTGTATGAAGTTAAGTTACGAAAATATAAAAATAGAAGTAACTGAAGGGAAGCAAAGTGAAAGAATCAAGCACCTTACCCATACCCCACGAGTCGAAGATAACGACAAATTACAAAGAATTGTGAGAGTCACTCTCCACCTCAAGTCTCTCAATCCAAACCCATGCAATACGCAAGAAGAAAACCCGACCCGGAGACTGACCCGTTGCGTACGACAGCAAATGGAAAAAGGGTAAAAGAGTCAAAGCAAGTACATATCTTTCATTCACCAAAATGATAGCCATAAAAACCGATTCGTGTGTAGTCTCTTCAACTTCTCCACCATATATAGTTAACTAAGCAAAACAAAACAAAACCCTCTATCTCTTCACCTTACCCTTTTAATATACTATATACTATCGTTTCTTCTGTCACATAAATCATCCTCGATCGATCAATCAATCAATCAATGAGTGTATAATATCAAATCAATTATTACATATATATATATATATATATATATATATATATATACTTATATAGATAAAATTAGGTTTTGTATAGTTAGTTTGAATCGATCTTTGTGGAATTAAGATCGGAGATAAGATCAGATGGGCGGAGGTGGAGCGACAACTAACGCGGAGGCGCAGTATACGACGGCGAAGATATCGGTATGGTGGGATATAGAGAACTGTCATGTTCCTAAAGGCTCCGATCCACATGCAATTGCGCAGAATATCAGTTCAGCACTTGTTCGTATGAACTATTGTGGTCCCGTTTCCATCTCCGCCTATGGTGACACCACTCGTATACCTGCGTCTGTACAGCACGCGCTTTCTAGCACCGGAATTTCACTTAATCATGTTCCCGCCGGTAACCAACTCACTTCGATTCTGTTCAATTTTCGAATTGCGATTTCAGTTATTATTTATGAACTGTCGGTTTTTGATTTCTGTGATTGATTCATTTATGCTCGTATGAGTTCATTTCTGTGATTGATTTGGGTATTTTACGCCGTAAGTGAGTACTTAACTTGCTTTGACGAGAATCAGCAACGTGGACTGTTATTCAATTAAAAAGAATCAAATTCTGTTGAATTTTTTCTCAGTATAAGGTGATTTGATTTGAAGCATGGTTTTAAATTGTGATTGTGGTCGAGGTTGATGTGGCTGTTGTGATAGCGGACATGGTGGCTGTTGCGATGTGTGTTGCAGTAATTGCGCGGTGCGGTTCCTATGTGTTTTGCTGTAATTTCACGGGATTTTATTTATCACGTGATGCGGCTTGTCTATATGGTATTAAAAATCTGATTTATGGAATTATCTAAAATTTGTTCACTTGTTTGCTTCCTTTCTCGAGGCTTTGAGGTGTAACATAAACAAGTGAACAAATTTTAGATACATTTGGTAAATTTTTTGTGCAGAAGCTTGATAGCGTGAAATTTTGAACAAATTTTCGATACATTTGTGTTCAAATTTTTAGAAACATCTCAAATCAGATGTTTTCTTCCTTTCTCGAAGCTTTGAGGTGTAATTTTGATAATTTGGTTATTTACTGTGTAGATTGATTGTGTGAAATTTTGATACATGTGTAGTGTGAAATTTGTTCACAGTAAATACCACAAATCAATAGTGTGAAATTTTGATACATTTGGTTATTTTTGTGCTGAAAGCCTTTTTCATGTTTGGTTATAGGTGTGAAAGATGCAAGTGATAAGAAGATCCTTGTTGACATGCTGTTCTGGGCAGTGGACAACCCTGCACCTGCGAATTATTTATTGATTTCGGGTGATCGAGATTTCTCTAATGCCCTCCATCAACTGCGAATGAGGAGGTATAATATTCTACTCGCACAACCTCAAAAAGCATCTGCACCACTAGTTGCAGCAGCTAAGAGTGTCTGGCTTTGGACTACTCTCTTAGCTGGAGGACCTCCACTAACCAGTGGTGATACACAACAACTCAGTAATAGTAGCTTCTTACCGTCTTCTGAAACTCTACAAGTTCCTGTCTCAAATGCTGCTCAGACACAGCAACAGGGGGGTCCCTATTCTGAAATTCATGCTGGAAATTCAAATGTTCAAAACGGAGGAAGGGGATTTGATTCTAGATATCAGGGTAGACCAACTTGGAGAAACCCGAGTCAACCAAATGGACCGAAAGCCATGAATCCACCCCCAGTTGGACTTCAAGATAACCGTAATAATGTAAACAATTATCGACCTGGCAACTATAATCCAAATGTTTCTCAAAGTGGATCAACCACAAACTTTGAGCGCGCCAATTCTGATCCATTATGGAGCAATAATGGTAATCAACAAGGAAATCATCAAAATCAACAGGGAAATCATCAAAATCAACAGGGGAATCATCAAAATCCATATTCCCAGCCATTAAGACCAAACGGTTTTCCATTGCAACCTCCTTTTGCACCTAGTAATTCATATTCTCCAAATTCCCATACTTTTGCAACAACACTGGTGCCACCTAGGACTGTTGGAAACAATTTCAGTACAGGATCACCTAGAACTGTGCCAGATATTGGCAATCTGAACATATCTGGTTATCCCAATAATGGTCATAACCCCCGCACTGTTTCGCAACGGAGTGGAGATTTGAAACCGAATCCTAAGAGTAGTGCTCCACTTCCGGTAAGATCAACGAATGAACAAAATGGACATATGGTGCATAGCAGTACCACACAAGGCTATCCACATGGTCCAGAATATCAACCTACACACTCGACAGCAATGGCTAATAATAAACTTCCTTCTAATGGTAAGTGGGGATCTTCAGGTTGTCCTAAACCTTCTGAATATGTACAAGGCCTTATAGGTGTTGTTTTACTGGCCCTGAACTCACTAAAAAATGCCAAGATGATGCCAACTGAGAAGAATATAACTGATAGCATCCGTTATGGAGATCCCAAGCATCGCAACACTGATGTTAAGAAAGCTCTGGAGAGTGCTATGGAGCAGCAGATGGTGGTAAAACAAAATTTAGGTGCTTTAACGCTGTATGTTGGTAAGAATGACAAACTCTGGAAGTGTGTAAATCCCTTAGGTGGAAATCCTAAACAGCACTCCAAAGAAATTTGGGACGAAATTCAAAATTTTCTAACAACCCCTGCTGGTAGATCGGCAATAATGGATACACAGTGCAAGTAAGAATATTTAAATTTAGAATATATTAATTGACCAATAAAATAGATTATATTCATTTCCCAAAAGATGTCCCCGCGTTCTGATTAGTCTATTCTATTTCTCTAGGTATGAAGCAGGTATTGTGATAAAGAGCATGTGTTTTAAAGATCTTGCTTTGGGAGATGTCCTTCAGATATTGAACATGGTGATAACCCATAAAAAATGGATAGTTCATCAGCAGTCTGGCTGGCAACCACTCATCCTTACTCTTCCCGAGTCAAACCCCGATTCAGGGGTCACCTCTGACGCATAGCAGCACCCTGATTATGGTAATGGAAACTTGAAAGGCAGCCAGAGAAAACTCATAAAAGTAATTGAATATATCACCAGCCAGTTGGACCAGTAATTATTCGAATGATTCTCGTTTCTCTCGTATGAATCAAACCATAGGTAGTAATGTTGAACTCTAGTATTCAAGTATGACAAGTATCTTTTTTGGTTATTTCAATGCCTTCAATTCGTCGTTGGAGATAAATGAAAACAGAAAAATGAAAGCAGCATTTTGACGATACCCGAAAAATACCAATTACTACAGTTTGGTATGGTTGCTGAGGTTTCTACTATGCCCCGTTATACATCACAGTGGATCTATCTTGGAATTAGTTTGCCTTCCTGTGTCTTAAGCTTCTGCTCAATTTCAGTCTTCCTACAAATATACATTTTGCTTGGAGAGTTCTTCCTTATTAGATGGAACTACTTGGATCCGTTTTAGTGATATATTTGATATACGTCGAGATATTTGCCAAATGTGTTTTTCCCAAATTTGATATGGACCTTCAATCTATCTTGGTGACCAACCTTGGAGCTGTTTGTTTAACATTTAAGTGATCTACCAAGTCAGATTTTTCAGGGTGTATTGTAAAATGGAAGTCCAGAATTTGTTCATTTGACGCCTCTGTCTTCGAAGTTTCAAATGTTGCAGGAAGGTTAATTACTGAAAAAAGAACACTTAAAATTGCACAAGATTGGAACTGCACTCGAACTTCTGCATCAAACTCTTAATTTGCTGTCTGAACACAATTACAAGGTAATGTTTATTATGATGGAATTTGATTATGAGAAATCACGTTATTGAGTTTTCAACATGATTCAAAATGGTGAAATAGCGCATCCCGTTGCATTTCTTGTTGCTGATGGTACCTACAGAGTTATGATGTTGAATTATTATCCGGAAATACAGCTTTTGGATGTCTGGATCTATATACTGAATTTGGTGATTTAGTCGCGAATTGGTCTCTGGTCTTTCTGCTTTCTATTGCCTCTTAATGTCAGTGGTAGCTGCATGTATAATTCGTATTTAAATTTAGATTTGCTTTGGATTTATAAATAAGTTGTTTAATGTTTTATTTTCACCTTTTTTTGTATTGGACATATCTTTTTAGATGTACTCAGAACTGGAATAGCGATCAATTTGTTTGATCGGATCAATTATCAAAACCTTGTTATTATCAGTTTTCACTTGTATTTGTTGTACCATTCTCGTTATTTGCAATCTAAATTTTTCATTGCATCATGGTAATGATATTGCAAAGGTATAAAGCCAGCTGTTTGGACATGGAGATCTTCATTTCATTGCTTCTCCAATAGACATTTGACAGGTTAATGGTTCAACGATTGAAATTTGTTTTTGCAAATCAATTTATTTAAAAAGATATGAGGTTGATTAGCTGACCGAGAGTCCTTCTAACTTCTTGATATTGTTGATTTTTATTTTATTTTTTAAGTTGTTTGAGAAATCACTCATTCTTTTGCTTTTGCTAATTGTTCTTTACAACCAATGGTTCAGTTACCCAAGAGATCAATATTCCAATTAAAACAAAGTAAATCTCAAACCTTGAAACTAGGGTGTGTTTGTTTTAGATTATTTTCAGGGAAAATATATTTTTTTCATTAAAAATCACTCTTATTTTTAAGTGCTTGTTTAGGATTTAAAAAAAAAACAAAAATCATTTTTGACTCTTAAATGAAAATCTCTAGGTTTTTTCAACACAATCTATTTTTTTAAAAGTTGTACCATATGCGCGCCCATAATGCACGTGTCTAATGGATTTTGATGAAGTGAAACGTAGATGTTTGTTATTAATAGAAAAGTGGAGATGATTTGATCGTATAACTAAAATTTATGCATCTCTTCAACACTCAATCGCTTAAATGTAATTTTGATCTTGTATTCTCTAAAACCAACATTTTAGCCTTTCTATTTTAAAAAATTTATGGTCCCCTCCTCTTTTGGTGATTTGGCGTGTTCATTAATGATGTGAGTTCTACATGACATCACTTACATGATACCATTATAAGATACCTCATTTCCACGTCATTAATATTAAAATTAAAACAAATTTAATAATTAGAATTTTAAAAAGAAAATGTGAAAATAAAATGGTTGTATAAGTGAAGAACGTGACTTGCAAAATTCTCAAAATTTTCAAGTTAAGGTTCTTCAATTGAATTTTACAAGTTAGGGTACTTTAATTATATAATATTTTATTTTCATGTCATTAATGAGTACATCACATCATCCATAGAGAAGTATGACAAAAATATCCGTTTTCTTTCTAAATAGGAGGACCAAAAAATTAGTTTTAATAAATGGGGTGTCAAAAATTAACAAGTGGCTCAAAATTGCATTTAAGTTTATTCAAAAATTGATTCCTATATACTTTAATAAAGGACCAGGAAAACTAAATGTTATGGATGGTTTTGACACGAAATTAGGAGGAAATCCTAGAATTGGTTAGCATGAGCTGTTCGCATGTCTAATCCATTGGCTAAAATTAATACAGACTTTTTTCTATAAATCAATTTTAAAGGTTTGTTGCAATATTTCCCTGAATCAATAACTACACAAATCGTCTCAGCCAATCAATGTAGGATTACAACTTTCATACCTAGTGATCTTGGTCTCAGATAAACATTTGTCTATTCTTATGTAATTTCGCCAACTGAAAATAGCTGTTCTGTCAGTGTAGCTAGCGAAGACCACCAAGGCACCAAACTTCTGTATATGATAAGGAAAATAAATCCATAATCATTTTCATCCTTCAACACATTGTTTCTGGATCAATCATATTGCTATCATAAATTCATTATTACGTGTATAGTAAATTAAATCAAGTTTTTAAAAATCACGTAAGTTAATTTGAATATGAAATATTCGGGTCTTGGAAACGTTCATAATGAAACGGATGATGATTCAAAAGAGGATGATGAATGGGTCTCAAACATAGTAATCATGGGTGTCTCAATGTTGCTTCTTGCATTGGTAACCATTGCTGTTGTTGCCAACGTAGGTGACTCCAAAAACGTAGCAGCTATGAAGAACCTTAACTCTGTCTGTGCAAAAACAGAAGCACCAGAATCTTGTCTCCGTGTCTTAAAACGCGTAGGTGAAACCGCAACGGCTGTGGATTATGCAAAAGCTGCTCTTAATGCAACCCTTAAAGAATTATTATTAGTTAACATACCAAAACCTTACCTTGAAAAAATCCTAACTCCTCAGCAGGCACAATCATATAGAGATTGTTTGGAATTGTTGAATATGGGAAAAGATGAACTAGAATCTTTGTATAAGCTGGCAAATTCGTCTATTGAAGATATATTCCAAATATATCCAAATGATGTTATGAGTAGCCTAAGTGCTGTCATTTCATATCAACAAACTTGTGTAAATGAATTGGTGGGAACAAATAGTTACGAGGTTTTGGGGTATTCTTTGAAAATACCAATTCTTCTAACAAGGATTACATTAGCCATTGTCTATAATTTTGTGGAGAGGCCGAAAATCGAAGTTCAACAACTTGATGGGTTTCAAAGATTGAACCTGAGAGCTGCGCACAAACTTATTGAGGTTCAACATACAAGAATAGTTGTGGCTCAAGATGGAAGTGGCCAATTCTCAACCATAACTGAGTCACTAAATTATTGTGCAAAGAATAGAAATAATTCATGTGTTATTTATGTGACGAAAGGTAAATATGAGGAAAAAGTGGTGGTACCTAAGAATTTAGACCAAGTTCTCATGTATGGTGATGGCCCTATGAATACCATTGTCACTGGAATCAAATCAATAGACCCCAAGATTACAACCCCCTTTCGGTCAGCTACTTTTGGTAATTAACTTAATCTCCTCAACACTAAACAATATGCCTTTAATTAGTGTCACATTTTTTATTTTATTTCAATATATGTTTAGTCTTGCAAATATAGTTGTTTTTGCCTTTTGACCCTTTAGTATTTGTTTCTAATCTACATTTATTTTGCGCTAACGATATATAAAAATACATATCACTATTTCGCAGGATTATTATTGTCACTTGGACTCGTCTCCATCTTCTTTCCCAATGCCGCAACACAATAACAAAGGTGCTGACAGTCGGGGGAGGAAGATAGAGAGAGATTAATAATAATACGTGACATTTATTTATGTTAATCACATCAATAATAAAAATTTATTTTGCAAGGACTAAAATAAAAACCTTAACATTTAAGTTTTTTTTTTACAGCTACTAACAAAATGTTTAAGTTTTTTCGACCATTTGATATACAAAGATTGATAACAGAGACTAAAAATGATAATCATCAATAATGAGAATTAGTTTTACAGGGACTAAAGAAGCAATTGATCACACACATAACATAACATTTGATTTTGACTCTTGTGAAATGCAGTTGTAAAGGGCAAAAGATTCATCTGCAAAGATATGGGTTTCATAGCTCCAGCTAGTGTACCAGGAGCATCAGCACTCCTTGTACTTTCTGATCATGCAGCATTCTTCAACTGCAAAATTGACGGTGGAGAAGGAAGCTTATACGCAGTCGCGCATCGCCAATTCTACAGAGACTGCGAAATTCATGGCAGTGTAGACATCATCAAAGGAGACTCAGCAACTATAATTCAAAACTCGCATATAATTGTGAAGCATCGAAATTCTTCTAGCTTAGCTCTAAGAAAAAATGTGGTGAGTGTTCAATCAAGATTAGACAAATATGAGAAAACTGGACTTGTGATCCAAAACTGCACCATCATAGCAGAACAAGGCAAAATCAGTGATAAAAGTCTTGTTGGTTCGACATGTTTGGGAACTCCGCGTAATCAATATTCAAGAACAATCATAATGGAATCATTTCTTGGTGATGTTATACGTCCAAAAGGTTGGTGTAAATTTAGTGATAATTATGGAATTGATACAGCAACGTTTAGAGAGTATAATAACAGAGGCCCTGGTGCAAGAAAAGATATGAGGGTTCATTGGGAGAGTTATAGAACAATTTCTCAGAATTGGAAAAGTGAAATGATGAGTTTTACAGCTGCTGAGTTTATTCAAGCAAACCAATGGTTGACAAATACAGGCATTCCATATGAATCTGGTTTTTTCTTTCATAAATAGAATAATGTTAATTTTATTTATTACTATTTATTTATTTGACGGATAGTAGTCATTAAATTGAATGTCACAATGTTAATTTATTCTGTCCACAAATTGAATTTTCCAACTATATGAGTATTGTTTAAGCATTGTTTTATACTAGCAAGTTAGTATGTGTATTTAATACACTGCGAAGAGGTATTTTTACATTTTTAATGAATAATTATCTTATTTGAAATGCTTAAACAATAGTCATATAGCACTTGTGAGCAAACATAATTTTTTGCCTTGACTTGTTGCTTGACTTTTGGACTCCGGTCTTTGTATACTAAGTCACTGAAACGAGGTCTAGGAAGGAACAAAATAACCAGATAGGAGCTTTTACGAAGCTTCATCATTTCTTGTGATTATTTTAACTTGTAAATAAATATGGATTATTCGCAATATATGAATCCCATTGCCATAAAACAATAAACTTGAGTATGTATGAACATCATAATTAATAACCTTAAAAAATAGAAAGAGATCTAAAGAAGCTGTATGATCTAAAATAACTTGAGTAAATATGGATTGCTTAACAAAATCCTTTAACGTCAAAAACACGAGCTGTATGATCCATAGAAGCCGAGACAATGTAATCACGATTTGCAGACAAAGAAAGAGATTGAATGGGTTCAGAGTGCCCTCTGAATGTTCTTACACATTCACCAGACCGACTATCCCATAACCTCACAACTCCATCATTAGATCCAGTAGCTACACATGATGTGCCAAGCCATGTCAAACATGTCGCTCCGTACTGCCCACGATGGAAAATTTCACTCATCAGACATATAAAAGAAAATTCACATTTCCAAATATAAGTATAGTAATTGCAGAGTTCATTCAGTCTCTAATGCATAAGTATGTCACTTGCACTTAGTGAAATTCCAACAAACCTCGTGCGCACAAGTGCTTCGAGCTAAGGAGTGCTGTACATCCCATATGATCATTTGGTCCATGCTTCCAATTGCCGCCCACGAACCACTGTCATACAGTTTTTAAGGAACACAGTTACTGGCGGCTCATATTAAATTTGGAGAACAAGGTCCAAATCATCATTGCATTAAAAAAAACACAGTTAATGAAATGTTGAAATAATGTAGATCAATGAAATTCAAAGCCTACGATGAAAAGATGGCCATAGTTTTCACGTGTACAAACTATTCATATTAAAGGTTTATTAGGTCACTTCGCAGTCTATTATTCTTTGAAAATACGATGGAACTACTTTTAATATTTGTGTTATACCATAAATCAAGTGAGCTGGTCATGTTTCATTTTTATCAACAGACCCTGATTTTATGTTGCTTGTCACTGCCAAGTGCCAAGACTATTTCTTTCTCTTCAGTATGTTACTGTTCTTCAGACAACCTTTGAATCAAATAAAACTTCCACCATACACATGCATGAACTGAAAAGGATACATGAAAATGTGCACGAATGAACATATATACAGGTTATGAACAATTTGCTACTCTTAAAACATACCTTGGTGCGAATACAACTGACTCAATGGAATTTGAATGAGAAGGCAGGGTATTAACAACCTGTCAACCAGGATATAACTTTTCTTAGAAACCAAGAAGAAAGCTAAATTTATATGCTCAAATCCTTTTAGAAAGAAATAAAGTTGCAGCATGCAGAGACAAACAAAACAATTAGCACAGGGATAAGTGATGAACGCTTCAGGCCTTGATTAGTGGGATCTTTCAGTTTTGTTCCGGCGCTACACAGGCCACGTTATGTATGAACATTATTTTTAGTAGTTATATTTGTATGATCAAACCCAAAAACAGTTTGATGTGTTGGGGCGCGGGTTCAAATCCACAATTCTCCACTTCTTCACACTTAATGTGTGGGACTCTCGCCACTAGGCTACTCAAGGAGCTCATGGTGCTGCTAGGTCACAGAGCCACCAAGCCAAACTTCTGATTAATCATTTTGATAAATCAACTAATAAACTATCTCCACATATTAGAGATAGAGGGTGACATAATATGGCAGTTTTGTTCATATTGTGGATAAGCTAGCAGCTGGCTTCCAGATGTTATACTGAGAATCATTTAGGCTAATCTGGCTCATGAAAACAAAATTATTTCAAGAAAGGTACCAAATGCTCTTTGATCTGATTCTCATGCATGTTCAAATGCTTTTTCCCCTTTAGCCCTTGAATAAAGGATTTCAAGCTCCATTATTTGCTTAAAGCAACAATTGTCTATGACGTTTAGGTAAACTTTCAAAATGTTAAAACTAATGTCAATTTTTAGAATTTGGGTTGGCCATAGCAAACCCTACAAACTGGTTTGTAAAGTGAATGATGCTTCAAGTTATAAACACATTAAAGCCACATCTCAAGCTATGTGGGACTCTCAACACACACCCTCACGATTGGAATTGGACATTTGGAGTGTGACTCAAGTGGTCCGATGGCTGATAGTGAATGACCTGATGGATCATGAATAGGCTCTGGTACTAACTTAGGCTTTGAGTTTGGGCCTATCTCATCCTTACAGAACAACTTGTAAGGTGAGGGATGCCTCTCATTTATAAACATGTTTTTAAGCAATATCTCATTAAATGTCTCAACAACCGCGTGTATCAAATTTTAGAAACATAACTCAAGACACACACAAAAAGATATGCACAAAACAGACTAGTTGTTGATAGAAAATAGCACATTAAATATCAAATGTAATGAAAATACATACTCTTCCTGTATGGATATTCACCATATGAACAGATCCATCCTCGGAACCAGTAAGAGCAATAGTTGAAGTCGAATTTATTGCTAAACATGTTAGTTCCTCGGTATGGTATGGATAACCTAGAAAAGTAAAGTTTAGCAGGTTAATAGAAAAAGACGCAAATGAAAGTGTTGAAAATATATGATGTTCTTTGTATTTAATGTATAAGCACATCATATCATGTAAATAGGGACAATATCTTCTTTATTTAATTTTGAATTTATTATTGTGCCTATATAAAATCGACTCAATTGTGTAGTTTAAACACACGGTATCACCATATATCTACCTTGTTGTCTCGATTTTGGGGAGTCTAATCACGTTATTGGTAATAAGGCTCTTTTCCCAACTCCCGCTACATCTGGTTACTTACCTAGTGCAGTTTCACCCAATCGTTCTGAAACACAGTCGTATCAGATGAATGTCTTTTTAGTCTCTGCCGTCACATAGATACCTTTTTTTTCATCCACTCTTTAGAAATGCTCAGATTTTCACATTTTCTAGTAGAGGCAAGCACATATACCTTTTCTTTCATGTAAGAAAATCAGACAAATATGAACGACAAAGATTGCAGGCTCTCTTCTAGACAGGAGAGGTGTTATCGGTGTAAAATGCTTCTTAAAGTTTATATTGTAGTTTTGGGTATTAATAATAATTAAAGTAGCCTGTGATACAGCAAAGACACTATAAAGTCAAGTTCGCATTACCTCGCACAACGTGAATGCTTTCTCCACTTTCTGGGTTCCATATTCTCAAGGTTGCATCGTAAGAACCAGTACATATTATTCTCCCTGAGGTACCAAATGGAAGAAAATAAAAACAGTAAAAATGCATAATATAAATCATAACAGTTAAATGGCCCAATATGAAGATAGATTACTACCATCGGGAGTAAAATCACCACAGGTTACCCTACTAGCATGACCATTAAATGTCATAATAACGGCAAAATTATCAGTATTCCATTTCCACATCCAAACCATGTTGGATTTATCAAAACCGGCAATGAGTATGTTTTCTCTTGGATGCCACCTGAGCCACTAAAAGATTTAATGGCAACCAATTTAGAAATTACTTTTTTTTTTTGACGCAATTTAGAATTTAGAAATTACTTAAAGCAGAAAAGGTGGGAAAAAATATTTTACAATCTTACATGAAGATCCTCCTTTTCAGGGCCATCAAGTGTACCTTTCAGATTTCCAGATACATCCCAGATTTTAACAGTTCCATTACAACTTCCGGATGCCAGAAACGTTCCATCATAGCTAAAACCTAAACTAGTTACAGAATCCGTATAACCTGCACAAAATTAATAGCAAAGCAAACTCACTTGGAGATTGCAAGAAACACAATCTTGACTTAATGAACTATCATGCCATGCCACACTTGTACTAAATTGTAAAAATCCACCCACCAATAGCTATGTATCATACAAATACCCAATCGTTTGGGTTGGAACATCAAAGCCAAAGGAGTTCTATGTAGGAGATCCGTGATTCGACCTCTGCTATGCCTACTAATATTTCCCCCCGTCCCCTAACAAACTAACCAGTAATATTTTCCTTTCAGAAGAAGAAAAAGATATATATACCATTAAGCTCAGAAGCCCAATCTCCATTATTGATCTGCCAAAGAAATCCTCTGTCATCACCACCTCCTGTTGCAACCAGTGTCATACCTGTTGGGCTGCAGGCAACTGAATAGACTCTATACAAGAATCCAAGAAAACATAAAAAAAAGTATATCATAAATTTGTTCCAACACCTTGCACATATATGATGTGTGCAACTTCAAAATTTGAAAAGGAAAACAGGAAAAAATTATCGATGAAATGTAAAATCCTAAATTTAATTCAAGCCCAATTAAAGGGCTCAGTCAGAACCAAAACAACATAAGAAGAAACATAAATAAAAAGAGTAGAAATCATACCAGTATGACCAGTGAATATGTGCTCAGCATCATCAACCTCTTCTGTAATATATTATTTAAAACAATATCACTGTCAAATTTATCAATATAATACTGAAATAAAACTTACACCTAGATATTAACATTAGTGTGAAAGTATAATATAAAAGAAACATAAAAGAAAAAAAATTGTAATCCCTATTTAAAATTTTAAGATAAAAGTTCATACCGATGTCGGTATCAGAGTCTGAACTGGAACTGTAGTTGCCAGGGGAGCCACCTAGATCGTCGGCGTCACCAGCATCAGGAAGAACTTCATCGTCGGAGGGAACTTCATGGATAATATCAGACTGATCAATGAAAACAGCATTGTTGTCTTCTTCATGGTCATGAGCATGATCACGTGTAGCAGTTTTGCTTAATTATGAGAGTAAAATTCTAAACTTGTAAACCTGTAGTGAATGTGGGGACAAAGTAAGACAAATTTATTGAATAACTTTTGAATTCCAAATTTCCAATTGCTAATTGTTTTTGAAGGAAATAAAAGTCTTGGCACAACACTGGAAGTGAAATGAATATAACTCTTTGGCCTCAAGCTTATAATATGCCGAGAAAAACATAATTCATTGGTGTCTATACATTTTTAACCATATTAGTAATAAAAAACTAGTTTGCCATGTATAGTATTTCAACATGAATGTTTTTCTAATCATAATTTATGTTTATGTTTTTGTTAAAAATCTCGAATAATGTCCAAATTACTTATATGAAAATCACTTTTAACATAATTTTAGTGCCTGTTTTTGGATGAACAACTTATTTACAGCTTTATACCACAATGGATAAGCTTATATAAGCTATTTTTATAGCAAAAGATAAACTAAAGTTAATTTGTTTTTTTATATGCTATAAGTTGTTTCTATAAACTACATTGGAGAACTTAAGAAAATAAGCTGAAAAAAGCTTTTAAAAATTGTCATAAGTTCTCCCAAAGAGTCTCATAAAACTTATGTTAATAGATAAGCTCAAATAAGTCAAAGTCAATTCGAACAAACCCTAATCTATAACTAACAGACATTATACTCTCCAAAACTCTTCTGAAAACGCAACAACTTTTTTATTCTACAGAACATAGAGGTTTATGCAACAAGATGAAGAGGGGTTTATGCATAACAACAGAAAAAATATAAAATAAAAACAACGATGATTTTCTCACCAGGGCAACGAACAACTTCGGCCGCCAAATAAAAACTAACTTGCTATCCAAGTTATTAATTTAGGGTTTGTGGTTAATAATAGGCTTGTCAAATAATCCCGTAACCCAACAATTGAATATCAACTCTTTTTTTTTTTTGAAAGAATTAAATATCAACTTAAATTGTTTTGTGAAAAAAAAAGTATCAACTTAAATTGTAAAATGAGTTAAAATAAAAGTTTAAATTTTACAAACTAAGTGTTTATATTTTATAATAAATTCTAAAATGCACAATTCTTTTTTATATATAACTAGTGAAAACGTGCATGTCTTTCCATTAGCCACTATGAAAAAGTTTGGCATTTTTTTACATTTTATATTATAAATATTTTTTAGAATTGTTTTAAAAGATCAAATCATTCGGTTTACTTTTTTCTTTTCTTTTCATTGATATACATTTATTTATTGTATTTCAACTCACATATATACCCCATTAGTATTATTATTATTATTAATGACAATTAATAAGAGTATTTTTATAACTGAAATCAACAAAATTATTCACTTATTTAATAATCTTGCAGTCTTTTATAATTGAAATCAACAAAATTATTCACTTATTTAATAACTGTACACAACTCAAATGAAAAGAGAGTAATATAGTAGGATGATAAGTGGATTTTTTTAAAAAAGTTCTTATATTATTATAATTATAAATGGATTACAATCAAATATATAAAATTCTGAATGCAAAAGGTAAAATCATATAAAAAAATTAAGAAGATACTTCATTGTGAAAATTGCAGCGATAAACAAAGAATTGAATTGACAGCAAACTAAAAAAGTCAGAAAATTATCCAATTTACTAAAATAAAAATATGTATTTTTCATGTACACTACCAAAATAACAAAAACAGTTATATGATGTATCTTCTGTAATTTACTATTTCTGATTTCGCCAAAAACAGTTATATGATGTATCTAATTTTAGATTCAGTTAAGCATTATGTGATTCCATGTATCCCTTGTTTCTATTATTCAACAAAATTATTAGTGTGTTGCAATGATTGTGCTTCTTTTTTTTATGAGTAAAGGGATAAGCCCCAAACAAAAAGCTAAAAAGTTCTAAGAAAAACAGTATAAACAGCATCTACCAACAAAGCATTGAAAATAAAAATAGGAGAAAATTCAAATATCCTGAAATTTGTATCCAAACTCAAGCTGAATTCGACGAGTCCATCTTGCGGATGAATGAATGTATAGGAAATGTGGTGCCAGCCTGATTGGAATTACCCCGCCTCGTGATGTCTTTGCATGCCTTTTTATTCATTAAAAAATTGTTTTAATTATTAAAATTAATTCTAAATATCAACCTATAAAACTTTGAAAAATGATACATTACCTCTTTAAAATCATTTCCAAAACAAATCATTTTTTAACAACAATTTTTTTTTTCAAAATCGAAACAAACAGAAATGTCAACCTTGAATTTCTGGTGGAATTTGATATAAATCTGAAGAAGCAGTTGACAACTTGGTATAACGACGGTGAGAATCATTAGACCATGAGTGAATCACAATTATATTTACAATGATAAATCCATAAATCTCAATATTGATGTTACTCAACTCCAAGGGAATTCTACTCAGCAAAGCTAACATAAGCAATTGCTGTAGTTTACAGGCAAAACATGCAGTCCATGGTACCGAAACCATCACAACTAGCAAGCTTGCAAGCAACAAAGCAATCACTAAACCATTGCTTTTATTCATCAGAAAGATGATACTCATACTTCTCAACTGCAAATAAACAGAATGTCGCTCTAATAAGAGTAAAAACAAATACAACACAGCTAAAGGAATAAAAGCAAAATATTTAAACCAACATTTATTGCATGGATTCTTAACAACTTCAAATGAATTTACTGCCTCTATACTCAAATCACACACGGAAGTTTCAAGTAAGTATATAAGTTCATCAGTGGTACCAAAAACAAAAACAAAAATCTCTCTTTCCCATGTTTAGAAGTATGGGAACAGAGCAGCTACTTTCAATGATGGTTTTGGTCATGAAGGAATAATAATTATCCGCGATGAATCATACTTGTTTCCCTGACAACTATCCTACACAAGTATTGGTTTCAACAGACACGCACAGAACAGAGCAATAAGCTACCAGTTTGAAAAGAAAGCGGCGCTAAGTGATCACGAGTTCACGACATCATCACAAGCCAGGAGAACAACAACACGACATGATCACGAGTTCACGACAGAAATCATAATCAAAATTCAACAACACTAAAGGAATGTGATTAGTACAACTTATAAAATTCAAATTTGAATAATTTAATATTCCAGACAAGTATTTTACACAAGCATTGGTTTCAACAGACATGCATAGAACAGAAAAATAGTTTATCAGTTCGCAAAGAATAGGACGTTAAGTGATCGCCAGCTAGGAGAACAACAAAATGATGAGATCACGGGTTCACGACAAACATCATAATCAAAATTCAACAACACTAAAAGAGTGTAATTAATTCAACTTATAAAATTCAAATTTTAATCATTTATCATTCCTGACAAGTATATTATACATGTATTGGTTTTGACAGACATGCTTACAACGACAATAAGTTATCACTTTGCAAAGAAAATGACACTAAGTGATCACAGGTTCACAACATACATCATAATCAAAATTCAACACCACTAAAGGAATGTAATTAGTACAATTTTTAAAATTCAAATTTGAAACTATTAATACTCCTGAGTCCTGACAAGTTTTTAAACATGTATTGGGTTTCAACCGGCATGCATAGAACAACAATACGTTATCAGTTTGCAAAGACAATGACCCTAAGTGATCACCAGCCACAAGAACAACAAAATGGCATGATCACAAGTTTACGACAAACATCAGGATCAAAATCCAACAACACTATAGGGATATAATTAATACAATATAAAATTCATTCAAATTTGAATCATTTAATATTCCTGACAAGTATTTTACACAAGTATTGGTTTCAACACACATGAATAGAACAAAACAATAAGTTATCAGTCTGTAGAGAAAACGACGCTAAGTGATCACCAGCGTCACAACATGATCACGGGTTCACGAAACATCATAATCAAAAGTCAATAACAAAAAAGGAATGCAAAACATTACAACTTATAAAACTCAAATTTGAATCATATTGCACATGTATTGGTTTTAACAAACCTGAATAGAACAACAATAAGTTATTATTATCCGGTTGCAAAGAAAAGGATGCTAAGTGATCACCGGCAAGGAGAACAACAAAACGACATGATCATGGGTTTACGACAACCATCATCGTCATAATGAAAATTCAACAACACTAAAGGAATGTAATTAATACAACTTATAAAACTCAAATTTGAATCATTCAATGTTCCTGACAAATATTTTATTACACATGTATTGGTTTCAATAGACATGGATAGAACAACAATAAGCTATCAGTTTGGAAGAAGAACAAAAAAGGGAAGCTGAGTGATCACCAGCCAGGAGAACAACAAAGCGACATGATCATGGGTTCACGAAAAAACATCATAATCAAAATTCAACAACACTAAAGGAATGTAATTCATACGGCTTATAAAATTCAAATTTGAATCATTTAAAGACCTAATTAATATGACCAATGTTGAAAATATATTTTATATCCTCTATAAACTGCAAAACTATAGTAACGAACTTATCCATTTATTTTGATAAATGGAAACGGTCTTTATTTCAATCACCAACCTAACCGTTGTCATTTATTAACGCTAAACAAACATCCTATCATGGAGCAATTATTACAAAATCGACAAATATTGTCAAAAGGGAATGTAAGCAAACCTCTTCATTTTGAAAGAAGAGTACAGGCAAACCCATTATCCACCAGTTGGTTAACAGCATCCCTAAATTTGTAATAGTCTTCAATCTTATTGTAAACCTGATGAGAAATCCTTGCATACCCCGTCACAGGATCAACTTCTCCATCTCTAGGTGGTCTATAATAAATAGGAACTTCAACTCCAAAAACATCCCTCAAATGTGTCCTCAGCTTAAGTGCATCAGAATCACTTCTAACCCCAAAACAAGTAGGCAAACCAATCATAACCATACTAGCACACATATGCTTCGGACTCCCAAGATGAGTTCCCCAAGCTTTCACCAACATCTCTCCCATCTCAATAACAGCTTCATGATTCCTCTTCTTAATCCCTTCAATCCCTCCTTCAAACCTATTCACAAATTCCAAAGCTTCAGGAACCACCAATTGAGCACTATAATCCCTAGTCCCAATCCAAGCACTTTCCACAGCTAACCCATTTCCATACTCATGAGACACAACAGGATGATGCAAATCACCACCACCACCACCAGTTTTAGGATTCTTTTTAGTATACAAAAAAGCAATCGAAGGTGGACAAAAGAACCACTTATGCAAATTACTAGTATAAAAATCAGCACCAATCTCTTGCATATCAACATCAGTACATCCAATTGAATGAGCAGCATCAACAAAAACCTGTTCAACACCTTCCTCTCTACAAATCTGAATCAATTCCTTCACAGGAATCACAACACAAGGCATAGAAGTTACATGATCAATCACCGCTAACCTAATTTTCTTCCCATCAAGTTTCCCTTTTTCCAAAGCTTTTCTAAATTCAGTCACAATCTCATCATTGGAACTCACAGGAAAAGGTAACGGAACTTCTATCACTTTCCCACCAGCACGAGTGACGTAAGCCTCCATGGATTTCTTAACAGCACCGTAAGCATAATGAAGCATAACAACGACGTCACCTTTGTTGAATTTACCTTCACGGAAACACCAAGCGGTGTGCTGAAGAACGATAGCGGCAGCGGTGGTGGCGTTATCGACGATAGCGATTTCGTTGATGTCTTTAGCGTTGACTAGGTTTTGGATAATGGAGCGGGAGTGGGTGATGGCGGGTTTGAGGTGGTTGAAGTAGAAGTGATCGGGTTGACGAAGATACTTGAGCTGCCATTGTTGTTGAGCGGAGAGGATGGAGGAAGGACAGGAGCCGAAGCTGCCGTTGTTGATGCGAGCGATGGCGGCGTCGTGGTGGCTGAATTCGGATTCAATTTCTGAAGCGGTGATGAAATTGGAAGAAGATAGTTTAGGTTTTTTGGGGGAGGGGTGTGAGCCGTTGATGTCTGGGATTGAACGGTGGTGATTGTTTTTCTCAGAGGCCATTGAATGGTGAAAATTTAGGAGAAAGAAAAGAACGTAAATAAAATAAAAAGGGATGAGGATGATGGGTTGGGTTGGTTTAATAAGAGACGAGAGTGAGCTGAGTGGAAATGAAAAGGCTATGCTATAGTTGAGGAAATGAAGACAAGTGGGATAAGCACGCACAATATCAATATCACAACTTGTTACGTTTTTTATATTAAAAAAAGTCTTATCTTTTTGGTTGCAAAACTAAAACTAAAACTACTGCATTCCCCTAGGTATGGTATCACAAAACTTGACTACCACACTTCCTAGTAACTCCATCAATCGGGAAGGGGAAAACGATGCTGTAGATGTCACGTAAGTTGATTCACTTCGTTTTTGACTCCGCTTTCTTTAACCAGTCTCGGATTGGCTCGTAAAATAAACAAGCATCAGTAAAATACATACATGCAAGTTGTAACCATCATTTCATTGTGCGGTTTTAGAATGCACAAAGGATGAATTTGTGTAGCATTGTGCATCTAAAAGCTGAAATAAAATCTGGGCCATTGATTTAATAATATAATATTGGAACGGTCTAGATTTGTTGCCAAAATGTGATAGGTGACCTGCTGGTTGTTGTAAGCGCGGGTCCCACAAGTGATTAAAGCTGAGTATTTTAATGGTTTTTTTGGCAAGTGTTGTAGCGGGCTTATGTTACGAAACCAGGCCCAAGCTTAGAACAATAAGGCCCCATAATATAAATTTATCAATTAGTTTTGGTAGAAGGAAATTTAGTTATTTTCCTTAAATCATAATATAAATTAAATAAACAATAAATTATATTTATAAATTAAATATACATTTAATCGAAAAAGAATAGAATTTGTTAGAAGTTTTTTTTTCTTTTCGATAAATTTAGAATATTGGATTTTTAGATAATTGGATTTTATTTTTGATAAATCATATTTAAAATTTAGATAATTGGATTTTTTTTTCTTTTCAAAAATTTAGAAAATTTAATAATTGGATAAAAATTTAGTAATTAGATTATTTTTTATTTTTCTAAAAATAAGATAATTGTATAAAAAGGCAGTTTAGTCACTATTATAAAGAAAATATAACTTGTTAGGTTTATTTAATAAATAGTGTGTGTGATGTATATTAAGAACCACATAGATTAATTATTGAATAAATATAACATGTCAAGGTTTGCTTATTTTGGTGATCAAAGTGTGTACAATATTGTTGGGTGGGTCAAGGTAAATGGACATTAAAATACCCAAAAAAAAATTGTATTTTTATTCTTGAGTTTATTTAATTAATGTGGTATTATGTTATTTTCATTTCAATGTGTTTAAAAAATAGTTGTAATTTGTTATCTGTGTTGAATTTATAAATTAGTTTTATGATAATAACGATAAAAATGATTAATTACAATGAACGTAGTGAATATCTTGATTAATCAAATAACATTTACCCAGATACTTTCCCAGTAAGATTCTTCATGTTAGGTAAGAGTTGTGGGTTTGATTAGTCGTTGTGACCTCTTGATTTAGCTATTAGCAGTCTTCCGGGCAATTTAGGTTGAAGACTATTGTTGTTAGGGTTAAAGTTACAAGCTTGATTAATCGTTAAAGAGTTTGATTAGTCATCGAACGTTCATGTAAGTACTTTGACTCCAAGATTCTTTCAGTTAGGTTAAGAGTTGTAAGTTTGATCAGTCGTTTTGAAATCTTGGAAGTAGTTTAGGTCAAAGAATCTTGCCATTAGGGTTAGAGTTGTAAGCTTGGTTAGTCGATAGATAGTTTGATTAGTCATTGAACGTTCATCCAAGTACTTTGACTCTGAGATTCTTTCTGTTAGGGTAAGAATTTTGAGTTTGATTAGTCGTTTTGAAATCTTGGAAGTAGTTTAGGTGGAAGAATCTTGTCATTAGGGTTACAGTTGTCATTTGGGTCACAGTTGTAAGCTAGGCTAGTCGATAACAAAAGTTTGATTAGTCAGTGAACGTTCATCCAAGTACTTTGACTCCCAGATTCTTTCAATTAGGGTAAGAGTTGTAAGTTTGATCAGTCGTTCGTAGTTTAGGTCAAAGAATCTTGTCATTAAGGTGAGAGTTGTCATTAGTGTGAGAGTTGTAAGCTTGGTTAGTCGATAACAAGAGTTTGATTAGTCAGTAACCGTTCATCCAAGTACTTTGACTTCAAGATTCTTTCAGTTAGGGTAAGAGTTGTGAGTTTGATCAGTTGTGCTGACATCTTTGAATTAGTTTAGGCTAGAGAATCTTGTCATTAGAGTGAGAGTTGTCATTAGGGTGAGAGTTGTAAGCTTGATTAGTCGATAACAAGAGTTTGATTAGTCATTAAACGTTCATCCAAGTACTTTGACTCCAAGATTCTTTCAGTTAGGGTAAGAGTTGTGAGTTTGATCAGTCGTGCTGACATCTTTGAATTAGTTTAGGTCAAATAATCTTGTCATTACGGTGAGAGTTGTCATTAGGGTCGTAGTTGTAAGCTTGGTTAGTGGATAACAAGAGTTTGATTAGTCATTGAACGTTCATCCAAATACTTTGACTCCAGGATTCTTTCTGTTAGAGTAAGAATTTTGAGTTTGATCAGTCGTTTTGAAATCTTGGAAGTAGTTTAGGTGGAAGAATCTTGTCATTAGGGTTACAGTTATCATTAGGGTCATAGTTGTAAGCTTGATTAGTCGATTAGAAAAGTTTGATTAGTCATTAAACGTTCATCCAAGTACTTTGACTCCCAGATTCTTTCAATTAGGGTAAGAGTTGTATGTTTGACCAGTCGTTCTGAAATCTTAGATGTAGTTTAGGTCAAATAATCTTGTCATTAGGGTGAGAATTGTCATTAGTGTGAGAGTTGTAAGCTTGGTTAGTCAATAACAAGAGTTTGATTAGTCATTGAACGTTCATCCAAGTACTTTGACTCCAAGATTTTTTCAATTAGGGTAAGAGTTGTGAGTTTGATGGGTCGTTTTGAAATCTTGAAAGTAGTTTAGGTTGAAGACTCTTGTCATTAGGGTTAGAGTTGTAAGATTGATTAGTTGTTAAAGGGTTTAATTAGTCATTGAACCTTCATCCAAGTACTTTCACTACAAGATTCTTTCAGTTAGGGTAAGAGTTGTGAGTTTGATTAGTCGGTGAAGCTGGAAGAGTGGTCATTGAACATTCATTGAAGTACTTTCAGTATGAGATTCATTATGCCAGGGTGAGAGTTATGTATATTTGAAGATGAAAAACTTGAAGGGACAAATATGGAGTTAGAGTTAGACTTTATTTGTCTTTTTTAAATTCATCATTTTTCTAATTTTCACAATTTTATTCCTTCTAGTAGGGTTGGACTTTATTTGATATTCCTTTTCAAATTAATCATTTTTCTAATTTCCACAATTTTGTTCATTCTACTGGGGTTGTACTTTATTTACTCTTCCTTTTCAAATTCATCATTTTTCTAATTTCAACAAATTTGTTCATTCTACTAGGGTTGGACATTATTTGATATTCCTTTTTAAATTCATCACACTATAGAGTCCAAAAGAACTGAAAGAGATTATTTTCTTTACATATAATATAAATTACGTGAAACGAATATATTTACCAAAAAAGGGGTGTCATCTTTTAAAAAAATAAATAAATAAGGGAATGATTATTTATTTTTTTTGAATAAATGTAATGAATTGAATATTAACTAAAAAAAACTTAATTTCGTTTTAATTATTGTTTTTGGTAGAATCATATTACTCAATTTTCCTTTTCCTCTTATGCCAAAATAATCAAATTTCATCTCCCTTCAATTTCACTTTCCCTCTTATGCCAAAATAATCAAATTTCACCTTCCTCCAATTTCATTTTCCCTCTTATGCCAAAATAACTGAATTTCATTTTCCTCTTATACCACTATCCTCACTTGGCTCCAACATTTCCCTCCATTTAATTTTAAGTAAAAGAAAGAACAAAACCACTTCATATTTTTTTTTCTTCCTCTCTTGTTGTACGACTCTTTCTTCTTATTCTTTCTCATTTTTTCGTCACCACCACCACCAACTTCCAGTCACCATAACTTTTCCGTCCGGCCTCCTTTAAAATCCCCGCCACCATCATTGAATTCCTCTACAAACCACTTTCAGTTTGTATGAATTTATAATGTGTTTAACTTTCTATTTATATGTATTTGCACTATTCTTGTTCCTAAGGCTACGAAACTATTTTCTTAAAAAATTTGGAGCTCTTTTTTTGTTTAATCTTTTGATGCAATGCTCCAACAACATCATTCTTGCAAGTGTTCTCATTCAAAAACATGCTTCTGCAAAGTTTTGAAACAAAACAAAATCCTTATCAATTGATCATGTCAGAACTTTTTATTATGGAATATGAACTTTATAAGGGTAAGAATTTTGGGAGTCTAAAGAACCTGTCATAATAATATGTTGTAGTGTGTCTTATTTTGATTTATTCTCTTATTTTTGTTTTTGATGAGATGATTTTTTCTCTTATTATTTAGTGAAGGAGATAATGTTTATATCTAAATTGATGCTAGGCTCATGCTTTTAAAAATGTTAGATGCTACATTTGTCTATATGTAAGATGCTGCTACAACATGAGTTATGATATTTAACATCTACAACATGATGCTGCTACAACATTTCCATAACACATGGACATATAATACAGTCTCATAATACACGATAGGTTCCTTACTGTTCATGGTGACGCGGACACGATAATTTCCGTTGGAGATGCACTTGAGTTCGCCAAGATCGTACCTAATCAGCAGTTACATATCGCAGAAGGAGCTGATCATGTATATACTGAGCATTTAGCTGAGTTAGCTTCAATCTTGGCAAATTTTATGAAGGAAACTTTTCCAAAGGGACAAGGTTAAGGCTAGTTAGGTACTCCTATCTATCTACTTTGGCATGCGTATTAAGTTTTTGCCGCAGTATTGAAAATTAATACAAGAAGTTCCTAAAATAAAATGGTGATTGTTCATCTTGCTGTCTTGAGTCAACTAAAATTTGAAAGTGTTACTGGTGACAAACTTGTTTCCTGCTGCTGTCTAATGAACATGGCCATTATGCTAGATTGCTTGGTGGTACATTTCAGAACTCTGCTCAGGTGATTGAGAGTGCTTTCCACTTTATTCAATTTGACGGGAGCATCATGGTGTGCTGTGAAAGTAGTATTTACGTCAAGTCGGCCATTATCTGCCTTTGATATACCAATTTTCTTTTCTTTTTACGAATTATCTAGCCAATGTATATTTAGTCTCCTAATGCATTCGATGTAATTATGAAAGCATTTGTTAGTTTATTGGATCGACCTACAACAGACTAATCGAACTCCTAACTTACAATCATTTCCTAACTTATTTATTGAGTTTAGTGATTAATTTTGCCATTTCTCTATCAATTTTTAATATTTATTTTCATCTAATTTTATAACTTCATATCACTATTTTTTGTTTAATTCTCAGGTGAAGTACTAAAGAGGGCTTAAAATCACACCAAATGTAAGTCTGATTCTACTTCAATTAAATTTTGTGTTGATTCAATTCAGTTCAGTTTACTTTTTCACTTTTGTTCATACCTTCTGATTTATATTAGTTATGAGAATGAATTCAATTTCTAAATGTATACAATGTTAGAACACATTCACATTACTCAAAATAATTGAAATAAAAATACAAAGAGAGAGGTGTTTGAATTTGATTGATCAATGGGTCGTGAGTGTAAGGGAAAGTTAAAACCTTAAGCTACTTTACTTTTTTTATCATGTAGACTCTTTTGAGGTTCAAATGCAAGTAATTATTGCCTACATTAGTATTGGTGCAAACTGAATATATTGGAATGTAATAGCAGGAAAGTGCCAATGTGGGATGGAATATTTGTGGCTGGAAGCTCCTTTTTGTGTAGGCCTAATTGTTATTGTATTGTACTCCTTTTGACCTTTGTTTGCAAATAGTGTTTTCACTTTAGCGTATTATTTACAATAGCTATTAGTTCCATGTATTTTCACTTTTGCAAATAGTATTTCCAGTTATGAATTTGAAGACCTCTAAATTGTAACTCTACTTTCAAATATCAAATTGCAGTGAGGGAGGACTTATGAGCTTTGAAGAAAAATTTCAACAAAACATAAGATGATTTGAAGTTTCTTCAAAGTGTTGCAAATATAATTGACGATGTTCTCAGGCCTCTCGACAATGACAGTTTATAAGGAAATTGAGATGTAGTTTGCATCCAAGATGGTATACATTAATAGTAATTGAAATCTGAAAATGTAACATTGTATTTTCTGAATTTGTTTTAGTTTCGGTGTTCAGTTTTATTTTCAAATTAACTTAACCTGGTTGCTCTACTCTATTAGAATGTTTACCTTAACTATAGATGTGCTCACATAGATCAAGAGGTTTCTGCTTTGATAGGTGTTACAAAGAAAGAAGTCAAAAAGTTTGCTTTTAGTATCAACATCCAGGTTATTGTTGAAACTTATGAGAATGTTATAATACCCTAGGATTGTACTAGTATTAACCTTTGAGTTCTAGATATGTAAAGATATGTGATGTGTTATTTGATAGAGATAATTTGTTTAAAGGAGATATGCATATTACTTCAATCCATAGTATATATGTCATTGAATTTGGCTTGTTTTGTTCACAAGTTGATTTCCATACCTTGTGTTTTTGTGCATGTGTCAGGAGCATACTTTTCATTTTATGCGGTGGTTATGGTTGAATCCTTGAGGAGGAGCAAGCTATTTTTTTTTTTTGACAGAAGGAGGAGCAAGCTATGATGAGGAAGAACAAACTTTCATGGGATACTTGTATTTTATCATAAGTAAAAATATTTGTAGTGGTTAATATTTAATTGAGCTGGAAATAATTGTACATTAATGTTATTTTATAACATTTGAATGAATTAATTTTTATATCTGCCTTCATTTGGTTCAAAAATAATTGGAATTCCAAATTTATTTGGTAAAATCCATTATATTTTTTTTTGTTTTTTTTAATATTGATTCCATCCCAAATTTGTCTCAAATTGCGAAATCTGTCTGAAAAAGAGTTGGGATGGATCTTAAAATTTGCGATGCGGCTTTTTTGGACGTAACAAATTCTGTGGGAAAACAACTTTCCGTCTGAAATCTGTGCGAAACGCGTCCAAAATCCGTCTTAATTCCATTTGAAAATCTGTGCTAAAACTGCATTTTTTAGTAGTTAATGTTAGAATTCGTATTACTGAAAAATGCAAAAAATTAACACAATCACTTCCAGGAAGTCACACAATGATCACAATGCCTTGTTATTTTTGTTGATGCTCTCTAATTCTAGAATTCAGACTCAGATTGCTATTTCAGCAGTCCATTTACTCCTTAAGAGTGTAGTAGTAGCTCTGCCAAAACAGAAAAAGAATATGCGTAACAGAATTTTAGTATGCAATGGTTACTCAAAAGAGGCTCTCCAAAGCTCCACCATATATGGAGTTTTTTTTTTTAAAACAACAAATATTATTAACGACGAACGGGTGCAAGACGCACAAACACATTCGCAAACAAGCTGAAAAGGCAAAACAACAATACAAACACAGTGTTGTATATAGGCGGAACACCACAACCCCCCAAAAACAAAAAAGCCACCACCGCCACCACCAAAAAGTCAGCCAACGAAAAACTAAGCACCTAAAGGCAACCTGTAATGAACAGAAGAGGAGCTGATGCAGGATTATACAAAACAGCCAGCTAGAAACCAAAAAGGAATTCAACACATGCATACCCCTGCATCAGTACAAAAACGCAGCAACCTACACCAATGGAAACAAAAAAACAAGCCTGCGAGAGGGGGGGACCGCACCAAACAGCAGCAACAACAGAACAACAACTGTTGCAAGCACACAACAGCAACTGCCCAAAACCTGCTATGCTCAAAACAGAAACAAACCGAACAGTGCGCTCATAGGGCAGCCAACCCGCAACAGCAACCGAAGCATTAACGGATAATTTGTTGTTAGTACTGGTTTAGTAGATTGTGTAGTCGGGAATCACTGCTTTGAAGCTAATGTACGCAAGATTTTATTGTACCACGTTTGAAATTGTAGGACAGGTCACTGTGGGAATTGCAATGACATGAATGATCAAATTCTTGGATGAGAATCTAGAGGTACTTAATGAAGTCAAGGTTAGTGAATTGTAGGTGTCTTCCACATCTTCATCATCAAAATCAGTCGTGCAATCAACCGCAAATTCATCATCAAAATTGCACCCATACATCAAATTGTACATGTCTTCCATATCATCATCAGAGGAACATACAACACTCTCCGAACAAGAGCTACTGCACAAGTCCTACACAACATAACATGCAAAATAATTTAGTAATTGCCAAACCTAGGACCGTAATTACCGTACGCTTTTCGCTAATATATGCAACTTCTAAAATAATTTAGACAATAATGTAATCACTTGAACATACCTTAGAACCTTCCCCACCTATGTTGCCTTCCCCAGTTATGTTGCTCACATTTGAAACTTAAAAAATTTCTAGAATTTCACCAACATCCATTTTGCTGTGCATAATACATACATAGATTGAATTAGACACAATCACTTGGATAACCAAACAGGGCAGGAACACAGAAAACACAAACTTGGGTATACTATTAGAAAGAAAAATAACACATTCAATGCCATGAACTCAAGCACGACCGTGCCGATGAACAACACGACCGTGCGCATGAAAATATGAATATTTGTCCCATTCTTCCAATGATAATCAACACGGTCGTGCCAGAATTACGCACGACCGTGCGTAAGTAAAAACCAACAATTCGCACATGGCAACCACTGAGAGAGATGTATACAAAGTTGAATCGCAATGCATTTCAAGTAGGAAAACCAGTACTAGTATTCAACAACCATATATCATAATAAATCGTTTAATATGTTTAACAAATTCTTATACATACCTTCAAGTTTAAAGATTTCAGAAATCTACCAACACCTTCAATGAATCCGGATCTACAAACCAAACTAAGATGCAATCTCCAAACTTCAATGGAAAATGAACTGATATTGAACAATATTGTTTTTGGGTAGGTTGGTTGATGGTGAGTGAAAATTTCTAGAACTATGAAGAAATGAAGAACATGATGAAGGAGAAGAAGATGCAAGAAGGAAATTTCTGGAACTATGAAGAAAATTTCATGTTTACTCTTTAATGTGTAATGGGAAACTTTGAAGAGTTCTCATCCAAGTTTAATTTGATGCTAATATTATTCCATTAACTTTGACTATGCAATGCTTATCATATGTAAGGGTGGTAATTTATGTATTGCGGCACTTGAAATTAAAGAAGTTGTTATGTGTTGATTAGAAGAACAACGTCCGATAAGTTTTGTGTATGTAGAAGTTAAGGGGATACACAAATACTCTTACAGTTAAATCAATATGAGGACAAGAGTGAGAAGTTAAAGATATAATGAATAGTAACTTGGATGATGTTAAGATTCCTCTTTTATATGTATGGATGCTTGGTTCCATGGAGTTATGGATGTATAGTCGTTGCAAAGTGGTTGCAGACGGCAAGGTCTTGTAACCTTTGGTCCTTGCTCATTATAAATTCTTAGAGTCTCAATCCCTTATCCATTAGAGTATATTGTCAGTGTGTAAAACAGGGAGTGTAAACAACAATGGGGCTCAAAGATGTGCTTTAAGGTTGATGAGGACATCCTGTTGGGACAATCCAAAATAGTCCCCCCAGGTCGTAAGTCTTGTAACATTTGGAAGATAAAGCTAACTTGGAATCGAGTGTTAATCGTTTGATCTCGTGAAATGAAGGCGGTGAAATGCGTACAATATTTTCCACATACTTTGTCGCTAATTTGGTTGGGCTGGAGATCTGCGGTTTGGAGGTGACTATAGTAAGTTGAGGTTGACGAACTTGAGCGGTAACACCTTCGTCTCGCCGGAGGGAGTGTACCTACAAACTTTGCAACCATCAAGTAATAATGTGTTGAATATATGAGTTTTTTTGGGTAAAAAGTATGTGTATCATGATGGAGGCTATGGGTTAGCATTTACAGCGATGAACTAGGGTTTAAAGTAATCCTAAACTCAATTCAGACAACTATCTTGGGGGCACATGTGAGCGGATTAGATAAAAAATTGTTGTTGGTGTCATAAGAATTTGGATTGTATTTTTTTGTTATATTGTTGGTGTCATTGAAATAGATAAATAAACTTAGTTTGATTTTTTTTTTTTGAAGGAAAAGTTAGTTTGATTTGTTATATTTGAAAACAACAATTATTTTTATTTATACTTTTAATCAAAATTTCATAGAAAAACATCGTTTATAATTTTCAAACTTTAGCGCAATAAAAAAAGGTGTTGTTGATTCAAAAAAAGCCGCAAGTACTCAAAAGAAAAGTATAACACAAAACAATATATGAGAAAACAAAATTGTAGAAGGATTATAACAAATATTTGTTTTTTTAGTGAAAGACAAAAATTATATCTTTGTCCAATCTCTTCTATCTGTTTTTTTTTGTTTACCAGAAAACCTTCATATTGCATTATGTTAAAACAATATGGTATTTGTCAATTCTATCTCTTATATATATTTTGTTTATTACTAGAGAATTTTCTAAATGAACAACTAGTCCCATAAAAAGGGTTGAGATCCTCTCCATTTCTTAAATAAAATGACAATCTCAAAAAGGGTTGAGAAAATCTTAATAATTTTAACAAGTTATCATTATTAATTAATGATTGATTTATTTTCTAATATAATTAATGTAAAATGGAATATTCTCCAAGGTATTTTTTCACATTCATTTGATGTAGATAGAATGAGTAGAATTTATGGGATATTTAAATTCATTTGATGTAGATAGAATGAGTACAATTTATGGGATATTTAATTTAGTAATAATATTAAAAAAAATAGGTAGCTGCTGGGGACAAAAGGAGTTTGGCATGCCTTGTGATAGACACCATCCAATCCATTATTTTAGTAGTTGTAGAAGATCATACGACACCACTTTCCAACTTCTACGCCTATATTATACCTTTGAGACCTTCGTTCTTGGCAGCACCACCTTAAACAACTTCTCAACCTATTTATTAAGGTACGATGATTTCAATCAATAAATCTCATATTTGATTTTTATCCTTGTAACATAATTTTCTTGTAATTTTTACTATACTTTGCTTCTACCCAGTTGACTTATTTCTTTCAGATTTCCTCTGGATTTCAAAATAACTTGATTTTGATTAATCTGTTCTTGTGATTCACATATTAGTATTAGGGATCTGTATGGATTTCATTATTTATTTATGGACTAAACGAGAGTTGAATTAATTTGCGTAGTGGATAAACAAATTAATCAACTTTAAACAACCATGCTTATTATAACCTTTGTGATGATGAAGAGCTTTGCAATACTATTTACTTTCTGCTTCCTTTTCAGTATTGTTTGGATAAACAACTTGATTAAGCGCTTATGTATATAACAAAATATAAAATTAAGTCGAACTATTTTCATATAAACTATAAGTTGTTTTGGTAAGCTCTCACTTATGGAAACAAGCTGAAAACTAATGAAGCAATATCTTAGTCATTAATGATCACAAATTCACAATTATGGATCAATAATGACTAAGATATTGCTCCTCTGAAAACCACTTATGGATATGTCATAAGTTGTTTCCTAACACCCAAACACTCTATATTTATTTGTGGAACTGGTTTGTGCAAAATAGACTACAAGGACTTATAAGTGTCGTTGATCTACTTACCATTTCCTTTCATGTTCCATGGTTAGCTGTTTTATGTGTAAGATTATAAATTTTTGCAGCTGAACTTACTTTGGATTTTATTAACTTGTCAGGCAAATCTTCCGTCAACATGGGGAAAACACGTTTTGCTGTGGCGTTCTGTTTGTTGGCTTTTATATGTTCCCTGCTTCCTTCTTTCTCCTTTGGGATGATGAGGATTGGTTTGCAAAAGAGACCTCTAGATCTTCATAGTATGGATGCTTTTAAAATGGTGAGAGAACAGCAACTAAGATCAGGAAGACCAATGATGCTTGCACATAAGTCCAGCGATGAAGCTATAGTACCTTTGAAGAATTATATGGACGCTCAGTATTTCGGTGAGATCGCAATTGGCACTCCCCCACAGACCTTTACTGTCATATTTGATACCGGTAGTTCCAACCTTTGGGTTCCATCATCCAAGTGTTACTTTTCTGTAAGTTTTCAACTTAACTCTTGTCTCCAAAACTATGTTACATATATAAGAGCGTTCTATTGACTTCTGTTTTTTGTAGATTGCCTGCTACACCCATAATTGGTACAAGGCAAAGAAATCCAAGACATATAACAAAAACGGTACTACTCGTTTAGCACATGATGCATATTTATGTGCCATTTAATGAAAGTTTAGTTACACTTTGTTACTCGTTGATCAGGAACATCTTGTAAAATAAGCTATGGAACCGGATCAATATCTGGTTACTTCAGTCAAGATAATGTTAAAGTTGGCAGTTCTGTTGTCAAGCATCAGGTGAGTACGTTATTTATAAGCTTCCTCTTAAACATAAACTGGACATGATTACAGCAGTAGTTACAAATCACTACTATAAACTGTAGGATTTCATTGAGGCTACCCGAGAAGGAAGTCTTTCTTTTCTGGCAGGAAAGTTTGATGGAATATTTGGACTTGGATTTCAAGAGATCTCAGTTGAAAGAGCTTTGCCAGTATGGTATGTTTCAAGTTTCAACTAGTTTTTGTTGTTTCATTTTTTTCTTATTTATCCATTTTAGAGTGACATGTTGTGAATCTTTTCCGTGCCTTCAATTTACTGGTCTATCATAAAATCACAGGTACAATATGATGGAACAAAATCTTATCGGCGAGAAGGTGTTCTCTTTTTGGCTCAATGGGAATCCTAATGCGAAAAAGGGTGGTGAATTGGTTTTTGGTGGTGTTGACCCTAAGCATTTCAAAGGAAAACACACTTATGTTCCGGTTACGGAAAAAGGTTACTGGCAGGTTAGGAGATAAATTAGTTTGATCAGGAATTCCTATTAAACTACTTACCTGAAAAAAGATTTACACCAAAGTTTTTCTTTTTCAGATTGAAATGGGAGATTTTTTCGTTGGAGGCTTGTCAACAGGTGAGACTTCATTGTTCTTCGAAATAAGAAATTACTTAGACTTTTGAGGATATATTAAGAAATAAGGGAGTGATTGAGTGCTTGAAAGAATTTGGAATTTGGTACAAGGAGCAAATCCATTCACTATGTTTTGAAAAATATGATATGTTAAGAATGTCCGTGCATATTCACCTCTATGTTTATTTGTTGTATACCCACTGATTCCAAAGTATTAAGTATATATGATTCTGAAATATTTCGAATGTTATTTTTAGGTGTTTGTGAAGGTGGCTGTGCTGCTATTGTGGACTCAGGAACATCTTTGCTTGCTGGTCCAACTGTATGTTCTTCTATAACTTTTCATAACTTTTTGCTTTTAGACTTTTATTTATAATTTCTTCTGACTGTTGATTAACTTCAGCCTGTTGTGGCTGAAATCAACCATGCTATTGGAGCTGAAGGAGTTCTGAGTGTAGAATGTAAGGAAGTTGTTTCTCAATATGGAGAGTTGATATGGGATCTCCTAGTATCAGGGGTAAGTTTCCCTGCCTTCTCTATGAAGTTCTGTGTTGTACGTGTTCCGTAGCAGCCTGTTATCATTTCCCGTTTGCATTTCCACTCTTTGGACCTACCTAAATGAGTTTGATCTTGATCTGCAGGTAAAACCTGGTGACGTATGTTCACAAGTTGGTTTATGTTCTATCCGCCGGGATCAATCTAATAGGTCAGGAATCTCGCCCTACTGTCTGCTTCCATTGTTTGCCGTCTTTACATATTTGTTTCATTGCTCATCAATTGGATAATAATTTATACTTATTATTTCTAGCTTATTAGTTCATTCTTTTGTCAATGAGAAAGTTTAGGTCTTGACTTTACTTGGTTGTTATGGAACATTTCTGGCGTGAAACAGATTTATAAATTTACTTACAATTCTATTTCTGGCAGTGCTGGGATTGAGATGGTTACTGAAAAGGAACAGAGTGAGTTGTCAGCAAAAGATACTCCTTTGTGTTCTTCTTGTCAGATGCTTGTTCTTTGGGTCCAGAATCAACTAAAACAAAAGGCAACCAAGGAGAGAGTATTCAACTATGTGAATCAAGTAAGCCCTTTGATATATCAATCATGTCCTCAAGCTCAAGTTGTAGTTTTAGATTTCAATTTGAACGGTGTAGACTAGACATGTAGTGAGTTTTTCTGTTGATCATTGGCAGCTGTGTGAGAATCTTCCAAGTCCATCCGGTGAATCAGTGATAAGTTGTAACGATATTTCTAAGATGCCAAACATTTCATTCACTATTGGAAACAAACCCTTCGTCCTCACACCAGAACAGGTTCGGATTACCTACTAGCTACATTCCAAAACAAAATTGAATATCTAACTGAACAACAAATTATGCTATTATTACTATCTAAAAATATTGAGACTAGTGATTTTTTTTTTGTTTTGCTTCTGAAAACGCTATTTGTGTTTTTCAGTATATTCTAAGAACCGGAGAAGGCATTACACAGGTCTGCCTTAGTGGGTTTATTGCTTTTGATGTTCCTCCTCCAAAGGGTCCACTCTGGTATATTCTTTCTCCCAAAAAATTATCAACCTGAAATCATATATGCACTCACTTGAATGAATGATGAAGAACAACCATGAATGAAGAGTTACATGAAATGATATAAAGCTTTGTTTGTCAATTTTACTAATTAATATCCTATATGCTATATGCGTGCAGGATTCTTGGTGATGTTTTTATGAGGGCATATCACACTGTTTTCGACTACGAAAACCTCCAAGTTGGTTTTGCTGAAGCTGCCTAGTTACCACTTGTGGATGAATGAATATCTTAAGGAATATTTCCATAATTTCGCTTCTGCATTGTAAATAAGCTGTTGTACTACTTTGTAACTACTATACTATATAGCTACGGTTCACTTTATGGATTCACATGTGTTTGTGTATTTAACTATATGCACGAGCGATGAGAGGTGAAAATATACACTCACAAACCTCAAACTTGTATGCTCTGACGTGAAGAACCATTTTCTTTTTATGAGTTCAATTCTATATTGTAAAGACCCTCCTTTTGAGATTTCTTTGCCAAAAGAACCAAAGGGAGAAATAAAAATGTAGAAATGATTTTAAAACAGTTCCAGAAAGGTCACTGATTTGTAATTTGTTGATGCAGTTATTACCCTCGTCCCTGATTTTTACCATTTGTTTCATGCATGCCAGTCTCAAACTCCGTCATAATTTCAAAATAGTTCTCGACATTGAGCAGTTAATCAAGTTGGGCCCTTTGTGCCTTTCAGTTGCTGAGTTGACATGTTATCTCACCTCACTGAATGTTGAGGACCATTAAAGCATTCACAATGAAGGTTCAAGGGTGTGCGCGCACATATACACATGTGAATGTTGAAACAGTATTCACAATGTGTAGTGTTAGGATATATAGAGACAGTATTTATCTGAATATCCACCAAGTCTTTCATTGAATGTAAAATATAGTAATTCTCTAAATATTCAGTCTTTTTTTTAGGGGATTCATCAAGTCTTTTATTGATTGTAAAATGGAATTGGATATAAAATACAATAGAGATTATGTTTATACTTATATATAGGCATCAGTGACTAAGGGAAGAAAATAACATTTTTTTGAGCTATTCCAGCTAACTCAAACTAACTTAAAAAACTAAAACATATGGATAATATTCAAGTAACTACCGAAAGGAAAAACTTTGTTGAAAGGGGAATAACTGAGTATCAAGAAAGAAAGGTGAAACATTCGAACAAATCACACAATTGTACACGTCCTTTTGCTAGCACTCTCTGGTATACAAAAATTTATTGGTTATGGGTTCCAAGGTTGTTGTTTCAACTTTAGGCGAGATAAGTTAGTAAAGAGTTCATTGTTGATTTGACACTCTAATCTTTATGTAGTCTGGCGCGTTTGCAACAATTTTTTTTTCTTCCAGAATTACATTGAGGATGGATGCGGGTTGGACGTGATCAAAACCACTTCTTGACAATGGCTTTTGGAGAAGAAGAAAGGAGATCCCTGCTTGTTTTACGAATTAAACCGAATTGATTGCTTCGTTAAGTTGTAGCTTCTTTTTTTGGGTTTTATTCTTCTTCTGTTAGTGGATTTAGTACCATTTATACTCTATTTGTCCTCTTTTCCATGATCATTTATATAAAAGTGTTTTTACGTGTTTTAAAAAATTCATTATAAAAACTTTAGTATTTCTATAACAGCGTTCTCTTTAATCGAAATATATTGCCAATATTGAATAATAAACATGTAAATAAAAAAACACGAGATAATGGCATAAACACTAAATGAGTATCAAAATGAAAATGTAAAATAAAAAACATGAAGTGAGAGGACAAGCTAATTCCCAAAGTTCAAAATATATAAATTTGAAATTTGATAATTAAAATGAGAAAGAAATAAATAACCAATTTAATTTAGAATATTAGAAGATTCATCGAATTAATCTTACCCGATTGTAACAAAAAAAAATAAAAAATCTTACCCAATGAAGTGGTAAACACCACTAAAATAGCTTGATTACCAATTTACTACTATCAAGTGTCTTTAAATTAAACGTTATTGTTCGAACGGAGAAATAAAAATAAAGGTGTTCTTGAGTTTTGCCATATCAGTGATTGGCCCAACTTATTCTAAGGTTCTATATGCCCTGTTACATAAAAACAATCCTTACAATACACAATGTCACATACATTACGCAGATAATTCTTCCTTCCAACATTTAGTCTGTGTTTAATTCTCCAAAGTAATAAAGAATCCCAAACGTTTTACCCCTTTTAAATTGACAATGGGGACAAACACCAGATATAACATACCAAACTGAAACCACGGGAATTATGTATGACATTACACTGATTAAGAGCTGCAGAAATAAATTCACATCACTCTTCATCACTATCGTTTCCAAATATAGAGGCCACTGGGAGATTTTGCTTCTTCGGAACATTTTGCTTCTTGACACCAAATGCACTCTGCGGAAAAGGGGGTGTTAGCATATGCTCATAAGAATGAAAAGGAGCAAGTATTTAGGTACAAAGCTGTCTTCATAAGAATGTAAAGCATCTTCTAGTACTGGACTAAGCAAGCACTGGGTTGGCAAAGTTGAAGATGTAAAGCAATGTTTAAAAAATCAGACCGGAGATCAAATCAGTGAGAAGACCTATAGATCATGGTTCACTAAATGATGCAAAAAATGCAAAAAATAAAAACCATTTGAGTCAATTGTGGTTCAAACCACCCAGCAATCTGGACGGTTCCCAATTCAACCGGTTGACCCGGTCGGTTTGATGCGGTTATTTTTTAAGAAGTTGAACAAAACATCATGAACTTTTTTTTTGAAGAGGACAAAACATCATGAACTAAATGATGAAGTCTAGTTGTAAGCATTACAGACGTAGTAGAAGGAAAAATACAGTTCAAAACATGATACCAGTTGGACACACCTTGGAAACAGTGCCTTTAGCAGAAAACCCAAACTTCAAAGTATTTCGCTGCTCCTGATCTGTAAGTGCAGTAGCAGTCTTAGATTCAGAGGAAAATGAAACTGGTGCTGATCCAGACTCTTGTTGCAGTTGAAGCCGTTGCTGCTTTTGAGCATCAGCACTGATTGGCATTAAGGAAACCAAAAAGGAAGATATCATGGGAAGAGCAAAGTTGGAATTAAAAATCACTACAATGATTCCCTTCGGCCAACATAGAACCCACCCATAGCCAAAATAAAATGGGCAAGGAAGGAATATTAAAATAATTTAACATGCAAAAGGATACATTTGGGCAAACTTAGCCAATTCTCTTTCTTGACGCTGCTGTTCTCGCTTTTGCCTATCATCCCGGCTACTGCTGCCATGCATTTCCTTCATTTCTTTGAAACGCTGCATATTCAACATCAATGATTTTGCATTAGGTAGGAGAAGAAAAACTGAGCCAAATCGGAATCAAGTCAACAAAAGGGCCAAGTTAGTGTTAGATAAAATGTTTACCTTCCTGTGATTGTGATCATAAGAGCTCAAGTGTGCTTCAAACTCCATTGCCAATTTGTATTGCTTGTTGCAGAGCTCACAAAAGAACACCTTCCGAATTTCTTTCACCTCGGTCTGAATTTTTTGCTCACGTTCAGCTAACACCTGAATTTTCAAATTGTGCACGAAGCAGGCAGAAGAAGCCACCAGGTAATAAAAACTGCAGGAAATTCTCAAGATCTTCCAAAGTTGATGGTTCCTTATGACATACCAATCCGGTAAAAAGGCATGCATATATATTATATGCTGCCTTCTGCTACCAGGTGCAGGTTTGAGAAAATGTAAAACATCAACCTCAAAACTACTATATGATTTTTGCACTATGAGTAACTACTAAAGGTTAAGAGTTAGAAATCATACCTCCCGCTTCCTCACATTCTCCTCTGTCTCCTCCAACTCAATATCGAGTTTTTTTCGCTGGACATTTTCTTCTGCAGTGAAAAAATCATCTTCTTCTTGCTTGCCGACGCCTAGTCTTGGATCTCTAATCCCAGATTTTATTGGTTCAACTATTCCTGCATACATGTTCAGAAGGTCGATTAAAAAAAAACCCAAAATAAAGTACTTTTGATTCAAAACACCAAAAGGCGAAAGCCCTCCCATATATGGGTATATATAATATACTGTATAAATTAATACTGAAAGAAATAAGATATTTGAACTAACTGCCATAATGTTCCATCACAATGAAGTAAGTGCAAATACAGAGGCAATTCAATAAGTAATCAAGCAGTAGACTAGAGAAAAATGCAAAACTTCTTCAGACAATATTTATTTATAAAACCAGGGCACTTTGAAGAGCATTAGCCAGGGCAATAAAGCTCAAATCTCCAACTATCCCAATCTCAATTGTAAACAAATATAAATCAATTATCCAGGAAGAAGACGGCAGACACCTATGCAATCAAATCCCGAATAGGGGCTATTATGATACTTTTATATTTATTTAAGACAATTTCAGCATCACAGTCATATTGCTCCCAAAACCGTGACGTGACGTGCCGGTATTAGGCATCACAGCAGAGCTCCGTTCTGCACAGAATTCTGCAATTGCGGGACAACTAACTACCCTAAAATACAACAAGGAATCCCGTTGCTTATGACAAACTACTAGATAATTGATCTATGAAGGAAGCAGCTCTAAAGAGAATAAAAAGGTAAGGTTTGTATTATAATTTGTACATGATTAGATTGAAGCCTTATTAGATAGTTTTTGTTTCATTATATATACAAATGGATTAGGAAGGAGAATATACGGAAAAGAAAAAAAAAAAAAAAAAAAAAAAAGAATGAAACCTTGTTCATGTTTGCCAAGACCCTTTCCTTTCCAACCCATTTTTTGAAGAAGCTTAAAACCAATATTAGAAGACGTTATGTGTGAGTCAAGAGAAGCTTGTTCAACATTATCCAGATCAACGTTTTCAGTTGGTCTTTGATTTCTGGGCAAGCGAAAATCTTCAACATCATCAACATCATATGCCTGAACAATCCAATTTCAATTTCAATTTCAATTTCAATTTCAATTGAAATAATGAATGGTAAATAAATAAATAAATAAATAGAATTAGCTACCTGATCGTTTTTGAATTGGTTTCTCCGGCCACCAGAATCATGCTTACTGCTGCTCCACCGGTAATCCATTTTTGACCTAATTCAATATTCGAATATTGAAAATCAAACTAAAACCAATTTGCCTGCGTTGAGTTCACTGCGACTCCAACCAACTTGTCGAGAACAACCAATTAATTAATTCTCAATCCCATCGGTAAATCTTCCTTATCATTACATTAAATATTATCCCGTCTCTCCCCTTAAAAAATCGTATTTATACGGCTTAAATATGATTTTAACTTTGACCTTAGCTCATTATTTATTAAGGGATCAAATATAATTTATGTTCGATTGTGTTCCAACCTTGGACATCTCTTTTATTCTTTTTTAAGGTGAATTTCTCTGTCCATCAGACCAATTGACCTTTTAGTTGTTCAAATAATATTCTTTTAACATAGAGAATTAATGTTACCAGAGTTAAAAAGAGAGAATCATAAATACCAAAAATAAACGTTAATGATATATTTATAAATTAACATATAAATTAAACAAATTATTTTTACTAGAATAATAGGACGGATATTATCATTGTAATAAAGTTTAACTATGTAAAAGTTTGGTCATATGAGTGCTTAAAGCAAGGTACTCTCCTAAATTTTCCCTTCTTGCCTCCAATCTCAGCCATAACTCGAGTTACTCTTGGTGTAGTATTTGATTTTCTCGTAACATACTTATTCATGGTTGTAGATGGAGTCACACTATGGGAGTTGGCCATGCCCGAAGTCGTTACCTTAACCGCAAGGAGGGAGGTGGATTGGTGATGATAGTACCAAGGTAAGGTAATGAAAGAGAGTACAAAGTTGAAGATGGTTTCAATCCCTTTCAAATCCAAGATAAGTGGCGGTTAATGACAGTGGGATGACTTTTATGGAACAATAGGGATAATCAAGATATTAAAGGCCCAGGAGATATGTTCAATTTGCTCAAGTGAAATAGCATGAATGAAATTCAACTCAAGATTGTCGCAACAAAGGTGATCCTCCAAATCATAGTATTTCCAACATTCACTAGCAAATTCTGGTCCAGGGACCAAGGCACTGCCTAGTGCAATGTTGATGCGAGTTTTCACCATGCATCGGACATGACGTGTTATGGATGTTGCATCCGTGAAGTTCATGGAATGTTTACTTCGGCTCTCACGGGTTGGATCTAAGGTGTGTGAACTTTTGGGTATCTAAGGCAATTTTTTTTAACAAATACTAAAAGTATTTTAGACTTAGGTTAAAGTCGTTCGACACAGCCGAATATGGTTGCCCATATTCTAATAAAGATGACCATTTTTAATGTCACTCATTATATGTTCCTCCTTGTATTTAATAAAAAAATATGAGTTGAGTTTGGTTTGTTAAAGAAAAATAAAGAAAGTGGAAAACAACCTTCAAAGACATTATTATTTGGTTGAAAACAATACAACCGCTTGTTTTCCGTCAAAAAGAATTGAAGAATTGTTTCAGTCAAAAAATACATTTTGGTGGAACCATTAAGAATTTTCCTATAATAATATTTGGTTGAAAAAGGCAAAAACCGCTCCTCCATTGGTGCATATCGTGTAGTTGCAAGTAGCAGTTGTGTTTAGAAAAAGCATAAGAGTTAAGAATTGAGTAATACGATTCGTGACAAATGGTGCTATCGTGATTTATGCTGTAAATTAAACTCAAATTGTTTCAGAATATTGCCAAGCTTGTGTAGTAAAAATATGAAACATATATAGAACTCGCATTATTCTTATGTTCAGCATAATTTTAAAACTTGGGAAACATCACATCATCTAAAAGGACTTAAAATAGAAGTTCCAATTCAATTAAAGAAGGGATATACAAATAAAAGGGAATAATATAAAGAGAGTGTAAGTTTAATTTTGGGTGGTATTCTAATTGAGATATTTTGCAAATCAACATTCCACAAAGTTTACAACTTGCACACACGCAATAGAACGAATACTCTTGTAATGGTGGTTTTGTTTGTGAATTTGGCATATATAATATCAATGTTTCTCTTCTTAGATACCATCAATACCAAGTAGTACTTTCAATGGTTGAAGATAAAAGGTTAGTACAAAAAACAGAATAAACTTTGTATTAAAAAAATTCAGAAACACATAAACCTTACACTCCTATATGTTGAGCATGGTTGAACCAAATCAATAAAGCTATTTTTGACTACCTTTTTCTTCATTCTTCACTACATAATGTGCAATTACAATTATTTTGGGCACTATCTAGCATATTACTAATGTAAGTAGGTGAGACACCCCACTTAATAAAATATAAGCGCGTTTTCTTGTTCATTTTAGTTTTTTTTTTTAAGTTCATTTTAGTTTTTTTTATATAAAAATTGATTTTAATTAAAATTAAATTGAATATAAAATAATTTATGTTTGAATATATTAAGGGTCTGTTTGGTTTGAAAAATAGGAAGGGAGATGAGAGATTTTAATGGAGGAAGGGAAAAGGGAGAGATTTTAATGGAGGAAGGGAAAATGGAGAGATTTTAAAATATTTTGTGTTTGATTGGATGGAGAAAAAGTGTGAAATTATATTTGTTGAGTTTAAATGTGAGTGTTTAGTTCAACAACGATTATGAAATTATTTTAGTCTCTTGTTCTAGGTCATTAATCTGTTATTGTTCCGGGACTCCAAAAACATTTTTCACCTTAGTCAAGGTTACATGTCCATGCTTCTAGACAAAATGTCCATTTGGACTGTCCTAATTAAAAACAAACTTCACTCTAATATTTCTCATTTGTACCAAAAACCAATTGGTAAATTACAGAACACATAAATTGATTTTTTTTATATTTGGGATTGTCCCAATTATTGGAAATGGAAATCATGCTAGTGGAAGAGATACACCAAGTAATGCAGACCCAATAAAATGTTTCGTACAAAGACAAAAATTGTTGAAGGACTAATAGAAACCCAACAATTGTCAATTTTTCATGATCAAATAGAAAATAAGAAGTGTGCTATATGTGCTCAATGAGAACATATAGCATTAATAGCCAATATCAAACCAACCCTAAAACTTACTGAAACCTGAGGACCACAAAAAATGTGCCTGTACCAAAAGTTGTAACAGTACACAAATGTTCCATGTCAGCTTTATAGACAATGGATATTAATCATAGAAATAGTTTGAATCAGATTCTCATAGTCTCAAAGTGGCCTAGCTTGCATGTTGAGCCTTGAGACTCCAACTATAAATTGAGACAACTACTTCAAGTTCCTTTCAAGTCACTCACTACTAACATTATTCTTCTAACCAATAAGCCAAAGGGTAACTCACTCGCTAGTAGTGTCTTTCTTCACATAATGGGAGGCAAAAATAGGCAAAGGAAATCTTCATCTTTTCTATCTGTTTTTAACATTTTCAAATCAAGCAAGCATAGAGGGGAAAGTAATTACAAAGCTTATGAAGAAGGGTCAAAGCCAGTGTCCAAAATTTGGCCTAGTGATGAAGACAAAGGTACCTGGGGGGTAGCTGATCCTGTTATTGACATGAGAGCTACAGCTTTTATTGCTCGATACAAGAAGCACATTTCGGACTCAGAAACTCGTCATCATCTTCAAGCTTAAACCTGGCATTAGAATTTTTCTGGATTATGAAATTTAATTACCACTATCATTATTGTACCTTTAATTTATTGTCTTTAGGTGTTGATTATAAATTCATATGTCGTGTTGACCACAATTAATAATGTCTATTAATGTCTGATATGAACAATGTCAATTTTGTACTATGGACTGTGTATTCAGTAACATCTTCACTATAACAAGAAATATGCATATTAAAATTACTATCATAATCAGTCGGTATCTCATAATGGTTCATCTACTTTTTTCCCCTTGTTAGTACCTCGTTGTTAGTTTTTTTTGTTAGATTTATTAGATCTTATTGAGGTTGTGAACTTGGGATCATCTTGAATATTGCAGAGTAGACATTGTTCTTGCATGTATGCCTTAGGATTTCCAATTTAGAGTTTAGAGCTCAAAGTTTAACTCTTGGGGTTGCATAAATATCTGCATTTGATTTCTCATGCCAATGATCCTCACCTAAACTCTTAAAACGATGAAAAAAGATCAAAATAAATCGTAACTCTTTTTTTTTTTAAGTACATTAAATTGTTCAGTCTTCACAAAAGTTTTCTAGATCATATTTCTCAACCATTTTGCTAATGCCTTTAGCATGCTGAAAATTGAAATGATTTACTCTTTTTTTTCTTTCTCACAAAAAAATAGTGAGTCATTATTTAAAAGTTTTTTCTTCGATACATACCATTCTCTTTTAATTATATTACACGAGTTACAATTTTTTGTCCAAAACATATTTTATCCAAATAAATATAATAATTTTTTTTTTAGTAATTAGGAAAAAAGATCAAATTTTTATCCAAAACATATTTATGTTACAAATTTAAGTCATCGATATTCGTGAGACCTTGATATATTATTAACTCAATAAGTTAATCATTTAGTCAGTAAGTGAAAATAAATAAAACAAAATTATTTTATCGGATTTTTAATTTTAGGGTAAACTAAAATGTATCAATTGCCTCTATTTTATGTGTGAGGTGACGTATAGGGTACACAACTTATTTTTCGTTCACCGATACAAAAATGGTTAACTATCATCATGATCATATTCTCAGATATTCTACTTGTTCATTGCTCTATATCACAATGCTCCGGTGCTCCTCTTATTTGAGATTATAGCTACAAAACTTACTATGTCGTCGTGTTTTGGCTGACCGACGACCTAACCGACAACATTGCCAAGTTTCCCACCTTGAGGCGGGATAATAGTTGCAATGCGGTGCCGAAACATCAACGTGAAGGCGGTAATCAACCATTGTGTGCCATAGCTGCCATCATGGTGTGAACATTAATTATTTTGTTCATTTTATATTAAAAAAATCATTTTGTTGTCCATATAGTAAAACTTAGAGCTGTGATATTCAACACTAGGGGTGGGCATCCGTTCGAGTCGCTCCGGGTTCGGGCCCAACCCCCAAAACCGAGCCAACCCACGGGGTTGAGATCAACAAACCCTATTACACCTGACATTTGAATCGGGAATTTCGGACCTAAACTAACAAACCGAACCGAATATATCCATAATAACCTGTAAAGTTTACTGGTCCAACCCGTAACCCGTTTTAACCCGAACCGAATGTGCAATTTTACATCAGGTTGGTCGGATAAATTTGGATTGACCCGTATTAGCCCACCCCTATTCAACACATGAATCCAACAACATCACATAAAATGCACCAAAATTAAGTGTACGGAAACCGTATTTTATACGGTACATGTTTTTGTGGGAGAAGCATTTTTCTAAAATACAAACGTGCGTTTTTATTCATTAAGCATTGTATTGTGGTTCAGAAAAAAAAGTGTTGCTACCGAAGAAGAATGGAAAATTAAGTGAATGCCAGCTCTTGGAATCGTAACCCTATAGTGAGTTTGTGGTTTCTTTAAGGGGCGAAAAAATACCGTACCTTGTGCATTTTCTTATGCTTACCAACCTGAGTTTCCAAAGAGTCCTTAAATTACTTTCCTTTCCTTTTGGCCTGCCCTTTATTCCTTCCTTTTGTCACTTACATCTTTTCTCCTTTTTTACCAAAGGAAGCATTTGGAAACATTCGTAAGCTACATGGAAATTGAGTTTGGGAATCAATCACTTTCCACGAAATAAAATGTGACCGTATAAAATTTTCCACTATATTATGCATGTTACTTAAGGTGGGAAGCATCATTCTATGTGCATGTGCACCCAAAACAAAATGGAAAAATTTTATGCATGTTACTTAAAATGTTCTATATTCACTAATCACTAGCAGTAATAATCTACTGTCAGCAACTTTTGTCAAAAAAATCTACTGTCAACAATTTATCAAAGTGGTCAATACCACAATTTGCCGTATAAAAATCCATTGGAACTCTAATTAGTGGTACGTTTACTTGTAGATACGAAAGATCTAGAAGAAAAAAAAGAGTAATAATAATAAAATTAATAATAGTGGCAAAATGCGAATCTAATAAGGTGAAATCTTCATGTGAGAAGAAAGTAGAAACGCAGAAGAACCAGGCATTATTGACAAAAGTACCATAGAAAAGAATATTGTACCGGTCAAGTACGACTGTACGAGACTAGCGGATCATATTCATAGCAAATGTTTTCCCAAAATTTAAGTTTGTTAGTACCATTTTGTCCTTTGTTACACTCACATTTGATTTTGAGCTCTTTATGTTACCACACGTCCAAACCTTTATCAGATTCTTCACTATTCATAATTAATAATTCACCAAAAAATTGTAGTTTTTTTATAAAAAAAAAGAAAAGAAAAGGAAACAAACAAACTATACCATCTACCAACCAATTTTACAACACGGAAGCCTATCTACTACTCTCTACTATAAATTGAGACCATGGCTTGTGAAAATATATAACGTGCTCATTTCATTATACATTAAAGAGAGAGTGTTTTGATTAGAGACAAGTAGAGTTATAATGGCTGGTAAGAACAGACAGAGGAAATCTTTCTTTTTTGTTTTTAGTATGTTCAAATCCAAGAAGAGCAAAGTAGGAATTAAGAGGTGTGATCATGGATTTGAAAGTGGAAGTAAAATGTGGCATATTAGTGATTATGACAAAGAAAGATGGGGTGCAGCTGATCCACAAATTAACAAGAAAGCTGGTGAATTCATTCATCGCCAGAAGATGAAGCTCGTTTCGGATCTTAACTAGGCATTGTAAAACCATGCCAATCTCATGATAGTATCGATTTATTTTACCCAAACTCATACATGCTTTATTATAGTGGCTTCTTTGTACTAATTGTTACTGTTATTGTCAGTAATTGGTATTATACAATTTAATTATTTTGGTTCCTAAATTGTATTTAACTCGTACTTTTTTTTAGTCCATGCTTTCGTTGCTTCTTAATTAACACTAGCTTCCTTCATCCCTTAAAAAAAATGTGAGGGTCTCGTTCAGTTGCATGTAAAAGAAACATTGGCACCAATACGAACAATATTGGCTCTACATAGTCTAATTGAGCACAAAACAAAATGCAGTGCTACTCATTTTACGACAGTGTGCAGATGTGCCATAGTGGGATTCTTTCCGACGTAAATCGGGTATCCTTTAAGTGTAACTGCAGAGACTAACCATAAAACTCTTTCAAGAAGGTGCTACCTTTTCACGTGAGTCACATAAGAAATTAACTTGATCACGTAAGTGTCTATAGATCGTTAATTAAACGCAAGATTTTTTTTTTTTCTGATCAAAAAATTGTTCAATAGTTAAACACAATAAATTATAAATCATATCCTTTCAAAAAATAATAATTATAAATCATAATAAACACTTTTTTTTTATTAATTTAAGCTGACCTTTTTTATTGTGTTGAAGGTAAGTAAGTTGGGCCGCAGTCAGGCCCTATTACATGCTGATTGGTAAAGTTTGGATATATCCACATTTGGTTTTGCTGTATGTACCTCATGTTTCGTTATCAAAATGTGACGACTTTGATCGTTGTCAAAATTTGAACGATTTTCAAACACTAATCCTACGTAGATCATATGCGACACTTTTTCAATCCAGCAATTGCCTTTGAATAAATATGCAAGTTCGAATTTTTGTCAAATTCAAAGTAAAAAAAATACACTAGTCTTAACTTAATTTGTTGCCACTTAACACGAGTAAAAGCTTAAATTCGTATCTTTGACTTTTACAAATTTTTCTTGCGTGTTAATACAGTGTTTTTTCAACTCTCTTGTGATTTGTACGGTTAATATGTGATAACTTTTGAACAACTTTCTTGTACTCTTATTTTATTTTTATTCTCTTTTTCTTTTTTTGTCTATTAACCATTACATGATAGGATTGAATGTGAGTAGTTGTATATGTTCTCATTTTTAATTTAAATAAATCTGAACCATCTATTTTATCTAGTGGTGTTTTTTTCGTGGTCCACGGTAAATGACTTAATTGGACCCTCAACCTAGAATCCACCTGTTTTTGGTGAATTCTAAGGTGAGAGTCCAATTAAGTCTCTCGTCGGTGGACCATGAAAAAAACACTGTTAGATTAAATACATGGTTCAGATTTATTCAAATTAAAAATGGAAACATATACAACTACTCACATTCAATCACATCATGTATTTTTGGTGTAACCAGATAGTTTTAGGGTGTAAGTAGAAAAAATCTAGTAACATAGGGTGTAACCATTACATGATAGGATTGAATGTGAGTAGTTGTATATGTTCCCATTTTTAATTTAAATAAATTTGAACCATCTATTTTATCTAGTGGTTTTTTTTCGTGGTCCACCGGTGAGGGACTTAATTGGACTCTCATCCTAGAATCCACATGTTTTTGGTGAATTCAAAGGTGACGGTCCAATTAAGTCCCTCGCCGGTGGACCACGAAAAAAACACTGTTAGATTAAATACATGGTTCAAATTTATTCAAATT